>OLRS01002271.1_pt1 | contig 15570 bp, 16 predicted proteins | sample 1673171 | NCBI WGS metagenome assembly OLRS01 (sample SAMEA3136762, study PRJEB25190) | human gut metagenome | biome: human gut; feature: human-associated habitat; material: faeces | place: Austria | collected 2013
GCAGCCGCCGGAGCGGTGCTTAAGCCGCAAGGCGGGAATTGTGCGGTGTTGCCTTTGTTTTTATTATAGTCCATTCCGCTTTTTTCGCCTAGGCTTTTTTACAAAATTCTGCGGCGGAATTTCAGTCAATCACGGTTTTCGTGCGGCCGATGCCCACCACGGCGGAGGTCAGCTTTTTCCAGGTGTTGCAGCCGCACACCCCGTCTGCCGTCAGGCTGAAGCTGCGCTGGGCGGCGCGCAGGGCATCATAAGTGTTCTTGCCAAAAGCGCCGTCCAGCGTTTTGGTGCTGTAGCCCAGGGCGTTCAGGGCGTCCTGCAGAATCAGCACATAGGTGTTTTTATCACCGCGGCGGCAGGTGGGGTATCCGGATGTGGTGCCGGAGCAGGCCGGGGTGCCGTAACGGCGGTCAAAGTGCACCCAGGTGGGCGTCATGGAAAGCGGCTCCACATAACCCCAGGCCCTTGTGGCCGTGGCGGCGGCGTGGATGCGCTGGCGGATGGCGCTGCTGGTGCCCTGCCCCACATCAAAGGCAACGCCCGCATAGTGCTGGCTGGCCGTGCCGTGGCCGCCCTCCCAGATGCGCTTGAAAGCATACCCCACCGGGATGCCCGCCCCATACCGGCGGCGGGTCAGGTTCCACGCTTCCATTGCGCGCGTTGTGGTCCACAGCACCCGCGCGTTGGATGACCCCCGGAACTCCCGCACGCTCAGCGTGCTGCCATAACTGTACGGCATCGGGTCGTTTTCGTTCAGGTTGTTGTATACAAGCATACGGTTTTCGTATGAGTCGTAAACATAGAGCTTTGCCATGGGTAGCCTCCTCTCTCGAATCAAGGAACAGTCAGGAAGTAGGAGTTAGGAGTTAGAAGTTAGGAGTTTAAGGTACGGCTTACGCCGCGTTTTTGAATATTAACGCCATGAAAACTTTAAGTTTTCAGCAAAAATTTTCACCCAACTCACTCCCACAACTCCTAACTCCTCCTTCCTAACTCCTAACTTAAAGCATCTGCTTTCAGCTGCTTCCAAACGCTGTCATCTACTACTCCCAGCGGGGTGATGTTATTGGCGATCTGCCAGGCTTCCAGGGCGGTTTGGGTGGCGGTGTCAAACTCGCCGGTTTCGGGCACAAAGCTGGCGGAGCAGTCCTGCGCGGCGATCTCGTTCAGCCACTGCTGCACCTGCAGCACCGCCGGGCCGCTGCTGCCAAGGGTCAGGGCGGCACCGGGCCAGACATCCTGCGGTTCCGGCGCGGCGGATGCCGGGTTGACTGCCCCCAAGCTTAACGCTGCGCGGTAAAACGCCAGCCAGTCTGCCGGGGTCACTTCCCCGGTCACGGTGCGGCCTAACGTCTGCTGGGCGCTGCGCACGGTGGTTTCCAGGGCATCGTCAAAGGTATCCGTCAGGCCGCTTGGGGTGATTTCTGGCAGGAACTGGGCCAAGAATTCCAAAATCTGGGACAGGATGCGAATTTTCTGGCCGCTGTCCCCCACTTTCAGAGTTTCTTCGGGGGGATCCGGTGCGCGGGCTGTCACCGCGGGGCCGCTGGCGCTGACCTGTTGGGCGGAATCATAAATGCTCTGCCAGGTCAGCCGCCCCACCACGCCATCCACCGTCAGGCCCGCGTGTTCCTGCCAGGCAATGACCGCCCTGCGGGTGGCTGCGCCGAACGTTCCGTCCACCGTCACTGTGGGCACATCCCGATAATAGGCGGCCAACAGGCGCAGGTTATATTGCAGCGCCCGCACCGGGGTGCCGGTGCTGCCCTCCCGCAGGGTTGTCACAAACTGGCCGGGCTGAATGTTCTGCCCCACCAGGTTGTTGGCCACGGCAAGGCCGACCTCGTTCAGTTTGGCCCAGGTCCCGGCCCCCACCACGCCGTCTGCCGTCAGGCCGAATAGCCTCTGGAACGCCCGCACTGCACTGGCGGTGCCACTGCCAAAGCTGCCGTCCACCGTCACGTTGGAAAGGCCGGTATAATTTTCTGCAGCCAGTCTGAGCCAGAACTGCACCAGCCGCACCGCGTTTCCGCGGCTGCCGGTGCGCAGAGCGGTGCCAGGGTAAGCGGTGCCGCCGGCATCACTCTGGGCGTTCACCCACTCGGCGTACAGTTCCTGCCAGGTCGTCTGGCCCACCACGCCGTCCTGTGTCAAACCCTCCGATTTCTGGAATGCCTTGACCGCGCGTTCCGTGGCCGCGCCAAAGCTGCCATCCACACGGACGGACGGCAGATCGGAATCAAACTGCGCCAGGCTGGACAGCCAGAACTGCACCTGCTCCACGCTTCGTCCGGTACTGCCGCGGCGCAGCACGGTTCCCGGCCACGCCCCGGCGCTCTGGGCTCCGGTAAAGGTTTCACCCTCGCTGGTCAGCTCGGCAAGGTCCTTGACGCTGACATAGATATAGCTGATCTTATACCAGGTCGCCTTGCCCACCACGCCGTCCACAGTCAGGGAAAACTGCTTCTGGAACTTTTTCACGCTGTTCTCGGTGGCTTCATCAAACGTTCCGGTAATGGCCGGTTTGCCGAAGGACGGGTAGTCCTTGGCAATGCGGGAGAGCTGTTTTTGCAGCACGTTGACCGCGGTGCCGGTGCTGCCGCGGCGTAAGGGGCTGCCGGGGTAGCTTTGCGGAATGGACGCAATGTTGTTGGTGGTGACCAGCTGCACCCGGCTGCCATAGTAATACCGCAGAATTTCCAGGGCGCTTTTGCCCTCCTTGGCGCGGTCCACAGTGCCCCATTGCTTCATGCCGGGGCAGGTCACGCTTTTGCCATCGCAATACTCGGTATAATAGGGTTCGGTGTCCCCCGTGCGGCGCACATAGGTGTTGAACAGCTCGGCAGTCAGGCGCTCCATCACGGCAAACACCGTGCGCCCCCGCACATACGCCTGGTCCACCCCCGGCGAGTTGGTAATGTTAAAGCTGTAGCCACGGCTGGGGTACCATTCGGTCCAGATGCGGTTCAGCGCCAGGCTGATCTGCGCCAGAATGTTGGCCCGCAGCGCCTGCTCCGGCCACCAGGGATACTTAAAACACATTTTGAAAAATAACGATACATCGAAATTAAATACTTGCGTGCGATTGACACTAATAGAAAAATCAAATTATTAACTCATCGTAAATGTAAAATTGTGGAAAATCTGGTAATAAAATGACACGATTTTCTGTTGGGATGCTGAAATTTCTGGAGGGAAGGGTATCGTCATACACACAAATCTCGCTTTTTCAGGTAAGGGATAGATGTAAGAAAACACATCTTATTGGATAATAGAGTGGATAATGATGCATTTCGACGAATTTGTTTAAACCTATGGCAGCATATCGTGGGAACCTAACGCTTTCCCGAATCAATATTTCCATGTTATCTCAATCTTTCTCGTGTTGTCTGCATCGCCGTTGGCCTCCAAAGGCCATACGGTTACATGATCGATAAGTGCATCCGTCATATCTTTTGTTAAACAATCTGCAACCAGATAAGGGAACAGCTGCTGCTTTGTTTTTTCGAAGTCGGGGAAAGCAGCTTTTTGTGAAAGCTTAGAAGCGTTCTCCTCCAGCAGCTGTTTTTGTTGCAGAAGCTTTTTGGTTTGCGAGTTGAATTCATCAATCGAGAGTGTGCCGTCTGCTCGTTTTAAATACAACGCTTTTATTTTCTGTTCAAGGTTGATTACTTCGTGCCTAGTTTGGTGTAAAGATTGACGCTTCTTTGAAGAAGTTTTATCGCTTTTTTGTACAAAAAGTGCTAATCGATCAATATCGAGTAGCTCTGCAAGATGTTGTTGCAACTTGTCCAACACGATAGCTTCAAGATCAGTGACAGGTATGCGGTTAGGTGTGCAGATGCGAGGGTCTCTGCTATTGCGTTGGCATCGCATATGCCAAGAGTCTTTACTGCCAGAAAGCATCATACCACCGCCGCAACCGCACTTTACTTTCTTTGCTAGTGGACGCCAAACAGGACGTGGATTGGGCTGAGAACATCTTTCAGTCATGCGTTCCTGAACGAGTTCAAACGACTTGTGATCAACCAATGGTTCGTGTGTTTCCGGGACTATTTTCCATTTTTCTCTTGGTAAACGTATCATCGTCTTGCTTTTATAACTTGCTTTTTGATATCGTCCTTGGACCATATCGCCCGCGTAAATTGGGTTGTGCAGGATAAGGCGGACTGTGGAATTCGTCCATTGAGCTTGAACAGGGGCTTTGTAACGAATATCATGGGATCGTTTGTAAGCGCTAGGAGAAAGTATACCTTCCGCATTCAGAATCATGGCAATTTGACTAGTTCCGAAACCGGCCGTGTAAAGAGAAAAAATTCGTTGCACTACTGGAGCTGTTTCAGGATTTTTGATAAGATGATTGTGATCTTGCGGGTCTTTACAGTAACCATAAAGAGCAAAAGAGGAAAGGTACTTGCCTTGTTGACGTTTACTTTCTAAGGAAGCTCGTACATTGGCAGATAAGTCTTCCAGATACCACTCGTTTATCAAGCCATTTAATTGTCGGGCTTTATGATTTGTATCATCATCTGTGTCAATGCCATCAACAAGGGAAATTAACCGGATTCCCCATTCAGGAAGTTTGCGGTTTAAAAAGGCTTCTGCTTGCTCCATGTCACGTGTGAATCGCGACTGAGCTTTTACAAGAATAATGCTGAATCGGCGAGATTCGGCATCTTGAAGCAGTTGGTGAAAAGCAGGACGCATTTTATCTACACCAGAATAGTCTTCATCTGTATAGATCTGGTATACTTCATAATGATGTTCTGCTGCATGCTCAACAGCCTGATGATGGTGTCCATGGTCTTTGTGATGATCACCATGGCCGGGGAGTCCGGCAACCGCATCGCCGAGGTCCTCTCGGAGCGCAGCACCCTCACCGACCCGGCCGACCCGGTGGAAACGGTGGCCGACGGGGCGGTGGATTTTGACGGAGTCAGCTTCAAGTATGCGGCCTCGGCCCGGCGGATGGTCTTGCAGGACATCGACCTGCACATCCGCTCGGGGGAGACCATCGGCATCATCGGCGGCACCGGCTCCTCCAAATCCTCCCTCATCCAGCTCATCTGCCGCCTGTACGATGTGACCGAAGGCAGCGTCCGGGTGGGCGGCGTGGATGTGCGCCGCTACCGGCTGGAAGCGCTGCGCAATCAGGTGGCGGTGGTTTTGCAAAAGAACGTGCTCTTTTCCGGCACCATCAAGGAGAATCTGCGCTGGGGCAATCCCGATGCCACCGACGAGGAACTGGTGGAAGCCTGCCGCCTGGCCTGCGCCGATGAATTCATCCGCACCTTCCCCAAAGGGTACGATACCTACATCGAGCAGGGCGGCACCAATGTGTCCGGCGGGCAGAAGCAGCGGCTCTGCATCGCCCGGGCGCTGCTCAAGCACCCCAAGGTGCTGATTTTGGACGATTCCACCAGCGCGGTGGATACCAAGACCGATGCGGCCATCCGCAAGGCGCTGCGCACCTGCCTGCCCGATACCACCAAGATCATCATTGCCCAGCGCACCGCCTCGGTGGAGGACGCCGACCGCATTCTGGTGCTGGACGGCGGGCGCATCCACGGCATGGGCACCCATGCCCAGCTGCTGCACACCGACGCCATTTACCGGGAAATCTACACATCCCAGAACAAGGAGGGCACCCAGATTGAAGAATAGTTCTACCGGGGCCTGCTGCGTGCGGCTCCTGAAAACCTTGTTGGGATTTTATCCCGTACTGCTGCCGGTGACCATCGGCTGCATCGTCTTCAACGCCGTTGTGGGCTCGCTGCCCTCGGTCTTTATGCAAAAGGTCATTGCCCTGGTGGAGCAAAGCTGGCAGGACGGCGCCTGGAACGCCGTGGGCGGGCAGATTTTACGCCTCGTGGGGCTGCTGGCGGTGTTCTATCTCTTGTCGCTGGCGGCGGGGCTGGCCTTCAACCAGCTCATGGCCATCATCACCCAGGGGGCGCTGAAAAAACTTCGGGTCAAGATGTTCGGCGGCATGCAGCGGCTGCCCATCCGCTATTTCGACACCCACAACCATGGCGACGTCATGAGCTATTACACCAACGACATCGACACCCTGCGGCAGATGATCTCCCAGAGTTTTCCCCAGCTGCTGGTGTCGGCGGTGACGGTGCTGACCGTCTTCTGCATTATGGTGTACTACTGCCTGTGGCTGACGCTGGTGGTGCTGGCGGGCGTGGCGCTGATGACGCTGCTCATCAAAAAGATCGGCGGCGGCTCGGCCCGGTATTTCTTCCGCCAGCAGACCGCCCTGGGCAGGGCTGAGGGCTTCATCGAGGAGATGATGAACGGTCAGAAGGTCATCAAGGTGTTCTGCCACGAAGAGGAGAGCAAGGCTGCCTTTGACGCCCTCAACGACGCCCTGTTCGAGGAATCGGAAAAAGCCAACCGCTACGCCAACACCCTGGGCCCCATCCTCAACAATATCGGCAACGTGCTGTATGTGTTGGTGGCCGTAACGGGCGGTGCGCTGCTGCTGGCAGGCGCCCCCAACCTGAGCGTATCGGGGCTGGCTCTGAGCATCAGCATCGTGGTGCCGTTCCTGAACATGACAAAACAGTTCGCGGGCAACATCAACCAGGTGTCTCATCAGGTCAATGCGGTGGTCATGGGCCTGGCGGGCGCCCAGCGCATCTTTGACCTCATGGACGAAGCCCCGGAGGAGGACGAGGGCTATGTGACGCTGGTCAATGTGCGGCAAAACGCCGACGGCACCCTGGCCGAAACCGCCGAACGCACCGACCTGTGGGCCTGGAAACACCCCCATCAGGCACAGGGCACCGTGACCTATACCCGGCTGCAGGGGGATATGCGGCTGGAAGGGGTGGACTTTGCCTACACGCCGGATAAACCCGTGCTGCACAACATCACGCTGTATGCCAAGCCGGGGCAGAAGGTGGCCTTTGTGGGGGCCACCGGTGCGGGCAAAACCACCATCACCAACCTGCTCAACCGCTTTTATGATATTGCCGACGGCAAGATCCGGTACGACGGCATCAACATCCGCAAAATCAAAAAGGGGGACCTGCGCCGCAGCCTGGGCATTGTGCTGCAGGATACCAACCTCTTCACCGGCACCGTCATGGACAACATCCGCTACGGGCGGCTGGATGCCACCGACGAGGACTGCATCGCCGCGGCAAAGCTGGCCGGGGCCGATGATTTCATTACCCGGCTGCCCCGGGGGTACGACACGCCCCTCACCGAGAACGGCGCCAAACTGAGCCAGGGCCAGCGGCAATTGCTTTCCATTGCCCGGGTGGCGGTGGCCGACCCACCAGTGATGATCCTGGACGAGGCTACCTCCTCCATCGACACCCGCACCGAAAAACTGGTGCAGGACGGCATGGACGCCCTGATGGCCGGGCGCACCACCTTTGTCATCGCCCACCGGCTGTCCACCGTGCAGAACGCCGATGTCATCCTGGTGCTGGACCATGGCCGCATCATCGAGCGGGGCAGCCACCAGGAACTGATCGCTGCCAAAGGGCAGTATTACCAGCTGTACACCGGCGCCTTTGAGCTGGAATAAAAGACTATCCCGAAAGGAGAACCATATGGAAACATTACAGGCAATCTTTTCCCGCAGGAGCGTGCGGCGGTATTCCGACCGGCCTGTTTCCCCGGAAACGTTGCGCGCCATACTGTGTGCGGGCATGGCGGGCCCCAGCTGCGTCAACGCACGGGACTGGTGCTTTGTGGTCGTACAGAACAAACAGACCCTGGCCGCGATGGCCGACGCCAACGGCGACCCGGCCCGGCCGCTGCGGAGCGCGGCAGCCGGCATCCTGGTCTGCGGCGATCTGGCTAGGTCCTTTCCGCCGGCACCGGACTACTGGGTCATTGACGGGGCCATCGCCGCCCAGAATATGGTGCTGGCCGCCCAGGCGCTGGGGGTGGGCAGCGTGTGGCTGGGCACCTGGCCCCAGCAGGACCGGGTAGCGCGGCAGGCTGCCCTGTTCGGCCTGCCCGAATTCATCGTACCTCACTCCATCCTGGCGCTGGGGTATCCCGAGAGCAGCGAACCGGTACCCCTTCCGGCCCTGCCCGATAGTGCCGCCGGTAAATGGGAGGCGGACCGCGTCCACTGGGAGCTGTGGTAGGGTGCAATAAGATGCAAAAGGCTTGACGGTGACAACAAAAATATTCACAGAAGTAAAGAGATCCTCAAATGGAGAGGATTGCAATTGTACTGAAACAGTAAATTCTGCACGGAGAATTGCTATCACATTTTGCCAGCTTTACTATAAGTCGTTTTTTCAATGACAATACGAAAACTCAGAAGGTCAATGGAAAGTGAGAAAAGTAAGTGAGCTTCGAAGAACTGCTGGACAGAGCAAAAGATAATGATACACAGGCAATTCTGGAACTGTTTGAGATGTATCGGCCATTGCTGGTGAGTCATTCGATGTTGGATGGAAAATTTGATCCGGATACCTGGCAGCAACAGTGCCAGCAGTTTTTGGTGGCCATCAAAGGATTTGATAAGGGAAAAGTAAAGTAGAAATGTTTGCTGTTTCTATGACAACAGGCAAACTGCTTCTTTATTGTCAGGCAAACATAACGCAACGAGGCGGGTCGTTCAAGACGGCCCGCCTCGTTGTTTCTTATCAATCAGGCATCTGGCAGCTTCTGCAGCAGTTCATCTGTGTTACGAATAAACTGCTCACTGAAGGGATGCTGAATATCGTACTGAAGGTAACAGAGGTTCTGCATATGCGCCCAAATCTCGCAGCGTTCTTTTTGCCTCAGCTTGGATTCATTGTGGAGCATCCAGAGGGTAAGCCGCGGTGTGAGTCTCATCCAGCGCATGGAGTCTTCATCGGCGAAGGTGAGCCCGAACGCAGCAAGCCATTCCCGGACGGTGTGCATCTTTTTATTGGAGCCACAGGTCAGCGGCTGACAAAAATAGACCAGTTTATCCTTGGGGGCAATATAAGCACGCCCCAGCGGATACAATGCACATACTGTGGGTTTTGCTTGATGAATCCTGCAACCTTCGGGCCCCAGAAAGGGGCAGGTGTTGCGGTAGGCTTTTGGTCTCAAGCGGATGAGGGGCAGTCTGGAATCCGGACCAATGTAGCATTCGCAATAGTGTTCTACAACCTGAGAGGGTGTTTGATTCAGAAACTTTGCAATGCGGAACAGATCCGCCGGGTTGAGCAGAACGTCTTCTCTTTCACGGCAACAGCGGCCACAACGATCACAGGAAAAAGCGAAGGTGTCATCGGGTCCCAGTGCCTGTTCCTCAAGTTGCCGGGTGAAAGCACTTGCGTCGATTCCATTTAAATTCATAGAAATATTTCTCCTTATATTCAAAATTCTATTTTGAGATGTTCAGGCGACGGGAGAGAAAATGCAGTCCAGGTGGTATGATTCTCATGGTCGGGAAACCGATCTACAAGGCGGATGGTCCCTTCCTGTTCGTCCTTATTGAGTTCTGCGTCGTAGCAATTCTCTTGCGTGTCGATACGACATTCTTCTTGCGAATGCCGGCACATTGCTTTCCAGCATTTGTCATAGTCCGGAAAAGGACCGACGGTGTAACCGTCTGCAGAGAAGCTGTAGGAAACCAAATAATAAAATGCAGTCGCCTTCGGCAGGATTCCGGAAATCGTTCGTGTTCCGCTGTCAGGGAGAACGGTAGAATTACACATGAATTGCCTCCAAAAATGGGGAGGATGGCCAACGCCATCCTCCCTTTTTCTATACGTTTTTTTGCTTGCTTAGTAAGTAATCATCGATCCCCTTGTATTGGGGATTCCAGCGTATCTGACGGACGGAAAAGCCCATGTTTTTTGCCAGTTCCAACACTTTGGCGGTGCCGTTGGCTACATGAGGATTCTGCAGCTTGTCCATGTCAAAGGCTTCACAGACGGTGCGGCATCCGAACCGCTTGAGCAATGACAGAGAATCCGGCAGACCGTTGAGCTGATTGGCTCCGGCTACGGCCAGAAAGCTGTGACCAGACAGGCAGTGGGCAACCGTTGCTTTCAGTGGTCCTTCTGTGATCCAGACGGTGTCTGCGGCCGGATCTCCCACGAAGTGAACCGGGGAGCCGGAGGTCACGCCGCCATTTCGCTCTGCACTGGAAAGCCATATGTATTTGCCACCCTGTTTCCCAGGATGATCCATGCGGATCTGACAACCCTGCAGCAGACCGTCTACCGAAATGACGGGGACAAAGTATCCGGTACGCCGAGGGCTGCAGGCCAGGGTCCAGTCCTTCTGCTCGTCCTGGTAGAAGCCAGGAACGCCTTCCAGGTGACAACCCATCTGCAGCAACTGCCCCGTGAGTGCGCGATAGCCGAAGGCCGGTACACTGCGGTACAGATATTGCTCGATTTGATCATCGTTCAGCCCTCGTCGGTACAGATCGCTGCGGTGGCTTTCAGCCAGCGGCAACATGGCCAACAAAGTACGGAAAGTCTGATCGATGGCTTGCGCATCGGCTCTGGATGCTTCCTTCGGCAATTCTTTGGGAGATGCAATGGGGGTGGGAGCGATTCGTGGCGTTTCGTGGCGGCAGACGATGGAAAAAATCTCGGCATTGGCCTGGGTGTTGGAAACACCAAAGAATTTTGCGTACAGTTCCACCATGCCTCCATGCGTACGGCAACGGTTACAGTTAAATACCTGTTTTTCAAAGTTGATATTCAGCTTGCCTTTTGTATCTCCGCAGAAAGGGCAATCTGCGTCAATGGATACTGCCCGGCGGCGCCGAATGTGCAGTGGCAGCAATGCGGCCACATCCCGCATATTGTAGGGAAGAATCAGGGCAATGAGGGCGACGGAGCCATTGGCGAGCACACCGATAATGACCAGCAGCACAGAATTAAAGCTGCCAAACTGGACAGCGGGAAGATCACTGTCAAGAACCCAATGGTACGGGGTTCCCCCGATACGCAAAGCTAAATTGACAATGTCATCCGCATACCAGATGCACAGCAGAAAAACGCCACTGCGGAACAGCAGTTTCACCGGATCTTCAGTCTCTACATCCAGTCCGGCAGCATAGTTCTTGAACAGGGACCAGACCAGATTTAACAGGAGCAGACCCACGCCCAGCCATACGAAGATCTCGTACATGGTTTCGGCGGCGGGAAAATACCGCTTGAAGGTGGACATATCACAGCCCAGGGCGCCCAGAACCGAAGAGGAAAGGAGATCCAGCAGATTCATGATCTGTGTTGCCAGCCAGTCCACAATGCCGTCTAAGATTCCCATTACAGGCCTCCTTTACGAGTTGGCTCCGGGAGTCCAGGTGCCGCCGGCAAAGAACGGAGTGATATAAGCCATGATGAAGCCTAAGCCGTTGAGAATCGCCCAGGTGATGACGATTCGTTTGAGCCAGGCTCGGGAGTCATCCACAGTTCTTCCGTTTTTGGAAAAGTTCATGAGCAAAAGCGCCACGGAAGCACAGACAATGGCGGTGATGGTAGAGATGGAAACAATCTGGGAGTAAACGTCCTGCATGATCTCGGATGCCTTGGGCCAGACGGTGGCACCGTCGGACGTTGCTCCTGCCGGCAGCATCGTGGTGCCGATCAGCAGACAACTAAAAGAAAGCTGGTCAGCCAGACGCATGATGGTTTTCGCCTTGAGGCGGTGAATTTTGAGTAATCGCATGGGTTCCTCCTTGTGAAGATAAGAGATACAGGCAATGGAAAAGGCGCTCCTCTGATTTCTCAATCAAAGGAACGCCTTTGCTTAGCCTTTTTGACGGTATCATTATAACACAGTCAAATTGCAGGAAAAAGGGTCTAGTATGTATAATTTGTGTGCATTTTTTGTGCAAACAGGCTAAATGAGTCGTTTTGCAGTCAAAGTGATAGAAAAGGCAATAATAACTAACGCTAAACGCGTTGTTACAACATATTTGGATTGTGTTTCAATCGATATATTGTAGATATACTAATAGAATTGAATCAACACAAACGGGAGGGGCGCTCGGTGACAAATGAATTGTTTGGAACTCGACTGCGCGCATTTCGGAAAGAAAAGGGACTGACCATTGAGCAGTTGGCTGAACGGGTAGGCTTGTCACCAAATTACTTGGGAGATATTGAGCGAGGGAAAAAACTGCCTAGTATGGCGACATTCATTCGTTTGGTAAATGAACTAGATATTTCGGCTGATGAACTTTTGAAAGATCAAGTGAAGCGTGCAGACTATTTGGTTGATGCAGAGGTGAGCAGTAAACTGAATCAAATGTCCCCTAGGCAACGTACAGCCGTTTTGAAGATATTGGATTCTATATTGGAGACTCTGCCTTTTCTGACGAAAGAAAAAAAATAAGGTATACATACTTAAGATGAGCCAGCGCAGAAATGCGTTGGCGATTTCTTTTCCTTAGGGACTTCTTTTGCAATTCTCTCTATTGCAGGGTATAGTATAATAAACTGGTCTTTCAGAAAATCGTTATACATGCTATAATGAATACCAATAGAATATAGTACAATCAATAGGTGTTTGTCTATGGATGAATATATGCAAAAAAGAGATTTACGCAAGATATTGTATGAAGAAGTTGATATAGATATCTCAATGGCACATGAGGGAAAAATTCCTCCTTCGTGGTATGCAGACCGGCTACAAGATCTAAGGCGTGCTGTTGAAATTGGTGTGATTTCCGAACAGGAGTGTTTGCAACTAAGCACACGGTTTAAAGTAGCTGTAAATAGCATGGAACAGATTTCGGATAAAGCGTATACCGATCAATGCAAAAAACAAGCCGATGACAGTATCCTTTATTGCTGGCAAGGATTTGGTAACTCGGTTGTCATCATTTCGCGTAACGAAGATAAGTTCTTTGCGGTCGTCTATTTAAATAGCGAGTTACTTAGAAAAAAAACGGTTGCTTATGCAGAACAGTGCATACATGAATTGCAAGCTTATGCGGATTCGCACGGATTTATTCCTTCCAGAGTAACAAGGCGACAACTGCAAGAGTGGTGTCCGCCAAATGCTATCCCTTCTTTGGAGGATGCTTTCGGATATGCAATTGCTGAATTGAAAGATTGCATTTTACATTCAGATGAGGAATGCTCACAATCCTAATTTTCCTAGCACATCTGAGAACTCTCGTGACGTGTACCCCCACAGAACACTGCTTAGAGTGGAAATGGCTTCTTCTCGGTAGGTATAGTATGTGCGGCGAGACATAGAAGGAAAATGGATCGCTAATGCATTGAGAATTTCACGATAGTTTGCATATGCTTGGGGAGATAGGTAGGTGTAGTAGAGAATCCAATAATACAATTCACCTCTTTTGTGGTGGGACCGCATGAGTTGTATAGCTGCATCCAGTAACTGCATCATCTTGCGACTACGTTCTAAGGAACGCGCAAAAGATTCAATTCGAATTTCGTTTGTGTCTGCGTTGATAGATTCTAAAACATCACTTCGATCATCAGTACCGTATTCTGCTCTAAATTCTGCCTGTAGGTCCTGCCTGGCAAGTTCTAGATTCCAAGCAACATCACGATAATTCTTAAGTAATTTCCAGGTGTCATGATAGAACGGATGTTCTTCGGGCACTTTTTTTGTTTTCCCTGCCATTGTTAAATCACCTCCACATCCACATCATCGAGACAGCCTATACCAGACTCCAATTTCAGGCTGAAGTGATAGAGAGCCCCACTGGAGCCGCAAAATATGGCTAAATCGTAAGGATCTTCCCCTTTCCTGCAGTCGGACAAATTTGATAATCTATATAGAGCGTGAGAACACGCAGAACAGCGAAAACCGCTTGCAAAAAGGGCATTGCGCAGATTTTCCAGAATAAGAGGAATGTCGGGTTTTGAAACGATTTCAGCCAGAAAGGAGGTCTCGGTGGAAGGCTTTGGGGTATTATCCAAGGGGCATTGCCTTATGGTAGAACCATCTTCTTTGTGATCAGATTGCATCCGAAAGCCCAGTTCCTGTGCAGTGGGAGAAGCGTCATCCATACAGAACATGGTAGACAGATAGCCGCGAAGCATGAGTACAGAGCCGCGTTTTCCTGTGCAATGGTAAGATGTAAGAAGGCCAATCGATTCGAATTTCTTAAGAACACGATGCACAGTGGCCTTGGAAACATTCCATCTCGCTGCTAAAAACGCGCAGCTGACCAAAGGAAGACTTCCTTCGTTGTGGAAATATACCACAGGACATAGTTCAGATCCGGGAACCTGAGGATCTTGGAAAAATGTATTTATCCACAAATCCAATAGCATATCAGCCTCGGAGCAACGATCGGTTCCAATAAGGGCAGTAAGCTGCTTTACGGGAAAGAAAAAGAACCCCTTGTCTTTAGGACACGGGGCAGAGTAAGAGAGCGTGGTGTTGGTCTTTGGCCAGCAAGTGATTTTGAAACGCACGATTTTCTGGTGCGGATCATTCTGGCTCTCAACAAAATGAAGCTCGGATAGGCGATAAAGGACTTCATGAAGTTGCCTGTGCGTATGAAGATGGAGTTTTTCGCAGAGCTCGCTGTAAGTGGAAACCCATTCTCCTGCATGCATAACATAACGTTGTCCATTAATTGTACGTATTGCAGAACGAAAGTTTGCTAGTGCGAAAAGAACTATATACCGATATAGCAAGCCGTCTCCATGCTTACGAATAAGATGATTTTCTGTTAAATTCTTGAGAAAACGTCGATAGATGCGGCAATATGGGAAACGAGTGAGTTGCTTAGCGTTGTTATTATTCATGGTAACCTCCAAAAAAGATTCAAACGGAGGCGGCCTTTCAAACAGACAAAAAAATGGCTGCACCAGATTCATTGTCTGTGGCAGCCAGTGAGTGATTGTGTCAGGTACGTTATTTTGTTCTTGTAAGATGCATTTTTATACGAAAGTTAGTGGGTGAACTCGTGAAAATGTGGTTCCTGCTTAGCGGGGTGTGAGGATTGATACCTTACCCAGGTGGGATATACCTCGCTGGATGCGACATTGGCAATGTAATCCTGGAAGCTGACCGTCACGTTTGCTGCACTGACCGCCGGGCGGGCCAGGTGGACGGTAATTTTCTTCGGCACCACCACCTCACTCAGCACGCGGGCATCGGCGCACTGGCCGATGGGGGCCGGGCCGCTGCCGCCGTTCCCGGCAAACAGCGGGTGTTCTGGGATCGTTTCCGGCTCCACTTCGGGCAGGGTGCGGGCAGCGGGCAAAAATTGCAGCCGCGCCACCGTCTGCTGCCCGGCAAACACCTGCACCCCCTCCAGTTCGATCGTCTGGAAGCCAGTCATCTCCGCCCGCAGCTGGTACACCGCATAGGGGCGCACCGTGGTGTTGGCTTCATCCAGGCTGTAGGCTTCGTCCGGGGCAGTCAGCACCAGTTCCGGGGCGGAACCGACATCGTTGGTGGTCAGGCGTGCAATCTGTGTTCCCGCTTCGTTCAGCACCAGCACCGTCACGCCGGGCAGCGGCGCAGCGTTTTCGGCCAGTGCTGTATACACTTGCAAGGTTCCACTTGGCATAAAAACACCTCCTGCACTACCCTATGCCGCAATGCGGCGGGGCGTGCAGGAGGTGTTTTGTTAGGGCAACACCGCACAATTCCCGCCTGACG
>OLRS01002275.1_pt1 | contig 15550 bp, 14 predicted proteins | sample 1673171 | NCBI WGS metagenome assembly OLRS01 (sample SAMEA3136762, study PRJEB25190) | human gut metagenome | biome: human gut; feature: human-associated habitat; material: faeces | place: Austria | collected 2013
GATTGTATGTCGTATGAATTCAATTGGAAAGGGTTGGAACAATTGGGAATCGAACGTTTGAAATTATCGGCGATCGGAAACGATGTATTCCGGGTTTCTTCGGTGAAAATGGAACGGGGAATTAATTATCCGTTTGCCCGAACCTTCTCTTTGGCAGCTCAAATAACATTTTAAACAGTATGAGTATGAAAGCAAATCGAATTATAATAGCATTGGTGATGCTGATGGCAGGGATGTCGTCGTGTCAGGATTGGTTTGATGTATCTCCGAAAGCCGATGTCAAGGCAGAAGATATGTTTGAAGCGGAGAGTGGGTTCCGGGATATTTTGACCGGAGTATATGGGTTGATGATTCATGAAAACCTTTATGGAAGGCAGCTGACTTTCGGATATACGGATGTTTTGGCTCAGTATTACGCTATTCCGGACGAGACACATGAGTTTGCCCAGTTGGCCAAGTACCAATACAAGGATGTGAATATTTCGCCTAAAATTGATGAGATGTGGCTGGAATTGTATTTCTGTATTGCCAATTGTAATATTTTATTGGAAAGATTGGAGGAAGTCGGGCCGGATTTTTTTGAGGATGAGCGTACTTATTATATTTTACATGGAGAAGCCAGGGCTTTAAGGGCTTTTTTCCATTTTGATCTGTTGCGTTTGTTTGCACCTTCGTATAAAGCAGATCCGGGATATACAGCTATTCCGTATATTACAAAATATTCGAATAAAGTGTCGCCTCAAAAGACGGTCAGTGAAGTGATCGATAGTGTGATTGTAGATCTGAAAGCTGCCGTTACCGATCTGGAAGGCCGGGATCCTATTTTTGATCCGTTGTATCAGGCAACTACTGGCTCGGATATGTATATGTGGACCCAGCCGATGCCTGACCGGAATGAATTTTTGTCTTATCGTGGATTCCGTCTGAATTATTATGCTGTGAATGCTTTGCTAGCACGGGTATATGCTTATAAACTGGACAAAAAACAGGCTTACGATTATGCTAAAATTGTGTTGGAATCGGGAGTATTCAAATTTACCGATTATTGGAAGATTACTAGCGATATTCAATATCGGAACCGGATTTTACGGCCTGAGATCGTCTTTGGATTCAATGTACCCCGGATGACTAAAGTGTTTGAACCTTATTCGCCCAGCTATAGTAGCAGCAAAAAGTGGTTGACGATAAAGAATAGTGAACAGATGTTTGAAGGAAGTGCCAATGATTACCGTTTGAACTATCTGATGGAGCATGAAATATTGGCTGCTTTCGATCGGCCCAGTTGTATCAAATTTGTGAAACCTGAGAATGCTGATGAGATGACGGAAGAGGAGATGGGAAGGATAGCTCCGATGATTCGGATTAGTGAGATGTATTATTATGTTTGTGAATATCTGATGGATAGCGATCTGAATGGAGCTAAAACAGAATTACAGAAATTACGGAATGCCCGGAATGCCAAGGAGGCCTTGATTGCAAATTCACCCGCAGAGCTGGAAGATGTGATTGTTAACGATGCCCGCCGGGAGTTTATGTGCGAAGGGCAGCTGTTTTATTTCTACAAACGGTTGGGACGGAAAGTAGTAGATGAGTCCGGAAATTATACCATGACGGAGAAAGATTTCGTATTACCGTTGCCGGACGTGGAATTGGAATTCGGTAACAGATTGTCTGAACTTTATAAATAGAAAGGTATGAAAGCAAAGATATTGGCATTGATCATAGGGTTGGGAATGGGATTGGTGTTCTGTTCCTGTGAAAAAGACCTCGAAAAGTATTCGGGTACGGACTATATACGTTTTGTATCGGTGTTTGAAAAGGACAGTGTGGATTATAATTTCGGATTGGCTGGAAAGACAACGACAGATCGTATTGGCATAGAAGTGAAAGTGACAGGCGAAGTGTTGGATTATGACCGCGAATATAAGGTAAAGGTAAATCCGGTAAGTACGGTTCAGGAAGGGGTACATTTCAATATTCCGGCGCAAAACTGTAAGTTGCGGGCCAATCGGGTTACGGATACACTTTGGGTTGAAGTGATGAATACAGAAGAATTGAAAGCGGAAAAATTGTATCTGCAGTTGGATTTGGTGGAGAGTGCCCATTTTAAATTGTGTTTCCCGGAGAGTAATAGTTGTAAAATATATCTGACTGATCGGATCGTTCGGCCCGGATGGTGGGATGAGTGGCATGAAACCGAAGGATTGGGTAGTTATTCTGAAACGAAATATCGTTTGTTTATCCGGATTAGCGGTACTTTTGATTTGGAAAATATTGCTTATCCGGAAAAGAGGGCCGCTATCCTGAAGTTTAAATATTATCTGGAAGAAGAAGCCGCTCAGGGACGGGTAATCATGGATGAGAATAATCAACCTATGCAGGTGAAGATGGTGGGATAGTAATAAAGGGGTACCAATTAAATTTAGATCGAGTTATGAATAAGATATATATATTGTTACTGGCATTACTGGTAATGGCCGGTTGCTATAAGGATAAAGGAAATTATGATTATAAAACAATGTATGCAATTGAAATTGATGGGATCGATGAAAATAAAAAATATGAACTCTGGTTTGGAGAACCTTTTACGATGCCGGAACCGATTATTCGTTTTACCGATAGTACACAGGCACATGATGATCTATCCTATCAATGGAAGCTGGATACGTTTGTGGTTTCTACTGAAAAATGTCTGAATGTTACTTTTGGGATAGAACCCCAAGGGTGGAATGATATTTTCGGTGCTTTTATCGTTAAAGACGAACGTACGGGAATCTCATATAGTCAGCGTTTTCGGGTGACTTTGCTAAGTAATTTTACGAATGGTTGGATGTGGATGACTGAAAATCAAGGAAAAGCGGAGTTGAACATGTTGGCGAGCAGTAAAAAGTTTTTTCAGAATGTTTATACGGCAGTTAATAACAGGGAATTGGGGCCTAAAGCTTATGGAGTGGTAGAACATTTTGATGCCGGTTTGAATGCAAACGGTGTATTGGTGATGGCCGGAGGGCCGGGATCGGACGGACCGGTAGAATTAGACTGGAGTAACCTTCGGAAAGAGGTGTGGACCGGAGAGGAATTTGTCGGCGGAAGCTTGCCGGAAGATTTGCAAGAAATTAAGGCAGCTTGTTTTATAAAGAATTATTCCTGTTTGGTTTCCGGGTCCGGGAAATTGTATGTCCGTTATTCTCCCGGAGGGTATTTGTACCAGGACCGGTATCCGGATTTTCCTTTCTACGGGGATTATAAGCTCTCTTCTGTGGTGGGGTATAGTTTCCCTCCTGATTATAATGTCGCTTTATTTTATGAAGAAAATGAAGGAAGATATTTGTTTTTGGATAACGGAGAGTTACGGGGATTAGATCAGGTGGAGGATGCGGGACAAAAATTCAGCCTGGTTGATCCTGATAAAGAGTTGATCTATCTGGCTCCGGCTTCTCAGCAGCAGGGGAAGAGTTTGTTTTATGCCGTTTTGCGGGATAAGTCGGATGGAAAATATTATACTCAGCGTTTTCAATTCGGGATCGTGGGAGGACAACCGACATTGACAACAATTGCACAGGATGTATTTCCGGCAGTTGTGAATGAAAAGACCCGTTTTGCAGTGGGATATACAACGAAGGAGGCTTATTATTCTCAGGGAGCACAAATTTTCCGGTATAATTTTGAATTGAACGATACTCCGGTAGCTGTAGCCGATTTTAAAACAGGAACAATAACAGCTTTTACCCTTGATTCTTATGGAGAACAGTTCGGTGTGTGTGTACAAAATGGAAATACTCATGACTTCTATTGGACGAGTACGGATGGACAGGAGTTCGAGCATGTGAAACAAATTCTCGGAGAAGTCAAAGGTTTGATATATAAATCGGGTGGTTCTTGGAAGTATGAATAATATCTAATGGAATAAAATTTGATGAGAAGATTAGTTGTTTTATTTTGTCTGTTCTTGTTGTGTATACAGGAAATATATGCACAACAGCAGGTGTCTGATGAGCTGCGTGCTTATAATGATTATCTATTGAGTTTATCCTGCTATAAAGCTTCGGGTGAGTTGAATATGGCTATCGGTGAGAAGTTTATGGAGGGAGATATTGCCGGAGTACGTCGGCTGTCGGCAGAGAGAGAAAAGTTATTGATGCAATCCATTGATAGTGTATTGGCTTTCCGTGCAGATGCCAAAAAAAGTGAAGCGGCGGCACAGTTGGTTACCCGGTTGGTATTTAATCTGGGATTTGAAAATACCGGAAAAGTATTGAATCGGTTTGAACCGGGATTTGATCCTTTGTGTTTACAGGAAGTGAGACAAAGTTTAGAGAAGGAGAGTAAAGTGCGTCCGGGAATGCCTGCTGCCGATTTTAAGGTGTTCGACCGGGAGGGAAAAGAGTATACCTTGGCTAGCTTTAAGGGAAAATATATTTTTCTGGAATTCAGTGCATCCTGGTGTAGTTGGTGTAAGAAGGAAATTCCTTCCATCCGGCAGGCTTATGAACGGTTTAAAGATAGTGTGGTGTTTATCACCATTCATTTAGATGATAACCGGGATAAATGGTTGAAGGACCTGGAAACTCATGCTGTGCCCTGGTATTGCCTGACAGATCTGAAAGCCTGGAAGAGTCCGGTGGCTAAGGCATATAATATTGCCGGAGTGCCTAATTGTTTTATCATTGGTAAAGACGGTTTGATCAAGGCGAAGGAGTTGCGCCGGGAAGAGATTACGCAACAGTTGGAAAAGTTATTGGCTGCCGGCAAAGGAATTCAATTCAGGACCGGTAGTTTTCAGGATGCTTTACAAGAGGCTGAAGCGACGGGTAAACTGATCTTTTTGGATGGTTATACTTCGTGGTGTGCTCCTTGTAAAATGATGAATACTACTGTCTTCACCGATCCGGAAGTGGGGCACTTCTTTAACGAGCATTTTATCAATGTTAAATTTGATATGGAAAAGGGCGAGGGACGGGAGTTATTGAAGCGTTATGGGATGCAGGTATTTCCAACTTATTTATTGCTGGATGCAGCAGGGAACGAGGTACACCGGGTCGTTGGCGGACATGATGCCGGTGAATTTATCCGGCTGATCCGGGAAGGAATGGATCCGGAAAATTCGATTGCAGGGATGCAGAAACGTTATGAAACAGGTGACCGGGAGGCTGATTTCCTTCGCCGGTATATTACGACTTTGGGGGGGGGATATCGGTTTGATAAAATTCCGGCCGTATTGGATGAGCTTTGCCGGAAAAATGGAGAGACGGTTAACGAAGAGGACTGGCAGCTGATTCGGCGTTACCTGTCGGATCCTTCGTCGTATACATTCCATTTTGTCGCAAAACACCGGGAATTATTTACTGCCTATATTGCTCCGGAGGAACTGGAAGCATGGATTCAGAAAGTACTTTACGTTCCGGTATTCAATACTGTCAACAGTCTTGTATTTGATGAGAAAGAATATGATGCCGGACGTTTTAAGACTCTGAGGAAGGATATCAAAATTGTTCGGCCGGAACAGAAAAGTTATTTGTTGTCCATATTGGATTATTACGATGCATTTCGGATGGATAAAATGGATAAAGTACTTTCTATTTTTAAAAAACAATTTATGTCCCTTCCTGCTTCGGACCGTTGGGGATTGACGATGCAATTAAATGCGATGTTGTGTGCAAAAGGAAATAAAGCTCAGTGTGAAGAAGGATTACATATATTCCGTCAGCTTTTTAATCCGGTTGATCCTATACTGAAAAATTTTGAAAATGCTTTGAATAAACGGATCGGTTCGTTATAGATCACGGAAATGTGGCGATTGTGTGGAGCCCCCACACAATCGCTCCCGTTTCTGGTGCGCTGTATTATACTTTTGAATACAATCTTATCGGCTATTCGGGCTTCTTACCTTTGTATCCCGGCCGGGCACTGAGTTGAGTCCTGGTAAACTCAGAAAGAAAACTTATAGGTTAGCTGGAAACATTTTTTTGTTGAACCTTAGGACTGGTTTTGTGTTGTTGTTTTTATTTCTTTCATTTGTGATATAAAAGGCAGATGCATGATGGAAAACCAGTATTGTTATAAATATCCCCGTCCCGCGTTGACGACCGATCAGGTTATCTTTGGATTCGGCGAGGGGGAGTTGAGGGTATTATTGATCCGGAGAGGGAACGAACCGTTTAAAGGGAAATGGGCTTTGCCGGGAGGTTTTATGGATATGGATGAAGATGCAGAAACCTGTGCCCGCAGGGAGTTGGAAGAAGAAACCGGATTGAAAGTAGTGAATTTCGAACAATTATATGCTTTTTCGGATGTCGATCGTGATCCTCGTTATCGCGTTGTCAGTATCGCTTATTATGCTTTGATCAGATGGGAGGATTGTAAAGTGAAGGCAGGGGACGATGCCGATAGGGTCCAATGGTTTCCTTTGTCCGGAATACCGCCCCTGGCATTCGATCATCGACGAATTCTGCAAATGGCTGCCGACCGATTAAAGTTAAAAGCCCGGTATCGGCCGATCGGGATCGATCTGTTGCCCCCTGAATTTAAGATGGCCGATCTTCGGCATTTATACGAATCGGTTTTACAGTGTACACTCGACCGGGATAATTTTCGTAGAAAGATGGTAGGGACCGGATTATTGGTCGATGCAGAACAGGAAAATCGGGCGAAGAACGGTAGGAAGGTCAGGTATTATCGCTTTGATCGGGTAAAATATCGGTATTTTACGGAAAAGGGTTTTTATTTAAAATGGGAATAATGAAGATTACCCGGATTCAGGCGGAAGCTGGGGGTATGGAAGCCTAAGGTCGACGGACAAGTGGTGCCGGACTATTTAAAGGCATTATGTACATACGATCTGGCCTGAGCCTTTAGGTGCCCGTTTTACAACGACAACGGCGCTGAGGTCGAATTTTTAATCGAAGGCATATGATAATCAAAGATTTTACAGATAACGATCTCTACAAATTTACAACGATGAATGCCATTCAGAAGAAATTTCCGGATGCCGAAGTCGTATATCGTTTTGTCAACCGGGGAGAAACCGATTTCCCGTCAGGATTTGCCGAAGCTTTACAGGCAGAAGTGGAAGAGATGCGCGGATTGACTTTGACCGACGAGGCCGAACGGTTTATGCGGCGAAAATGTTATTATTTCGATTCTGTATTTTTCGATCTCTTGAAAGGATATCGTTTCGATCCTTCAGAAGTAAGGATTCTGCAAAATGGGGGTAGCCTGGAACTCGAGATCCGTGGATTATGGTATCGTACGGTACTCTGGGAGGTCCCTTTAATGGCGATGATATCGGAACTTTATTTTCAGATGACCGGCCAGTTTGCCCGGCAGGTGGAAGAAAAAGCGATCCATAAAGCCCGTCGTTTTGCAGAGATCGGTGCAGAAATATCGGAATTCGGCACACGGCGCCGCTTTTCATTCGAGGTACAGGATCGGGTGATCGGAATATTGAAGGAGTATTCCGGCAAATACTTGAAAGGGTCCAGTAATGTATGCCTGGCGATGAAGTATAACCTTACTCCTATGGGAACTCATCCCCACGAATGGTTTATGTACCATGGGGCACATTATTGGCTATCGGTCTGCCAATGCTCTGGCTTTGGCTAATTGGGTGGATGTGTATGACGGGCATTTGGGGATAGCCTTGACGGATACCTATACAACCGATAACTTTTTCAGCAGTTTCGATACGCAATATGCTAAGCTATTCGACGGGTTGCGTTGGGATAGCGGTGATCCTTATGTATTTACCGAGAAAGCTTTGAAACATTACCGGGAGAAACGGATCGATCCGCGGACAAAGACCGTGGTCTATAGCGATGCTCTCGATCTGGAAGGGGTAGAAAATATTCGCTCCTTTGTGAACGGACGATTACATGATGTTTATGGGATCGGTACTTTCTTGTCTAATGATGTCGGAGTAAAACCGCTGAACATGGTAATCAAAATGTTCGAGTGTAAACCTCAGGGAGGAAAAGAATTTTGGCCTGTCGTAAAGCTTTCCGATGTGGAAGGTAAACATACGGGTGACCCGAAGGAAATAGCCCTTTGCCAGGGATTGTTAAGGATTTGAGCGGATAAAACGGTAATGACGGATAAACGGTCACTACACTGGAAATTGGAGGGGCGATAGATTACACTTATTCGATCGTAGCTTTTGCCGGCATCGTAAAATGCGGAATTTTAGTTTGCCGGACGATCCTGTTCGCTGGAGGTATCGCTATGCAGATGGGCCAGAAGAAGTTGGGAATGTTGTAATGAACGGATGAAATTGCAGCGTTCATATTCGTTTTCACAGAGTTCTTGTAATATTTCGATCGATTTGCGGTAACATTGCTCTGCTTTCGGATAGTTTTTTAAATGTACTTCATAAAGTTTTCCCAGGCTTCGCTGGCATTGTGCCGTTGCAGGACGATACCGGTATATATCTTCCCGGTCGAATTCGGATCGGGTATCCAGACTGGCCGAATACAGCCGTTCCGCCGAATTGAAGCGTCGCATGTCGACATATAGATTGCCTAACCGCCATTGGGTTATTGCTACATCTTCGAGGTAAATCCACCAATAGTTTTCTGCCAGTCTCTTTTGTATTTCCAACATTCGCAGTAATATTTGTTCGGAAAGTTCCAAACGATTCGAACGGTTGTATAGGTTTACTAAAAAGTCCATAATCTTCAATTTATGACTCTGTATGATGATTCTGCGCCCTGAATATTTTTCGTAGTTCTCCAATGCCTGAAGAAATAACTTTTCAGCTGAATGGTAATCTTTATAATCATACCAGTAAATTTGAGCCAGATTAGCTTGTAATTCGGCTATTTTAGGGCGATAGACGTTGGGCCTTCGGGAGAGGTTGGATCGGTATTCGGCGATATGGTTATGGATTGTTGTGATCATTTGTTGTATTGAGTCGATTTCGGTATTTTCTTGAAATAATATTTCGGATGTCATAATCTTAAGATTTTTTAATCGATGGTTTTTACTTTTTGTCGATAAATCTATTTACGGGCTGATAGATGAGGATATGTCAAAGAACGATATAAACCGGACCCATTACGGATCTTGGTTTCACTTCAAACAGTGATAAATAAATTTAACGGTAACTGGCAGTCCGGATATCCGGCGGTATCCGGACAAACAATTTGACTGCGGTGGTATTTTCGTGGCAAAGATAGTGATTATTTTTTATACAAAGAAAGTTTTTTCAATGACATTAGGCGCTAACTTGATTAGCGGGAGATTCGTATATGCTTTGTTAATCCTGTCGGAGAGATATTAAAAGTGTATATTTACAAAACATTTTCCTTTGAAGAAATACCGGAGGCACAAAAGTTGATGGAAGTTGGAAAAGTGGTGGTGAGAGTAGGAAAGAAGACTTCTGAGGAGTGAAGATTGAATTTTTAGAATAGGAGAAAATGAATATCGATTTAAGTCCGATCGACCGCCGGAAAGTAAAAAATCTGGGTGAGGTTTTGGAGATGAATAATGAGGTGCTGGGATTAATGAGCAGATATCTTACGGTATGTCCTGATTTTATCACGAAAGAACTGATAGAGGGGATCACCGGTGAGTGTGAAATTACGTTAGCAGAAGCCTATACCAGCTTGTTGGTCGCTGCTTGTGGACTGGATGTGGAAAATAATCCCCGGGATCGTTATCTGTCGACAGCTTATCTGAGGTCCGGTATCCGCCGGCTCGATCCGCAGGAATATCGGATGAATCCTTATTACCGGCAAATTCGGATTCCTGAAGCTCATTTTGGAAATTGGAAGCTGACCATTGAAAAATATAAACCCTATGAAGCGTTTGTTTGTGATGATATCCGGACCGATGAAGAGTTGAAAGAAATTCCACAGATCGGATTTTTCGATACGGAATTTTCATTCCCGGCAGTCATGGAGGACGGGCAGGAGTGGATGGCTATTAAACCGAATGAAATAGAAACCATGCGGCAACCCATAGCCAGGGCAGCGGGGCAGGTTGTTGCTTTCGGACTCGGAATGGGGTATTATGCTTTTATGGTTTCTGAAAAACCGGAAGTGAAAACGCTGACTATTGTCGAAAGGGACGAAAATGTCATCGCTCTGTTCCGGGAGCATATCCTTCCTCAATTTCCTAAAAAGGAGAAGATCGATATCGTTCGGCAAGATGCTTTTGAGTTTGCGACGAATTGCATGTCCGACGGCTATTACGACCATGCTTTTGTGGATTTATGGCACGATGTATCCGACGGATATCCTCTTTACAAGCAAATGAAAGCTTTGGAAAAAAATAGTCCGAATACCCTTTTTTCTTATTGGATCGAGGATTCTTTGCTTTCTCATCTGCGTTGGGAATTATTTCACCGGATGTCGGATCTGCTTTCAGCGACTGCACCTGCCGGAGAGCCAGTCATCCTCCGGCCGGTATATACTTACGAGCAGTTTGTCGCTTGTCTTCGCAATCCGTTTTTACGGAAGCTGGCAGGGACCGGGCTTTTATAATTGATATAGAGTGAGAAAATAAAAAGGATAGTTATATGAAAAGACGTTTGTGTCCGCAATGTAAAATACCGAATTTCTATGTGTTGAACGAGAAAAAAGAACGGCGTTTGGTGTTTGTGACAGTTGAGTTTGAGGTTATTGCCGCCAAGGAGGGGGAGAGTCTCGAAGGGTTCGACCTGACTGTGATTTATTGTTTGGGATGTTCCTGGAGCGGTTCACCTCGTCGTACGGTACGTTATTGAATATAAGATGGTTTAATAATTTGAAATCGGAATACGATGAAAAAAGTAAAGATAACGGTGTTGAAAACCACTTTGGACGAAGAGTTGGTAAAAGAGTACGGAGCAGAAGGTTTGAAGGCTTGTCCGATGTTAAAAGCCAGGCAGGTATTTTATGCCGACTATGCTAAACCCGAGGGCTTTTGCGATGAGGCCTGGAAAGCGATCTACCAATATGTTTTTGCGCTTTCGCATGGAGCGGGTGAAACATTGTTTTATTATGGCGACTGGATCAGAAAACCCGGGGTAGCTATATGTAGTTGTAATGACGGTTTGCGTCCTGTCATATTTAAACTGGAAGCGACCGAAGAGGAATCGGTTATCGACTATACGCCGGTGAGGTAAGAAGTGAGTTTACCCCTAAAGGATCGATAAGCGGTTGTGTCAACCTGGGTGGTTGGGTTTACAGATCGCTGACCGGTCGGGCCCTGCGAGGGACACTGATCCCCACAAGCCTAAAGGCATGGCTTGTGGGGGGGGAGGGAGCTATTCCAGGTATCTCTTGAGCATAGCAGCTGAAAAAAGGATCAGGGAACGGGTAGGAGGTAAAGTGGCGAATCCGTTGAGCATCCCCCAATCGTGGATCACGCCGTTGAAACGGATGGTGGTGACATCAACACCTGCTTCGTCGAGACGACGGCCCAGGGCTTCTCCCTGGTCTCGAAGGATATCGTTTTCTGCAACTTCGATCAAGGTGGGAGGAAGACCTTGTAACTCTTCGGTAGAGGCTTGTACAGGAGAAAGATGAGGATTCAGGCGGTCGTCTTGCTCGGTAAGATATTGGTCGAACATCCATTGCATCAAGGGAATGGTTAGGAAACGTTGCTCTCCGTAGAGATCATAGGATTCCCAGTCGAAATTCGCGTCCGTTACCGGCCACATCAGGATTTGTACCTTGATTTCAGGCCCTTTTTGCTCTTTGGCCAGCATACTGGTGACGATAGTCATATTGCCCCCGACGCTGTTGCCGACGATACCGAGGCGGTGACCGTCTACATGAATTTCATCCCCATGCTCGGCCACCCAACAGGTCGCTGCATATATTTCATCGATCGCTTGTGGAAATTTGGCTTCGGGCGAAGGCGTGTAATTGACGAACACACAGGCGTAACCGGACTCGACTACCAGATCACGGGCCAGACGTTTGTGGGTGGGGTAATCTCCTAATACCCAGCCTCCACCGTGGATGAAGATGAATACCGGTAACTTTTCCTTAGAACCTTGAGGACGGAGGATATTCAGACGGAGCATGTGATCGTCCACTGTGATTGTTTTTTCCGATTCTTCAATGCCGGAAAGGTCTGTTTTTACGCTGGCTTGTGCTGTTACCAACACCTTTCTGGCTTCCGGAACAGAGAGCGATTCCACCGGCTTGTCACCTGAATTCAATACTTTGAGATATTCTTTTGTACCGACACTAAGATGATCGTCTTTCAGATATTCGGGTGCTTTTTTTCGATTTGCTGTCATGATATAAATTTTTATTTTCCGGTTGTACGCAGAAAAGAAAACCGGAGTTTCTCCGTGACAGCCTTTTGTATTAGATGATGACAGTAACAGCGGATAAAGCGATCTGAATTTGATTTTTATCGCTTTGTCCGCTGTTACTCTTTCATTTTCCGGCGCTTTAAATTTTGCCGCTCAAACCGAATTTTTCCGTAAGGACTTTGGCGACATTCGGTGAAAGGAAAGCGGGCATGGTCGGTCCCAGATGGATATTTTTGATACCTAATGACAGTAAAGCCAGTAGTACGATAACGGCTTTTTGTTCATACCAGGCGATATTGTAAACAATAGGGAGTTCATTGATATCTTTCAGTCCGAATACTTCTTGCAGTTTCAGGGCTATGCGTACCAGTGAATAACTATCGTTACATTGTCCGGCATCCAGGACACGGGGAATGTTTCCGATGTTTCCCAAACCCAGTTTGTTGTAACGGTATTTGGCACAGCCAGCTGTGAGTATCACTGTATCGGAGGGGAGAGATTTGGCAAATTCGGTATAATATTCCCGTATTTTCATGCGTCCGTCACATCCGGCCATGACTACAAACTGACGGATAGCTCCGCTTTTTACAGCTTCGACCACCTTGTCTGCCAGTTGAATGACCTGGTGATGGGCAAAGCCACCGACAATGGTTCCTTTTTCAATTTCTACCGGAGGTTTACAGGTTTTTGCTTTTTCGATGATTTCCGAAAAATCCTTTTTCCCGTCCGCATCTGTTACGATGTGTTTACATCCGGGATATCCGGCTGAATTGGTCGTGTACATCCGGGCTGTGTAGGTGGCTGCCGGTAATGGGGGTACGATACAATTGGTCGTGAAAAGGATCGGTCCGTTAAAAGTTTCGAATTCCTCCCGTTGTTTCCACCAGGCATTTCCATAATTACCGGCGAAATGTTTGTATTTTTTGAATGCCGGATAGTAGTGGGCAGGTAACATTTCACTGTGGGTATACACGTCGATTCCGGTTCCCTCGGTTTGCCGTAACAACTCTTCCATATCTTTCAAATCGTGTCCGCTGATCAGGATTCCGGGATTAGAACGGACGCCCAGATTGACTTCGGTGATTTCAGGATTACCGTAACTTCCGGTATTGGCCTGGTCGAGTAGGGCCATGGCCTGTACGCCGAATGTCCCGGTTTGCAGGACACGGGCGGTGAGTTCTCCGACCGACAGGTTACCGATAGCGATATCGGACAAGGTACGTTGTATAAATTCGTGAAGAGCCGGATTATCGTATCCCAGGCGCATAGCATGCCCGGTATAAGCCGCCATTCCTTTGAGTCCATATACAATTAATTCTTTCAGTGAACGCAGATCTTCGTTCGGTTCGCGTAATACCCCCACTTCAGCCGCTTTATCATCATAAGCTTCCGGGGCTCCGTTCCAGGTCAATTCGTCGGCCGAAGGAAAGGTGATGCCGGCTGACGATGCCTGAGCAACCAGACGATTGCGAAGATTGAACCCCCGATTGATCCGCTCGGTGATGCTTTTTTCGTCGAAATTAGCATTGGTAATAGTCGAAAAGAGGGCGTCGATGACAAAAGCATTGACTTGTGGATCGGGTAATATCCGGTGCGTACGTAAGGTGTGGGCTGCAATAGAAATTCCTCTGATTACAAAGAGCAGCAAATCCATGCGAGCCGAAGTTGTACTGTTTTTACCGCATACTCCGCGGACTGTACAGCCTGTCCCTTTGGCTGTCTCCTGACATTGAAAACAAAACATCGATTCTTTCATAACATTTTATTGATTTGTATACCTTTTACTTTATACGTAAAAAGTAATCTTATAGCCATATTTCTTCTAAAATTTCGCCCTGTAGGCTGATTTTGACCATCTTTAAAGGAATGTTGCGTTTTGCTTTTTGACGGGCTTTCTGGCAAAGGTGCAATAACCCACTGCAACAAGGCACTTCCATGATCATAACGGTCAGGGTGTCTATTCCTCCTTCATCGATCATCGTAATCAATTTTTCGAGATATATTTCTTGTCCATGATCCAGTTTCGGACACGCGATAGCCAGGCGTTTCCCACGAAGCCAGTTGGTATGAAAATCCCCGGCAGAATAGGCTGTACAATCCGCAGCAACCAATAGATTCGCCTTCTTCAGCCAGGGAGCGGTCGGAGACAGTAAATGTAACTGAACGGGCCACTGTTGTAATTCGCTGGGCATCGATACCGGTGAGGTGAAGGTATCCGTTTGGCTTTGCGCCGATGCCGGGATACCGATGGCTTGTTTTTGTGATTCCTCCAATACGTCGATGGCTTGTTGGAGATAATCCTGCTGTCCCTGAGTTGCCAGATGACGGAGATGAGCGGAGATCACTTTTTCTCCTTTGGGGAGCAGGCGTTGCATCACTTTACGTTCGTCATAAGCTTCGGCTTCTCTCTCTTCCAGTTCTATCGCTTGCTGCGGGCATTCTCCTAAACAGGCCCCCAAACCGTCGCAATAGAGTTCGCTCACTAGAACGGCTTTGCCCTCGATCAGTTGCAGAGCCCCTTCGTGACAACCTTTTACACAAAGACCGCAACCATTACACCGGGAGTCGTCGATTTTAATTATCGTGCGTTTCATATTTGTCTGTTTTAATGTAATGACAAAAATCGGAATCTTATTACAGAAGAATTGTCACAAATGTTACAATGGAAAAAAATATGGAGGGGAATTGTGCTATATTTGGGGAGGAGAGTTGTTGAGTTGTAGAGTTGTTGAGTTGTAGAGTTGCTGAGTTGTTGAGTTACTGAGTTATAGAGTTATGAAGTTGTTGGGTTATTGGGGGAAAAGGTGTTTGCAGGGAGAAGGATAATAAATAATAAACAAGACGGATGATGGATTATAAGAAATTGGCAGAGGCTCCGATTTTCAGAGGGCTTTCAGAAAGGTTCCTGGAAAATTTTATCGGTCGTACTCCGAATGCTTTGCGTGAGTTTGGTATCGGTGATTTTATTGCTTTACAGGGGACGGTTTGTCAGTCGTTGTATTTGTTGTATAGTGGCCGGGTACGGACTAATATGGTGAATGAAGAGGGGAAACAGGTGACGATAGAAGAGATCGAAGCTCCCCGTTTGTTGGCTCCGGCTTTTATTTTTGCTACAGACAACCGTTTCCCGGTAAATATTACCACTTTAACAAATTGTGAAGTGCTGGTTTTGAACCGGACTGATTTTGTAGACCTGACACTTAACGTTGCACATTCTCCATGGTCAGATTCCAAATCTTCAATCACACTTCTAACTGTCTGCCACTGATACTCCTTGCTTTGATGCATCTGAAAATGTGTAGGAAT
>OLRS01002276.1_pt1 | contig 15546 bp, 13 predicted proteins | sample 1673171 | NCBI WGS metagenome assembly OLRS01 (sample SAMEA3136762, study PRJEB25190) | human gut metagenome | biome: human gut; feature: human-associated habitat; material: faeces | place: Austria | collected 2013
GTGTGCTCTATCCAGCTGAGCTACTGAGACATTTTTAAGATTTATGCAATTTTCAAGGCTCGAAGGAATCGAACCATCTGCCGCTTAGGAGGGAGGCGCTTTATCCAGCTAAGCTACTGAGGCATATTATGTATTATCGTTGATTTTTTGAAATTCAACGCACTTGGAAACAAATGTGTGGAATGCTTTTCACACCGAAGTGACCGACTGCATTGCAACCGGGACGATGGTAAAGTTGTTGCATCAAAATTTGTTTGGAAAATCTCGATCCCCAGCCTTGCTTTTGATTAGAGCAATCACTTCCGCACCCAAGGTATCAGGTTGACCGAATTCTTAGGAGGCGAACGCTCTATCCAGCTGAGCTATGAAGACGGATACTATATTATAATACCGCAACTTCCCCACAAAATCAAGTTGAATCGGAAAGAAAAAAGGTGTATCCTATAGGAGAGGTGCTCATGCGCGGCATGGGTGCAGAATGAAGTGCAGGTGCAGCACAGGCGGCCCGGCACAAAAAGGAGCCAACTTATGGGGATGAAACGGAAAAAGAGAGCACCGCGTCGGCGCGGCTGGCTGCTGGGCAGCAGTGCAACGCAGGTCATCTGCATCAGCTTTGTGCTGCTGATCGCGCTGGGAACGCTGCTGCTGACACTGCCCATTTCCAGCCGCAGCGGTCGGCTGGGCGTGGTGGATGCCATGTTCACTGCCACCAGTGCCACCTGTGTGACAGGTCTGGTCGTGCGGGATACCTGGACGCAGTTCACGCCCTTTGGGCAGGCGGTGGTTTTGCTGCTGATCCAGGTGGGCGGTCTGGGCTTGGTGACCCTGACCAGCTTTTTTGCGCTGGCTGCCAAACGCCGGATGGGCTTTAAGGATCTGCGGCTGCTGGGAGAAAGCGTTTCGGCCAGCGGCTACTCGCAGGCTACCGATGTGCTGAAGATCGTGGTCAAGCTGGCGATGACCTTTGAGATCATTGGTATGGTGCTTCTGATGATCGCCTTTGTGCCGCAGTTTGGTGCGGAGGGCATCTGGATCAGCGCATTCACGGCCATCTCGGCGTTCTGCAATGCGGGCTTCGATCTGTTTGGCCGGTTCGGGCAGTATTCCTCGCTGGCTCCCTATGTCAGTAATTATTATGTACAGGCTGTGATCATGTTCCTGATCATGGCAGGCGGTCTGGGCTTTATGGTATGGGTGGAGATCGGAGAGTGGCGCAAGAAGCGTCATCTGTCTCTCCATGCCCGGATGGTGCTGCTCTTCTCCTGCATCCTGTGGGTGGGCGGTGCCGTCCTCATCGGCCTGATGGAGTGGAACAACCCCAAGAGCATGGGCGGGCTGTCCGTGCCGGGCAAGGTGATGGCTGCCCTGTTCCAGTCGGTGTCAACCCGTACTGCCGGTATGAACACCATCGACCTGGCCGCCTGTGGGCCCATCACCAAGCTGCTGATGAGCGTTCTGCAGTTCATCGGTGCGGCTCCTGGTTCCACCGGCGGCGGTGTGAAGGTGACCACCTTTGCCGTTCTGATCCTGACCATGCGCAGCGTGGCGCAGGGCCGGGACGATTGTGTCATCGGCGGCCACCACATTGAATCCAAGACTGTTTACCGCGCGCTGACCATCATCATGCTGGGCATGGTGGCGGCGCTGGGCTCTGCCGTGGTGGTCTATTACAACACCTCGGATGCCGTAACGGTCATTGACGCGATCTTTGAATCCTGCTCCGCCTTTGGTACCGTGGGCCTTTCGGTGGGCGTGACCAGCCAGCTGAACACCGGGGCCAAGCTGCTGTATATGCTGGTGATGTTCATGGGCCGTGTGGGCCCGGTGTCCTTTGCCATCAGCCTGACCAGCAAACCCGATGACAACAAACGCAAGATCCTGCCCGTTGGACAAATCAACGTGGGATAAGAAAAAATGGACGGCTCTCGTTTTCGGGAGCCGTCCATTTCTTATGTGCAGTCAGCGTGGAAACGTTCCGGCAGCGAAATCATTTGCTGTAGATCTCTACGATATTCAGCAGGATTTCGGTTGCCTTGTCCATGCGCTCTACGGTGGTGCACTCGCACACGCCGTGGAAGTTGAAGCCGCCGGTGCCCAGGTTGGGGCAGGGCAGGCCCTTCCAGCTCAGGGTGGCACCATCGGTGCCGCCGCGTACAGGCACTTCCTCAGGGGTCAGACCGGCCTTTTCGATGGCCTTGCGGGCGTTCTCCACCAGATGGAAGTGGGGCTTGATCTTTTCCAGCATGTTGCGGTAGCTGTCCTTGATCTCCACCTCCACGGTGCCGGGGCCGTACTTGCCGTTGAGGTAATCGGCAATGTGGAGGAGATTATCCTTCTTGTACTGCAGCTTGTCGGCATCGTGGTCGCGCAGGATGTAGCCCAGCTTTGCGTTGGTCACGTCGCCGTACATCTGGCAGAGGTGGTAGAAGCCCTGACGGCCCTCGGTGGTCTCGGGACGGGCCATGATGGGCAGGGCAGTGTGGAACTCCATGGCCACATTGGAGGCGTTGATCATGGCATCCTTGGCGGAGCCGGGATGCACCGAGAAGCCGTGGATGGTCACGGTGGCGGCAGCTGCGTTGAAGTTCTCATACTCGATGCCGCCTACGTCACCGCCATCAACGGTGTAGGCGAAATCCGCGCCAAAGCCCGGGATATCGAAGAGGGAAGCGCCCTCGCCGATCTCCTCGTCGGGGGTGAAGGCGATGCAGAGCTTGCCGTGGGGGCGGCCCTCGGCAAGGAGGATCTCGGCGGCGGTCAGGATCTCTGCCACACCGGCCTTGTCGTCTGCGCCCAGCAGGGTGGTGCCGTCGGTGGTGATCAGAGTCTCACCCTTGAGGCTGGCCAGGAAGGGGAAGGTGGAGACCTTCATCACCATGCCGGTGGCGGGCAGGGTGACATCGCGGCCGTCATAATTCTCGTGCAGGATGGGGGAAACACCCTCGCCGGAAGCATCGGGGGCGGTGTCCATGTGGGCAATCAGGCCTAGGGCAGGCTTGTCCTCACAGCCGGGGGTGGCGGGGATGCTGCCGTAGACATAGCAGTGCTCGTCTACCCGGGCATCCTCGATGCCCAGAGCCTTCATCTCTTCCACCAGCTGGCGGGCCAGGTCAAACTCCCGCTCTGCCGAGGGGTGGGTGCCGCTCTCGGGGTCAGAGGTAGTGTAAACGCGGACATAATTCAACAGTCGCTCGTATGCACGCATAAGAATGCTCCTTTGCTTGTATTTGATTCTATGATACGCTTTTCCGCGGCAATTTACAAGAGGGTGCAGCAGGGGAGCGCAGATCGAAGCGCAGTAAAACAACAAAAACACCGTCAGCCCGTTGTGTCAGGCTGACGGTGTTCTGTTTGAGGGGAGCGTTTAACGCTTGTATTTGGCGGCCGTCTGCAGGCGCTGCATGGCGCGGTCCAGTGCGATCTTGCTCTGGTAGTACTCGTGCATGCTCTGCTTGTGCTGCAGGCGCTCCTCGGCTCGGATGCGGGCGGCCTCGGCGCGGTTGCGGTCGATATCCTCGGGCCGCTCGGCGCTGTCCACCAGCAGCAGGACAAAGGTGGGGGTCACTTCTGCAATGCCGTCGCCCACCAGCACCTCGCGGGTCTCACCGTCCACGGTGAACTTTGCAATGCCCATGTGCAGGGCCACCAGTACGGGGTTGTGCCCGGCCTGCACGCCGTACACGCCGTCGCCGGTGGGCAGGGTCAGGCTCTCGCAGTAGCCCTGATAGAATTCACCGCTGGAAGCCGTGATGTTCAGGATGAACTTTTCCATCAGTTGGCACCGCCCTTTTCCTCCGCCTGTTTGTCTGCGTACTTCTTGCGGGCATCCGCAAGGGTGCCCACGTTGAAGAATGCCCACTCGGGCAGGTCATCGCACTGGCCGTCCACAATGGCGGCAAAGCCCTTGACGGTCTCTGCCAGCGGGACATACACACCCTTCAGGCCGGTGAAGTTCTCGGCCACTGCAAAGGGCTGGCTGAGGAACTTCTGCAGCTTGCGGGCACGGGTGACGGTGAGCTTGTCCTCTTCGCTCAGCTCGTCCATGCCCAGGATGGCGATGATGTCCTGCAGCTCCTGATAGCGCTGCAGGGTGGCCTGCACCTTGCGGGCCACACGGTAGTGCTCCTCGCCCACGATGTCGGCTTCCAGAATACGAGAGGTGGAAGCCAGCGGATCGACAGCGGGGTAGATGCCCTGCTCCACGATCTTACGGCTCAGAACGGTGGTTGCGTCCAGATGGGCGAAGGTGGTTGCAGGAGCCGGGTCGGTCAGGTCGTCGGCGGGGACGTAGACGGCCTGCACCGAGGTGATGGAGCCGTCGCGGGTGGAGGTGATGCGCTCCTGCAGGGCACCCAGCTCATTGGCCAGGGTAGGCTGATAGCCCACGGCGGAGGGCATCCGGCCCATCAGGGCGGAGACCTCACTGCCTGCCTGCACGAAACGGAAGATGTTATCGATGAACAGCAGCACGTCCTTGTGGGTCTCCTCACGGAAGTACTCTGCCATGGTCAGGCCGGTCTCGGCAACCCGCATACGGGCTCCGGGAGGCTCGTTCATCTGACCAAAGACCAGCGCAGTCTTGTTCAGAACGCCGGAAGCGTTCATCTCGCCCCAGAGGTCACAGCCCTCACGGGAGCGCTCACCGACACCGGTGAAGATGGAGTAGCCGCCGTGCTCGGTGGCCACGTTGTGGATCAGCTCCTGGATCAGCACGGTCTTGCCGACACCGGCACCGCCGAACAGGCCGATCTTGCCGCCCTTGGCGTAGGGAGCCAGCAGGTCGATGACCTTGATGCCGGTCTCCAGAATTTCAGTTGCAGGTTTCTGCTCCGCAAAGCTGGGGGCCTTGCGGTGGATGGGCCAGTGGGGCAGATCGTCCACCGGGCCCTTGCCGTCGATGGGGCGGCCCAGCGGGTCGAACATGCGGCCCAGAGTGCCCTCGCCCACAGGGGCATTCAGGCCGTGGCCGGTGGCGGTAACTTCCATCCCCTTGCCCAGACCCTCGCTGGCAGAAAGCATGATGCAGCGCACCGTCGTTTCATCGACGTGCTGCGCCACCTCCATGGTGCGCTCAGTGCCCTCTGCGGTCACAGTCAGCGCTTCCTGCAGGGCAGGCAGCTTGCCCCCGGTGAATTTGACATCCACCACGGGGCCCGCTACTCGAATAATAGTTCCCTGTATCATACAATTGCCTCGTTGTTTTTGTTACAACCCTCTCAGTCTCACTTCGCTCGCCAGCTCCCCCAAAGGGGGAGCCAACACATCTGCCAGGCAGCCATCTGCTAATTTGCAGGGCCTTGCCTCGAAGCCGGTATTGCCTCTCCCTTTGGGAGAGGTGGCATTGCGTCAGCAATGACGGAGAGGGCGGTGTTATTCTTGATTCTGTACCGCCGCCGCGCCGCCGATGATCTCGGTGATCTCCTGGGTGATGGAACCCTGACGGGAGCGGTTGTACTCCAGCTCCAGATCGTGGATCATATCCTTGGCGCTCTTGGTGGCGGAATCCATGGCGGTCATGCGGGCGCTCTGCTCGGCGCAGAAGCTCTCGGTCATGGCACCAAAGATCATGCCGTGCATATAGATGGGGGCCGTCTGCTCGAACACCGTCCAGGCATCCGGGAACATCTCCACCTCGCCGCGGGGGTCGCCCAGACCCTTGGGAGCGGGCGTGAGGTGGGCACGGTCCAGCGGAAGCAGGCGTTCCATGACCGGCTCGCTGGTCAGCGCGTTCTGGATCTTGGTGTAGACGATGTAGATCTCGTCCAGTTTGCCGGACTTGAAATCATCGATGGCATCCACCGTGATATCACGGGCGCGCTGCAGGGTGGGAGCCGTGGCACCGTAATGGAAATCCTCCACCAGACGGGGATCCTTGCGGAACAGGGCACGGTAGCCTACCTGACCGATGACATAGAACCGGTCATTCTGGTCGGCGTGCTCCCGCAGGAACTTGAGCAGGTTCTGGTTGTAAGCACCGGCCATGCCCTTGTCGGCGGTCAGCACGATGTAGGCCCGCTTGGGGTTCTCCAGATTCCGCTCGTGGAAGAAGGGGTGCACCGGCTCATCGGGCAGGTGGGGCACCACGCGGGAGATGGTATCCCGCATCCGGGTGAAGTAGGGCAGAACGTTCTGGTAGTTCTGCCGGGCCTTGCGGAGCTTGGAGGAGGAGATCAGGTACATGGCGTTCGTGATCTTCATGGTATCCTGAATGCTCTCGATCCGCTCCTTGAGCAGCTTACTGGATGCCATTGCTCTCCCCTCCCGCGAATGCCTTCCACGCGGTCAGGATGGTGTCCACCTGTTCCGGGGTGATCTTGCCCGTGGACGTGATCGCGTCCATGGTGCCGGAAACATCGGCGTGGAACTGGCGCACAAAGGCATTGGTCTTTGCGCGCTGGTCAGCCAGCGGCAGGTCGTCCAGCATCCCGTGGGAAGCCAGGGTCAGCACGACCACCTGCTCGGCATCGGACTTGGGCTGGTACAGCGGCTGCTTGAGCATCTCGGTCAGGGCTTTGCCGTGTTCCAGCTGGCGGCGGGTCTCAGCGTCCAGATCAGAGCTGAACTGGGCAAAGGACTCCATATCCTTGTACTGGGCCAGCTCGATACGCAGGTTGGAATTGGCCTTCTTCATGGCCTTGGTCTGGGCAGCGCCGCCCACACGGGAGACCGACAGGCCGACATTGACGGCGGGGCGGTTGCCTGCGTTGAACAGGGCACTTTCCAGGAAGATCTGACCATCGGTGATGGAGATGACGTTGGTGGGGATGTAAGCAGAGACATCGCCCGCCTGGGTCTCAACGATGGGCAGGGCAGTGATGGAACCGCCGCCCAGATCGTCGCGCATCCGGCAGGAGCGCTCCAGCAGACGGGAATGCAGATAGAACACGTCGCCGGGGTAAGCCTCACGGCCGGGAGAGCGGCGGAGCAGCAGGGAGATGGCACGGTAGGCCACCGCATGCTTGGAAAGGTCGTCGTAGACGATCAGGACGCTCTTGCCCTTGGACATGAAATACTCGGCCAGTGCAGTGCCTGCATAGGGTGCGATGTACTGCAGAGGAGCGGAATCGGAGGCCGTGGCAGCCACGATGGTGGTGTAGCTCATGGCACCGTGCTTCTTGAGGTCCTCGGCCACGCGGGCGATGGAGGAAGCCTTCTGGCCGATGGCAACATAGATGCAGAGCACGCCGGTGTCCTTCTGATTCAGGATGGCATCGGTGGCAATGGAGGTCTTGCCGGTCTGGCGGTCGCCGATGATCAGCTCACGCTGGCCGCGGCCGATGGGGAACATCGAGTCGATCGACAGAAGCCCCGTCTCCATCGGGGTGTTGACGGGCTGGCGGTCGAGGATGGCGGGGGCGGCGGCCTCGATGGGGCGGTAGCCCTCGGGCTGGATGTCGCCCTTGCCGTCGATGGGGGTACCGAGCGCGTCGACAACGCGGCCGAGGAAGCCCTCACCCACCGGCATACCGGCGGTGCGGCCCGTGCGGCGGACGATACTGCCCTCCACGAGGTCACCGCTGTCACCGAAGAGGATGCAGCCGACCTCGTCGCGGCGCAGATCCTGCACCATGCCCTTCAGACCCGAGGAAAACTGCAGGATTTCACCGTACTGGGCGTGCGCCAGACCGCTGACGGTGGCGATCTCGTCGCCCGCCGTCACGACGGTGCCGATCTCCTCCGGGGCGACGGACGGCGTCCAGTTCTTCACGGCCTCCCGCATCAGCGGGACAACCTGCTCGCCGCCGGGATCGAGCTGCTGCAGGCGCTCACGGAACTGGCGCATGCGCCCCTCAAGGCTCCAGTCGTAGATGTCCGTCCCGACCTCGAGACGGAAGCCGCCCCGCAGGGCCTCCTCCCGCATCCAGATCAGGGGCACCTCGCGGCCATACTTGCCGGCGAGGAATTTTTCAAACCGCGCGCGCTGCTGCGCGGTGGGTTCGGTCTCACTGTAGAGAACAGCGGTCAGCTCTTTTTCAGGACTGCTCATGCTGCGCCTCCTTTTCCGCCAGATCGAGGAACTGGTCGAAGGCATCGCCGCCGGACTGCAGGACGAGCTTCTCGGTCGCCTCGGCGGCCAGATCCTTCACGTCCTGACCGGCCTGACGCACGATCTTCTCACGGCTGCGCTCGGCCATGGCCTGCGCGTCGGAGACGATCTTCTCGGCCTCGGCGCGGGCGGCGTCGAGCTGCTGCTGCGCGGCGGCGGCAGCATCCTTCTGCGCTTGCTTCTTCTCCTCGCGGATCTCGTCGTCGGCGGCGCTGAGCCTGGCTTCATAGTCGGCCTTGAGCTGCTGCGCGGCCTGCGTGGTCTGCGCGGCCTGATCCGCCTGCTCCTGATAGTAGGCGGCGCGCTTGTCCATAAAAGCCTTGACGGGCTTATACAGCAGGAAATACAGTCCCCCCGCCAGAATGACGAAGTTCATCAGGTGCAGCAGAATCTGCTGCCAGTCGATATTCAGAGGGATATTCACGGTTTAGCCCTCCCTTACAGGACGAAGATAATCAGAATGACAACCAGCAGGGCATAGATGATAGCGGTTTCAATGAACACAAGGCCCAGCATTAGAGTCGTACGGATCTTGCTCTCGGCCTCAGGCTGGCGGGCGATGCCCTCAACGGACTTCGCGACGGCCATGCCTATGGCGATGGCGCCGCCCGCGGCGGCAAGACCGATGGCGATGCCGCTGGCGAGGGACTTCTGGCTCGAGCCGCTGTCGGTGGAAGTGGCGGCGGCCTGATCGTTCACGGACGTCGTCACGACGGTACTGTCATTATTGGCGGCGTCATCGCTGCCCGCGGCGAACGCGGGGACGGCCAGCACCACCAGCAGCGCCAGCACCAGAGCCAGCGCGCGGAAATTCTTGGACTGAAGCATCTTTTTCATGGGAAATTTCCTCCTATTTTACTTTTGAAGCATCTGCGCCGGTTCAGGCGGCTTTTTTGTTTTCTTCTTGCGGGGCGGAGACGGCTCAGAGACCTCTCCGTAGAACATCGCGGTGAGCATCGTGAGCACGTAGCTCTGGATGAACGCGTGCAGGAGCGTGAACAGCACGCCCACCAGCACCGGCAGCACGAAGCTCAGGTTCACATAGTAGTACACCAGCTCCGTCACCAGCAGACCACTCAGCAGCGCGCCGAACAGACGGAAGCTCATCGAGATCGGGAGCGAGAACTCCTTGAGCGTCTTGCCGACGCCCTTGACCCCGTCGCCGGCGATGCCGCCGGAGAGAATGATCAGGTACGACAGGCACCCGAGCGCGATGGCCGCGTTCACGTCCGACAGCGGCGCGGGCAGCGTGACGGCGTGGCCGTTCGTGGCCATGACCTGCACGCCGATCAGCTCCGAGAGCGTCCCGGTGAAGATGTAGACGCCCGCGGCGAAGATGTACGCGCCGAGGAAGCCGTTGCGGTGCGGGCTGCTGCCCCGGGCCAGCCCGTCGAACAGGCTCACCAGCTGCTCAAGCAGCAGCTGGAATTTACCGGGGATCATCTTGAAGCGCGGGATCGCGAAAATCCGGATCAGCGCCGCCGCAACCAGCAGAAACGCCGAGACGAGCATCGCCGAGATCAGACCCGGGTTTACGTCCTTGATGCCGAAGAGACTCACGCGGTTCGTCTCGTGCAGCACGGCGTCGCGCATCGTCTCCTGCACGGTCTCGGACCGGCCGGGGGGGCCGACGAGAATCGACGCGATCAGAAACACCGCCACCGCCGCCAGCCAGATCACCAGCTCGCGCCTGCGCTGCTTCGTCATGGGCTGGCGCGGTTTCTTTTCCTTCTGCTTTTTCAAGACTGCGCCGCCTCCTCTCCGTTGGCCGGCTTTACCGGCCCGCCGCCCCGGTCCGGAGCGGCCCGATACCGACCGGCGGCGCTGCGGCCGGTCCTCAATGTCAGCATTGCCAATATCACCCTTTCTGCTGGATTCGTTCTGGTTTTTCTGCGTGGATATTCCGGCAAAAAGCCGGATTGATTATAACGCGCCCGCATTTTCGCCGCAACCGCCACATATTTTTTTTAACGGGTTGTTAACACCACAAAACGTTGGTTTTCTGCGAAATACACGATTAAACGTGTGATAAAGCTGCCGGAAACGCCCGGAAACCCGATTTTGGGCCGCAAAATGCCGCCCTTCAGCGGCGGCATTTTGCCCTGTACGTCAAAGAGCGCGGCCCTTTGACGCAAGCATAAATGGAGGACGCTTCGCTTCATGCCTTGCCTGGCCAAAGGCCAGTCTGCGACACTGCGCTTCGCACAAAGTGTTTTTTGCGGCGGCGTACAAGCCGCCGCAAAAAACGGATTTCATTTTATTCGCGGCCCAACGAGCCACGAACTCTGCGAGGCCCCTTAAAAGTCGCTTCGCCGTTCCCTTACGGGGATCACCAGAGCGAGCAGAGCAGGTCCGTGTAATCCGAGGGATTCTCGATCGGCAGTCCCGCGATCAGACAGGCCTGCTGATACAGAATTTCGGCGTATTTCTTTGCTTTTTCGGGGTCGGTTTCCCGTGCGCTCTCGAGCGCGGCGAAGGCCGGGTGGTTCGTGTTCACCTCGAGGATGCGCTTGGCCTTCAGACCGAGGTCGGGCTGGACGGCTGTGAAGTATTTCTCCATCTCGAACGTCAGTCCCTCGCCGCAGGTCAGGCACACCGGGTGCGTCTTCAGGCGGGTGGAGGCCTTGACGCCGTCAACCTTCGCGCCGAGCGTCTCGCGGATAAAGTCGAGCGCGGGCTGCGCGGCTTCGTCCGGCTCCTTCTTTTCCTCGCCGGTCGTCTCCGGCTCGTCGTCGAGCGCGGATCGGAACTCCTTTTCCTGATAGGTGCGGAACATGTCAGCGATGAACTCGTCGGTCTTGTCGGTGAAGTAGAGGATCTCGGTGCTGCTATCCTTCAGCACCTCCGTCTGCGGCATGTGGTCGATGGCCTCGATGCTCTCACCGGCGGCGAAGTAGATGTACTTCTGGCTCTCCGGCATGCGGGAGACGTACTCGCCGAGCGTGACGAGCTTCTTCTCCGTGGAGGAGTAGAACAGCAGCAGATCCTGCAGCTTGTCCTTCTGCGCGCCGTAGTTGTTCAGGGCGCAGACCTTGAGCTGGCGGCCGAAGTTCTTCCAGAACTTCTCGTAGCCCGCCCGGTCGTCGCGCAGCATCCGCTCAAGCTCCGCGCGCAGCTTCTTCTCGAGGTTGGCGGAGATGATCTTGAGCTGGCGGTCATGCTGCAGCAGCTCGCGCGAGATATTCAGGCTCAGGTCGGGCGAATCAACCACGCCGCGCACAAAGCTCAGATAGTCCGGCAGCAGATCGGCGCACTTGTCCATAATCATCACGCCGGAGGAGTAGAGCTGCAGACCCGGCTCATAGTCCTCGGTGTAGTACAGCCCCGGCGCCTGCGACGGGATGAACAGCAGCGCCTGATACGTCACCGCGCCCTCGGCCGAGACGGTCACGACCGACTGCGGCGGAGTCATGTCGCCGAAGCGCTCCTGATAGAACTTGTCGTACTCCTCGCGCTTGACGTCGCTCTTCTTGCGCTGCCACAGCGGCACCATGCTGTTGACCGTCTCCCACTCGCGCACGTCCTCAAACTCGGGCTTGTCATCGGGGCTGCCCTCCTTGCGGCGCGAGTGCGTCATCTCCATGCGGATGGGGAAGCGGATATAGTCGGAGTATTTCTTCACAAGGCGCGCCAGCGTCCCCTCGCGGAGGTACTGGCTGTATTCATCCGGCTCGTCGCCGTCGTCGCGCAGGTGGAGGATGATATCCGTGCCGACCGTCTCCTTCTCGCAGGGGTCGACGGTGTAGCCGTCCGCGCCGGAGGACTCCCAGCGGTAGGCCTGCTCCTCGCCGTACTTCTTTGAGATGACGGTGATATGGTCGGCGACCATGAACGCAGAGTAAAAGCCCACGCCGAACTGGCCGATGACGTCCGTGTCCCCGGCCTTTTCGGGGTTGAGCTCCTGACGGAAGCGGAACGTGCCGCTGTTCGCGATCACGCCCAGATTCTCTTCGAGCTCCTCGCGGCTCATACCGATGCCGTTATCGCTGACGGTGAGGGTGCGCTTCTCGGCGTCGGGCGTGACGGTGATGGCGAAGTCGCCGCGGCTGAGACCGACGCCCTCGTCCGTCAGGCTGCGGTAGCTGAGCTTGTCGATGGCGTCGGACGCGTTGGACAGAAGCTCACGCAGGAAGATCTCCTTGTGGGTATAGATGGAGTGAATCATCAGCTCCAGCAGGCGTTTTGACTCCGCCTTGAATTCTTTCTTTGCCATAAAAATGGCCCCCTTCTGTCAAAAAAATGCGGATGCGCAAGAGATCCTTTCCGGGACGGCCGCCGCGCTTTTGGCAAGTGCCGCGCGGGGAGATGCACAGGCATCTCCCCGCGGCACGGCAGCCGGGAAGGCGTATGTTTTACTTTTTTCTGCGCCCGATCAGGTACAACGTACCCGTCACGATGGCACCAGCCAGCGAGACAATGGCCGCGGCCATCAGCAGGGGCTGGCGGTATTTCTTCGTCAGCTCGCCGAGCTTTTCACCGGCGAAGCCGACCGTTTGGCTGACGGCGCAGGACACCGACTGCGCGGCGGACATCGTGACCCCGGTCAGAAAGTTCCAGGCATCCTTACCGGCGGAGAGGACCGTTTGCTTGATCTGTTCCATCATATCGCTCCTTACGTCTTGATTCCCGGAAGCGGCTCTCTTGCGTCCGGCCGCTCCTTTGGTTCTTGTATTATACCAAGTCCACCGCGGAAATCATGAACAAATTATCAACTTTTTTCAGCGGCTCACCACGAGCCGTCCGTCGGAGTAGACGGCGGTGATGTTATGGCGGTGCATCATGTAGAGCGCGCGCTCGAACCGCTCCTGCACGGAGAGCGGGCGCGTCGGCTCCGGCAGGTCACCGTCGTCGACGACGATGGCGTGGAGCTTATCGCCCACGGCGAAGCCGCCGCCCGCGCCGAAGTAGCGGTGCCCGGCGGTCGTGCCGAGGTAGTACCCCTCCTCCACGGTGAGAAAATCGCCCTGCCAGCCGTCGAGGATCCGCCGCATCTTCGAGGCGCGGATGCTCATGGTGACGACCTTGTTCATCGCCAGCTGCGCGCCGCCCGCGATGTCCGAGCCGAGCGTGACCCGGACGCCCGCGTCGAGCAGGTGCCGCACGGGACAGACGCCCGAGATGATGTTGATGTTCGAGTCGGCGCAGTGGACGGCGACGACGCCGTGCTCGCGCATGGCGCGCAGCTCCTCGTCGTCGGAGTGGACGCAGTGCGCCATGAGGGTGTGGTCCTTCCACAGGCCGAATTTGTCATACGTCTCCCAGTACCGCGCGCAGCCGGGGCTGAGCTCGCGCACCCACGCGATCTCGTTCGTGCTCTCGGAGAGGTGCGACTGGACATAGAGCCCGCGCTCGCGGGCAATCTTCCCGAGTTCTGCCATGAGCTCGTCGGTGCAGCTGGGGGTGAAGCGCGGGGTGATGATGGGCCTCACGTGTTCAAACCGGCACCCGTCCAGCCAGCGGATTGTCTCGCGGACAGACTCCTCCGTTGTCTCCTCCAGAACGCCCGGCAGGGCGTTGCGGTCCATGTTCACCTTGCCGACATAGCCCGTGACCCCGGCGCGATCAAGCTCCTCCATAAGAATCCACGTCGCCTCGGTGTGCAGTGACGAGAACATGCACACGCGCGTCGTGCCGTTTGTGATGAGGTCGCCTGCGAGCCGCCGGTAGACGCGGCGGGCATAGTCCGTGTCGGCAAAGCGCGCCTCGGTTTTGAAGGTGTAGGTGTTGAGCCAGTCGAGCAGCGGCAGATCCATCCCCATGCCGAGCATGGGATACTGCGGCGCGTGCAGGTGCATGTCCGCGAACGACTGCATCACAAGCGCGTTGCCGTAGTCGGTCACGGGGAGGGCGGCATACTGCGCGGGCTTTTCCCGCCACAGGCCGCGGATCGTGCCGTCCTCGAGGAGCATCCAGCCATGCTCGAGAATCTCCAGCCGGCCGAGCGCCGGGGCGTGAATCAGGTTGCCGTGAATGAGCTGCTGCATATGAAAATCTCCTTTCCTTCAGCAAAAAAAGGCATTCCGCCGGCGGATTTTTCACCCGGCAGAACACCCATAGCGGGGAAAAACGGTCCCCCGTAGAAACGTCCGCGCCATCTCCGCGGACCTATATGAGCAGGAGCTCCGCGCAGGGCGGAGCGGCCTTTCTTGCTTACTAATATAGTATATCACATATTTCGCCCGGATGCAAGACGGCATTGCACGCGGCGCGGGCATAGGCTTGTCTGAGGTGATCGATGATGAAACAAAAGATTCTGCGAAGAACGCTGGCGGGTGCGCTCACGGCGGCGACGCTTTGGGCCGTGGCGGCGAGCGCGGGGAGCGAGAGCTTTACCGCGGCATGGGACGCCATGCGTGCGCGGCAGCCGCTCGCGCTGCTGCGCTGGGGCATCGGCGACTGGTTCGGGACGGACGGTCTGCCGCTCGAAACGCTCGTGGCGCTGGGGCAGTCGCCGCTGCTACTCGCGGGGCGCAGGCAGGTCGCGGATCTGCTGGACGAGCCGGTCACGAACGGAACCGAGCCCGCGCCGGAGCCGGACGCGCCCCCGCCGCTCCCGCCGCTCACCGTGGAGACGGGTGACCTCGCCTTCCTCGATAACGGTGTCCCCGCGCAGACGGCGTCCGCTGCGTCGGGGAATTACGCGATGGTCGGGAGCGTCCCGATCAAGAACGCCTCGCGCCAGACGCTCGACACCGCGGCGCTCGCGGACGGCAGCTTTTCGGCGGCGCTCAGCGAGCAGGCGCCGCAGGTGCTCATCGTCCACACGCACGGGAGCGAGGCCTATACCATGCCCGCCGGGGAGGAGTATGCCGCGACGGGCTCGTTCCGCACGGACGACGCGACGCGCAGCGTCGTGCGCGTGGGCGACGAGATCGCGGCGGTGCTCTCGTCGTACGGCATCTCCGTCCTCCACGACCGGACGCTGCACGACAGCCCGAGCTACAACGGCGCGTACGCGCGCAGTCTCACCTCGATCGAGGGGTATCTGGAGAAGTATCCGTCGCTGAGCTTCGTGCTCGACGTCCACCGCGACGCCGTGCAGGACGCGTCCGGGCAGCAGTATAAGCTCGTCTCTCGCGAGGAGCCGCACGCCGCGCAGATCAGTCTCGTCATGGGCAGCGACCACGACCGCTGGCAGGACAACCTCCGTCTCGCCGTCGCCGTCGAGGAGCGGCTCATGCAGTCGTACCCGACGCTCATGCGGCCGATCACGCTGCGCAACTACAGCTATAACCAGAGCGTCTGCCCCGGCTCGATGCTCGTGGAGGTCGGCGCGGCGGGCAACTCCCTCGACGAGGCGATCTACGCCGCGCGGCTGTTCGCGGCGGGGCTGGCCGAGACGATCACGGCGTAGGCTCCGCGCAGAAGCGCTGGACGAGCCAGTCGGTGATGCGTGCCGTCAGCCCCCAGAGCGGGTGCGGCAGACCGCGGTAGACGGGCACCTCCATCTGCGCGCACTGCCAGCGGTAGTCCGCCGGGACACCCGCCGCGTCATAGGG
>OLRS01002280.1_pt1 | contig 15527 bp, 8 predicted proteins | sample 1673171 | NCBI WGS metagenome assembly OLRS01 (sample SAMEA3136762, study PRJEB25190) | human gut metagenome | biome: human gut; feature: human-associated habitat; material: faeces | place: Austria | collected 2013
CGGCTCGTTATCGTGGCGGGCGCAGTTCTGAGGAGCTCAATGGGTTATCTCGCTAAGTAAAAAGATGGTTCGCGGTGGTATTGTTGCTGTGGGTTTAATTCGATATGAAAGGGTGACTTTGGTGTCCAAGATGGATTCTACGCTCTCCTATATTACTGACCAGCTGAAGGCGCTTACCTCGATTGCTTCGCCGACGGGCTATACCCGTGCGGCGACTGATTATCTGATGGAGACCCTGCGCGATATGGGGTTTGGGCCTGAGCGTTCCAATAAGGGTAACGTGCTCGTTGAGCTTGGTGGCGAGGGTGAGCCGCTCGTACTGGCGAGCCATGTCGATACCCTAGGCGCCATGGTGCGTTCCATTAAGGACAATGGTCGCCTGCGCCCCACGACCCTCGGCGGGCACCAGTGGTCCACGGCCGATGGCGAGAACTGCACCGTCTACACGCGTGACGGTAATGTCTACACGGGCGTGGTCCTCAATACCGAGCCTTCGGCGCATGTGGCCGATGAGCCGGTCAAGACCATCGAGAAGAACATGGAAATCCTGCTCGACGAGAACGTTGACAGCAAGGACGATGTGCTCGAGCTGGGTATTCAAACCGGCGACATCATCGCTATGGATCCGCGCACCACGGTGACGGAGAGCGGCTTCATCAAGAGTCGCTTCCTTGACGACAAGCTGTCCGCGTCGATTCTGCTGGGTTTGGCCTGCGCTGTCGCCGACGGCGAGGTGACCCTTTCGCGCAAGGTTTCGCTGCTCTTTACGGTGTACGAGGAGGTCGGCCACGGCGGTGCCTTTGTGCCGGCCGACACGCGCGAGATGATCAGCGTTGACATGGGCTGCGTGGGCGACGACCTGGGCTGCACCGAGCGCATGGTGTCGATTTGCGCCAAGGATTCGGGTGGTCCGTACAACTACGACCTGGTGACCACGCTGTCCAATATCGCGCGCGAGCTTGAACTTGACTACGCCATCGACGTGTACCCGCACTACGGCTCGGACGTTGAGGCCACGCTCTCTGCCGGCTACGACATCCGTCACGGCCTGATCGGCCCCGGCGTGTACGCGAGCCACAACTACGAGCGCAGCCACATGGACGGCGTGCGCAACACCTACGAGCTGGTCCGAGCCTACGTACAGCGCTAGCGATGCAGCGGCCTCGGCTGATACGGCAGTACCGACCGAGGCCGTCCTCTCTAAGTTGCGGTGAAATAGGGACTGTTTGGCGGTTTTAAACGCTTAAACAGTCCCTATTTCACCGCAATTTATGAAGGGGGTGGGACTACTTGATGGCGGCAGTCACGGTACCGCCGCCCAGGACAATGTCGCCGCGGTAGACGACGACGGCTTGTCCGGGGGCGATGGCTCGCTGCGACTCGTCAAAAGTCAGCAGCATTTGTCCGTCGGCGCCACGTGCAAGGGTTGCCGCCTGGTCCTTTTGACGGTAGCGGTATTTGGCACCCACGCGAATGCCGCCGGACGTGAGCTCTGCCTCCATGCGGTCGGCAGGGGCGCTCCAGATCCAGTCGTTGGCCGTGAGCGCTGTGGCCGTCAGGTCCTCGGCCTCGCCCAGATGCACAATGTTGCTGGCGGCGTCGACGCCCGTTACGTACACGGGATGGGCCATCGCGACGCCCAGACCCTTGCGCTGGCCGATGGTATAGCGCAGCGCGCCGTTGTGGCGACCGACCAGGCTGCCGTCGCGCCACACGATATCGCCCGGTGTAGCGGGATGTCCGCACCGACGTTCGATATAGCCCGCATAGTCACCGTCTGGAATAAAGCAGATGTCCTCGCTTTCGGCCTTCTGGGCGTTGGTAAAGCCTTGCTCGGCGGCTATGCGGCGCACGTCGCGCTCTTTGTCTAGGCCTGCCAGCGGAAAGATCGTGTGCGCCAGGCGCTCCTGCGTAAGCGAATATAAAAAGTAGCTCTGGTCCTTTTTGGGATCTTCGCCGCGATGCAGCTGCCAGGTGCCGTCTACTGTCTGGCTTGTTTTGGCGTAATGACCCGTTGCGATGTAGTCGCAGCCCATGTCCAGCGCCGCACCGAGCAACGCGCCAAACTTTATGTGGCGGTTGCAGATGATGCACGGGTTGGGCGTCAGCCCCTCCTGGTAGGCGTTCACAAAGCGCTCGATAACGCTGTGGTCGAAGGTCTGCTGCAAGTCGAGCACATGGTGGGGTATCCCCAGGCGCTCGGCGACGGCCTTTGCATCGGCGATGTCGCGGTCGACCTTGCTCATGCCCGTGACGGGATCGGGCGCGGGGCAGGTGAGGCGCATGGTGGCACCGACACATTCGTAACCCTGACTTTTGAGCAGATACGCGGTCACGCTGGAATCGACGCCGCCGCTCATGGCGACGAGCACGCGCTTGTTGTGCATGGGGAGGTTCTCCTTGGTGGCATGTGGCCAAAAAAGAAAAGCGGCGCGGGAGGCTGGTTCCGCGCCGCAGACATTGTAGCAAGTTCGGACGTCTCGTGGGATACCCTAACGAGATGGGCTCAGGCAGCCAGAAGAGAGGGGAGGCCGGCGTGCCTTGGGCCTATCGACAAGCGACGGGCCCTTAGTCCTGGAAGAGCGCCGTGGACAGGTAGCGCTCACCGGTATCGGCGAGCAGCGCCACGATGGTCTTGCCCTCGTTCTCGGGGCGCTTGGCCAGCTGCAGTGCGGCCCACACGGCGGCGCCGGACGAAATGCCCACGAGCACGCCCTCCTTGTGGCCCACGGCGCGGCCGGTCGCAAAGGCGTCGTCGTTCTCGACGGGGATGATCTCGTCGTAGACTTGGGTGTCGAGGACGTCGGGCACAAAACCGGCGCCGATACCCTGGATCTTGTGCGGGCCGGCCTGGCCCTTGGAGAGCACCGGGGAGGTGGCGGGCTCGACGGCGACGACCTGAATCTCGGGGTTCTGCTCCTTAAGGAACTCGCCCACGCCGGTCACGGTGCCGCCGGTGCCGACGCCGGCGACGAAGATGTCGACCTTGCCGTCGGTGTCATCCCAGATCTCGGGGCCGGTCGTGGCCTTGTGGATGGCGGGGTTGGCGGGGTTCACAAACTGGCCGGCGATGATGCTGTTGGGCGTCTCCTTCTGCAGTTCCTCGGCTTTGGCGATGGCGCCCTTCATGCCCTTGGAACCGTCGGTGAGCACGAGCTGCGCGCCATATGCCTGCATAAGCTTGCGGCGTTCGACGGACATAGTCTCGGGCATGGTGATGATCACCTTGTAGCCGCGAGCCGCCGCCACCGAGGCGATGCCGACGCCGGTGTTGCCACTCGTGGGCTCGATGATGGTGTAGTCGCCACCGCGCACGAGCTTGCCGGCCTTCTCGGCCTCGTCGATCATGTTCTTGGCGACGCGGTCTTTAACGGAGCCGGCGGGGTTGAAGTATTCCAGCTTGACGAGCACGCGGGCCTTGAGGTCCTCATCGGCCTCAAAGTGAGTGAGCTCCAGAAGCGGAGTGTGGCCGATAAGCTGATCGATGGACGTGTAAACATTGCTCATAGTGAACCTCCAAAGTGTTCAAATGACTGGATACCGTGTGGTTTTACGGTGTGTGCAGCAGTGAAACCTATAAACCTTATGGGTTGTTCGTTTTGCTGTTGGCAAGCATAGTAGACAGTAAAGCCTAGTAGCGCAATAGGAAATAGAAGATTATTACGAGTCGATTAACCATCTTGACCGGAACGGGTATTTTCAAAACCAATTTTTCGGCTAGAATTTCTACGGACTAAATGACCGAAAGGCAGCACTATACATGTTGGTTTCTACTAAGGGCAGATATGCCCTGCGCGTTATGGTCGACCTGGCCGAGCACCAGGCGGCCGGTCGCATCCCGCTCAAAGAGATCGCGGCGCGACAGGGGATATCCGAGAAATATCTCGAGAACATCTTGGCTACGCTCGTGCGCGCCAACATGCTTTCGGGCATGCGTGGCAAGGGCGGCGGCTACGTGCTCACGCGCCCGCCCGAGCAGTACACGGTGGGCGAGATCTTACGCCTGACCGAGGGCAGTCTGGCGCCTGTCGCCTGCCTGGATGGCGACTGCAAGGGCTGTTCGCGTTCGGATGAGTGCCCCACGCTCGACGTGTGGAAGAACCTGGACAAGCTCATCAACGACTACCTCGACGGTGTGACGCTCGATCAACTTATCGCTCCCAACCGTGGCTACGACTACGTCATCTAATCCCACCTGTCATGTGGGGACGGGGCAGAAATGGTAGATGCTCTCGCCCTTTAAGACTTGACAAATAAGAAGGCCGCCCATTTTTGCGATGGGTGGCCTTCGTTTTGGGCTGTTGAGACGGGCACGGCCGGAATGGCCGTTTTAGTCCTTGGCGATGCTGTCGAGAATGCTACGCATGATGGATACCAGGATGCTACCCATAAAGGCCGAGCCAAAGCCTGCGATGGAGATGCCGACGCCCAGCAGGTTGACCGACAGGTAGCTCGCGAGCTCAAGCATAAAGCTGTTGACGACAAGCTGGAAAATGCCCAGCGTAATGATCGTGAGCGGCAGCGAGATGACCGTCAGGAACGGCTTGACGAACGAATCGACGATGTTCAGGAACAGTCCCACGAAGGCGAAACAGACCCAGGCCTCGGCAAAACCGAAGGGCTGGATGCCGGGAACGAGGAACGTGGCAATCGCGATGGCGATCGAGGTAAAGAGCCAGTTAAGCATAAAGCGCATGGTGTGAATCCTTTCTTGCGCAGGATGTATTGACATCGCGCGAAGCGGCTTGCTGCGGCAGCTTGGACGGCCGCGCGGGTATGCCGCCTTGTTCGGCCGCCCATTGTCTCAGATATTCGTGGAGCTTACGTGCGCATTCGGTTTCAAAACGGCGTTCGTCCTAAAAAACGTGCCGCTGGCAGAGAGTCTTGTCGCTTTAGTTTGGTGGTGTGCTACACTGCTACGGGCAAATGGCCCATGCATAGTTTTATTGCATATTACGGGTGAACGATGCCCGATGTCAGTATCAACTTCGATGCCTTTTGGCGGGTTTGGCGGTGATCGATGAACATCGAGAACATGTTTGACAAGCCTGATGTCAAGCAGCTAGTCCACGCATTTAGTCTTTTGGATGACGAGAAGGATATCCAGGCGTTTTTAACCGATATCTGCACACCGCGCGAGATTTGCGATCTTTCGCAGCGCTTGCAGGTTGCGCGCTATTTGGACGAGGGCGAGCCTTATGTTGAGGTTCAGGCCCGTACCGGCGCTTCGTCCACCACGGTGAGCCGCGTTTCAAAGGCGCTGAACGGCGAGTACGGTGGCTATCGCAAGATCCTCATCAAGCTGGAGGATGGCGAGTAGGTCAACGGCAACAAACGGATCAGCTGGAGCCGCCCCTTCGGGGGCGGTTTTTGTGTGTCGATAATTGATCCCTTGGGGACGGAGGAAAACGGATCATCGAGGGGATCTGGTGCATTGGGGTCAGGTTGTCCGCGCGGGCGGGTAGGATAGATGCGTTGAATATTGCGAACAGTTTGAGTGGAGGACCATGCCTGTTCGAATCTATACCACCAATGCCGGCACGGATTTGAGCGATGCCGAGGCGGCGCTGCTGGCCGACCTGGTTGCCCGCCACGGGCGCGCCGTGTTGCTGGCGCCAACATTTGCCGAGCTCGACCTGTGCCGTCATGATGCGGCAGAAGCCGGGGTTTCACTGGGTATCGATTACAAGACGCCCACATCGTGGCTCCGCTCGCTGTGGGAGCTTATGGGCGATGGCCGCAGCTTTGTGGATAACCTTCAGCGCCAGATGCTGTTCTCGGACATGGTCGACCGCCGCGACGACGCTGCTCTGCAGCCGCTCTCGCGCAGCCAAGGCACGGTACGCATGCTTGCTCGCATGGCCCGCGGCGTGTTGCCAGGCGTGGCGGGGACGGGCGACGAACGCTGTCGCGATGCCGCCGCTCAGCCCGAGCCCAAAAGCGACGCCGAGGCCCGTGTGTTCGAGCTGTTGCGCGCCTATGCGAGCGGCTTGGACCGTCGAGACATGGTCGAGCCCTGCGAAGCCGCCGATATGATGGCAGAAGCCCTGGCGAACAACCTGCCGGGGTGCGCCCGCGCCGTCTGCGTGCGTGGTGTCACGTCGTTTACGCATAGCCTGCTCGAGCTGTTGTCGGCCGTGGCGAACAATGGGGGAGAGGTCGTCGTGCTGCTTGCCCGCGAGCAGGCGGCGATGCGCGAAGACTTGGCCGCAGCTTTTGATGCCCGCGGTGTGCTGTTTGAGGTCGCCCCGTTGGGAGAGGACGCCGGCGCGTCCGAGACCGCTTCTGCGCCTGCTGCCCAGCCTATTTTTATAGAGGTGGCCGGCCCCCATGCCCGCGCCCGCGCTTATGTGGATGCTCTTGAGAACCTGGTCGCGGCATGTGAGGAGTCTGTGTCACGCGACGGCGCCGCGACGAACGCCGACCCCGCGCGCGTGCTCGTAGTTTCCGCCCGGGCGCCCCAGCTGTTCGGCGAACTCGCTGCCCGTCTGGCGGCGCGTCACATTGCGGCCGAGACGACTGAGTTCACGGCGTTTTCCCAGTCCGTCGCGGGCAGGCAGTTTACGGCGCTCGCCAACCTGATCGAGCGTATGAAAGCCGCCGACGAGGGCACCGCTTCCAAGACCGAGTGGTGGCCCGCTCCAGAGCTTGCCGACTGGATTTATAGTCCGCTTTCGGGTGCCGACGCCGCGAGCGCCCGCGGCTTCGACAAGAACATGCGCCTGTCGCGCAGCAAGACCGCTGCGGGCGTCAAGAGCCTGCTGCAGAGCGTGCAGGGCCAGGTGAGGGGTGCCCGCAAGGCCGCCAGCGACGATAACTGGTTTAAGAATGTGCCGTGCGTGGTCTCGGACGTGTTTCAGGCGCTGTGGCGCGACAAACCCGTGACGGCGCTCAAGGCCATGCTCGCCGTTGCCGAGGCGCTGCCCGATCGCGCTCTAGGCGGCCTTGACGGCCAGGCCCGTCGCCAGGCAGAGACGGCTTTGCTGCGCCATGCCATCGACATCCTTATGAATGATGCTCGCGCGCTCGACGTGTCGCAGGCCGCGACCGTGCCGGTTCTCGACGGCGTTCGAACCAAGGTGGACAAGCGCAGTACCGCTTACGATTACGAGACCTACGAGGTCGATCGCACGCCACGGGCGCAAGTGCGCTTCGTGTCGCTTGCCGATGCGTCGGTTTTGCGTCCTGGCGGCTACGATGCCGTGCTGTTTGCCGATGTCGACCTGGACAGCTATCCGCTTTCGCACGAAGAGGGCCCGCTTGCCACGTTGACGACCGAGCTGCGCCGCGACGGCGTGTCTTTGGAGCCCGCCGCCCTGCTGCGCGTGCGCTTTGGCCGTGCAATGCAGGCGACGAGCGGTCCGGTCGCGCTCGCCCGTGTGACGCACGATCGCCAGGCACGCGAGTGCTACCCGGCAGCCGTATGGACCGAGCTGCGGGCACATGCCGAGGCCGCTGGCGCTGCCAAGCCCACGTGCGTGGGTGAGGGCGATATCGTAAGGGACTTCGATCCCGCGGCAGGCGAAGGCCTCAAGCGCGAGCGCGTGACCTGTGAAGCCCCTCAGCATCTGAGTGCCGAGGCCGTGCCGTATTTGGTCCTGTGCCGTCGCGATGGCGAGGGTGAGGACGCGCCGCTCGTGCCGCGTCTGACGTCCGCCTCGCAGATCGAGGCCTATTCCACCTGCCCGCTGTGCTGGTTCGTCTCGTATCGCGTCAAGCCCCAGTCTATCGACGCGGGCTTTGGCAACATGGAGAAGGGCAACTTTGTCCACGACGTGCTGGAACATCTGCATGCCCGTCTGCCCCAAGAGGGCATGGAGCGCGTGACGCCCGAGAACCTGCCGCGCGCTCAGGAACTGCTACACGAGGTCTTTGACGAGACCTTGGCCGAGCACGCCGGCAAGCGCGGTACCGAGGGCCCGCTGGTGCCGCTCTCTCCAGTGGAGGAGCGCCAGGTGGCCGAGATTTTGCCCCAGCTGGAAGGTGTGCTTGCCTACGAGTCCGAGGCGCTTGCCCCCTTTGCCCCGCGCTACCTTGAGTTCGCCTTTAATGAGCTTAAGGTCGAATATGCCGGTTGGCCGCTCGGCGGTCGCATCGACCGCGTGGATGTGGATGCCGAGAATCGCGCCGTGGTAATCGACTACAAGCATCGTTCGGGTGTCGAGGAGTTTAAGCTCGCCGACCCCACGGTGCGCGACGAGGAGACGGGCGAGGCCCCCATCGACGATCCGCGCTGGCTGCCACCGCATACCCAAACGCTCATCTACGCGCAGGCCATGCGTCGGGCGCTGGGCCTAGATACCCGTGCTGCGCTCTATTTTTCGACCAAGGGCGGCAAGCCGGCGTTGCGCGGTGCCGCGAGCGCCGAGCTGCTCGAGGAAGAGCGCGGCGACGGTCGCATCCCGGGCCTTAAGAAAGGTTTCCCCGGCGAGGGTGGCAGCATGGACTTCGACGCCCTGCTCGATCGCGTTGAGGCCGGCATCGCCGAGCGCCTGCGCGAGCTCGAGGCAGGCAACGTTGCCGCCGTCGACCCGACGTCGGCTCAGGCCGCGCATGCGCGCTGCTCGTATAACCACCAAGGAACGTTTGTAAGGAGGGACGTGTAGACCATGGATCTTTCGACCTTGATGCCGCAACAGCTGCAGATCGTCAAGACGCTCGACCGTCCGCTGTTTGTCTCGGCGGGCGCCGGTTCGGGCAAGACCTTTACCCTCACGCGCCGCATCGTCTACGCGCTCTCTCCCGAATCCGGTCCGTTCGTTGAGCATCTGGACCAGGTGCTCGCTATTACCTTTACCAAAGATGCCGCGGCCGAGATTCGTGACCGCGTGCGCCGCGCGCTCATCGACGAGGGCATGGACGAGGAAGCACTGACCGTCGACGACGCGTGGATCTCGACCATTCACGGCATGTGCTCGCGTATCCTGCGCGCGCACGCGCTGGAGCTGGGCATCGATCCCGAGTTCACAGTGCTCACCGATACCGACGAGCTCATGGATCAGGCTGTCGAGCATGTGCTGGGTCGCGCAACGGCGCCCGATGCCGCCCCCGAGCTCGCGGCATCGCTCAAGGCCCTCTACGCCTGGTATCCCATGGCGGGCGAGGGCGGTTCCTTTGGCGCCGGTACGACCATCAAGGGTCTGGTGCGCGACCTGCTGGAGCTGTCGAGTCAGTTGCCGGGCGGTATGGACGACGTGCGCGTGGCGCGCGGCCAGGCCGATACCTCTGCACTCGCCGATGCCTATCGCGCGGCGCTGGGCGCAAGCAAGGCCGCGACCGAGAAGGCGCAGGTGGCGCTCGATGCCATCGACGCGTTCGAGGCGAGCGGCAAGACCATGGTCGATGCGGCGCGACTCATGATGTCGTGCACCATGCCGCGCGCGAGCAAGGCATTCCCCAAGGAGCAGGTCGAGCTGCTCAAGGCCGAGGCCGCCGATGCGTTTATCAATATCGTGCTTGCCTGCGGTGGCCCGGCGCTCGATGCGCTGGTGGGTCTGGCCCGTTCCGTCGAGGCCGAGTATCGCGCATTGAAGGCTGCCCAGTCCGCCCTCGATAATAACGACCTGCTGCGTATGGCCTACGAGGCCCTGCGCGATTACCCTGCCATCCGTGCTGCGTACGAGGGCCGCTTTAAGATGGTCATGATCGATGAGTTTCAGGACACCGACCAGATGCAGGTCGATTTGATTCGCTATCTGACGGGCGCGGGGGAGCGCGCGTTGTGCACCGTGGGCGATGCGCAGCAGTCGATCTACCGCTTCCGTGGCGCCGAGGTCGAGGTGTTCCGTCGTCAGGAGCGCAAGGTGGGCTCGTCTGCCGCGCCCGAGGCGACTGCCGTGGCCGATGCCCCTGCCGGCGAGCTCGTCAAACTCGTGCGCAACTTCCGCAGCCATGACGAGGTGCTGCGTTACGTGGCACGCGTCTTCGACGGCGATGACGGCGGCCTGATGCAGGGCTTTTTGGATCTTGAGGCGAGCGACGGCCGCAAGAACACGCTGGTGGCAGACGCTTCGCGTCGCCAGGCCCTCTTTGTTGCCGGCGGCAGTACGCAGGAGCGCACGCAGGCCAAGGCCCGCGCGATCGCCGAGCGATTCCGCGCGCTTGCCGATGCCGGCCAGCCCCAGGGCGGCATGGTACTGCTACTGGGCCGCATGACCAACGCCGACGTCTACGCCCAGGCCTTCCGCGATCAGGGGCTCGACTGCGTGATCGCAGGCGGCTCGGTCTTTGCCCAGGCAGCCGAGGTGCAGACGGTGCGTGCCCTGGTCTGCGCGCTCGCCAATCCGGCCGATACGGCGCAGGGCCTTATGCCACTGCTCGCCTCGCCGATGTTTGCGCTCGGTGCCCAGGAGTTCCTGGCGCTGGCGACCAAGCTCGATAGCGAGACAGGGGAGACCTCGCGCCGGAATATCGACATGGGCATCATGAGCGATTTCGACGTGCCGGGTTTGCAAGACTTGCCGCTTGTGACGCGCGCCCGCGAGGTGCTGCGGTATGCGCTTCGTCGCGTGGGCCGCGATTCGTTCGCCGCCATCGCGCGCGACGTGGTCAACGCCTCCGGCTGGTTTGTGCGTCTGGGACAGCGTGGTCCCGAGGGCAAGGCCATTGCCGCCAACGTGCTCAAGGCGCTCGACGCCGTGGCTGAGGCTGAGGCCGAGTTCGGCAACTCGCCGCGTTCCATCGCGCTTGCCTTCGACCGCTTCTTGGCGGGCAAGGAAGCCCCGGGTGCCCTCAACGAGGAAGGCGACGGCGCGGTGCGCATCATGACGGTACATGCCTCCAAGGGTCTGGAATATCCGGTCGTGGCGGTCGCCGAGTGCTTTGGCGTGCGTAAGTCCTCGGGTGCGGCACAGATGGGTCGCGTCGAGGGCGGAGCGCAGGTCGTGGCACTGCCGGCACGCTTCGACGGCGTTAAGCTTGCCGACGGTACCTTTGTGAAGGGCGACGACGTCAAAAAGCAGTTTGAGCACGCGTTTAAGGGCAAGGGCACGTCGCTGTGGTTGCCGCCAGAGCTTATGGAGGACGTATGCGCGACGGGTTCTCCCGCCGAGGTATTTGCTCGCCTGCGCAACGACGACCTGCAGCTTTCGCTCGAGGAGCGGGCCCGCTTGCTCTATGTTGCCATGACGCGTGCGCGCGAGCTGGTGATCTTGGCGATGGATGCCGGTGTGAGCCGTGGCAAGGTGACGGCGCCGACCTTCGACGTCGAGACCGATCTGACCTACGACGTGCTGCGCCGTATTTTGCCGACCGACGCTCTGGACATGCCGCAGCTCGATGCCGACCGCCTGGTGTTCGATAACTCCCAGCCGGGCGACTACGAGCTCATTTCGCTCGCGGGCTTTACCTTTGGCGAGCAGGCGTTTGAAGCCAACGCTTCACTGGATGCCGAGAGCAGGCTTGTTCGCGGCGATGTCGATGTCGCCGATAGTGCTGCGCACTCAACTGTGCCCGGTCCTGCTGACCCCAAGCCCGATTCGTTTGAGCTTGTGTATCCCCAGGCAGTGGGCGTGCGCATGGGCATCTGTCCGTTCCCGGCGCGTGACTCGTATAGCTACTCGTCAATCGCCGCGGCACTCCATGCTGAGACGGAAGACCGTGCCGCCGAGGCTCGTGTTCCCATGGACGAGTCCGGCGATGATGCAGAGTCGGATGGCTCGGAGATGACGGATGCAGGCGTGGCCGCTGTCGAGCCCGCCGGCAATCCCATGGCGCTGGGCTCGGCCTTCCACGCCGCCTGCCAGTGGCTCATCGAGATGGGTGCCGATGCGCTGCCCGCTGAGCGTGCCGACGCCCTGGCTCGCCTGTGGCACCTGACGCCAGAACAGCGCGAGCGCTTCGATGTCGCTCTGGAGCGCTGGCTCAAGTCGTCGGTTCGTGCCGAGCTGCTCGCGTGGCCGTGTATCCGTGCCGAGGTGCCGTTCTTCTCGCTGGGCTGCGAGGACGAGGATATCGCCCGCTACGGCGCCTATGCCGAGGGTGCCATCGATGCGCTAGCGACCGACCCGGCCGATCCGTCGCGCGCGCTGGTCATCGACTACAAGACGGGTGGCACGCCGGATGAGACGCCGGAGCAGCTGCTCGAGAAGCACGCACTGCAGGCGCGCGTCTACGCCGACGTGTTGCACAAGGCGGGCTTTGAGACGGTGACGGTCAAGTTCGTTCGTGTGGAGCAGGCGAATCCAGCCATCTTCGTCGAACCCGCCGAACCTCAAGTAGTCACCTACAATCTCTAGCCCGCAGATAACTTGCGGTGGAATACGGACTGTTTTGGCCAAAAAAGCCGCCAAACAGTCCGCATTTCACCGCAACTGCAAGAGGAGCCGTGTTGGTTTGGCTAGGTTCGGGTGCTGTCCGTGCCGTGCGGTAAAATCGTTCAGTCAGAACACGAACCCGCATCGGAGCTCATCACATGGCATTCGTCCATCTGCACAATCACACTGTTTTCTCCATGCTCGACGGCGCAACCCGTATCCAGGATATGGTCAATCGTGCCGTTGAACTTGGCATGCCCGCCGTGGCCATTACCGACCACGGCTACATGTATGGCGTGCCCGACCTGGCGCTGGCCTGCGACGCCGTCAATCACAACACGCCCGAGTACAAAACCTGGAGCCACGACAAGGCCTTCTTGGAAAAGGACCGCCGCGACGAGCTGGTGGAGCCCGACCCCGAGGCAAACCCGCGCGAGCATGCCCAGTATGTGAAGGACATGGCCATGTGGGACGAGAAGGGCAACATCGACGAGCTCAAACCGCCCCTGGTCATCAAGCCCATCTTTGGTTGCGAGGTCTACTTTACGCCGGACGAGACCCTTGCCCGCGACCACAAGCCCGAGCTCTACCACATGATCCTTCTGGCCAAAGACCAGGAAGGCTACGTCAACCTAATGCAGACGGTCTCCGAGGCCGCCGTGCAGGGCTTTTACTACAAGCCGCGTGTGACGCTCGACAACCTGCGCCGCCATGCCAAGGGCATGATCTGCACCAGTGCCTGCATCGCGGGCATCATCCCCAAGTACATCGACCGCGGTGACATGGAGGGCGCCATCAAGTGGGCCGAGACCTTCCGTGATACCTTCGAGCCCGGCGACTTCTATATCGAGATCCAGGAACACGGCATCACCACCGACAACGGCCTGACTGACGAGCAGATGGACCGCACGCTCATCGATATCGCCAAGCAGGTGGGTGTCAAGGTCATCGCCACCAACGACTTCCACTACCTGCGCCGCGAGGATGCGCCCGTGCAGGACGTCATCATGTGTATTGGCATGAACGCCAAGGTCGATGACCCCAACCGCATGCGCATGACCGGCTCGGAGTTTTACATGAAGACCGAGGAGGAGATGCGGGCGATGTTCCCGTATTGCCCCGAGGCCTGCGACAACACGCTCGAGATCGCCGACAAGTGCTACGTGGAGCTGGACTGGGACTCCATCATCCTGCCGCGCTTTCCGTTGCTCGATCCCGGCGAGACGCACGAGAGCCAGTTCCGTCGCGAGTGCGAGAAGGGCCTGCGCCAGCACTATGGTGACGACTGGGCCACGCGCGAGATCGGTGGCGTCAACATCAAAGAGCGCTTTGAGTACGAATACAAGGTCATCTGCGACAAGGGCTTTGCCGCCTACTTCTTGATCGTTGCCGAGTACGTGCAATGGGCCAAGGACAACGGCATCGGCGTCGGCCCCGGCCGTGGCTCGGCCGCCGGCGCTATCGTCGCCTACGCCATGAACATCACCGCGTTCGACCCGCTCGAGAACGGCCTGATGTTCGAGAGGTTCCTGTCCCCGCAGCGTACCGAGATGCCCGATATCGATATGGACTTCGACGATGAGCGGCGCCTCGAGGTCGTGGAGCACGTTCGTCAGCTCTACGGCCCCGAGAAGGTCACCCACGTCATCACCTACTCGACCATTAAGGCCAAGCAGGCCATCAACGACGCCGCGCGCGTGCTGGACTATCCGGTCTACATGGGCCAGCGCCTGTCCAAGATGGTCTCGAGCGACCCCAAGGTCAAGCTCAAGCAGGTGCTCGAAAAGCAACCCGGCAAAGAGGATCTGTTTAACCCCGACTTTGCCGAGGCCTATAAAAAGGATGACGACGCCCGCCGCATCATCGACACGGCGCTCTCGATCGAGGGCCTCACCCGTGGCGAGGGCGTGCACGCGTGCGCCGTTCTGATCTGCCGCGATCCCGTCAACGAGCACGTACCCACCAAGCTCGATACCAAGGGCGGCGTCGAGATTACCCAGTACGAGGGTCATACCGTTGCCGACATGGGCTTGCTCAAGATGGACTTCCTGGGCCTGCGCACGCTGACGGTTATCTCCAAGGCCAAGGCAAACATCAAGAAGAACTTCGGCATCGACATCAAAGAGGAAGAGATTCCCTTTGACGACCCCGAGATCTTTAAGCTCATGGGCTCCGGCCACACCGCCGGCGTCTTCCAGGTCGAGTCCGCCGGCATGACGGCCACGATCAAGAACATGAAGCCCACCGAGTACAAGCACGTCGTAGCATTGATCGCCCTGTACCGCCCGGGCCCGCTGGGCGCCGGCATGGTTTCGTCCTACATTAACCGTATGAACGGCAAGGAGCCGGCCGTCTCCTACGACGACCGTCTGGACGACATCCTGGGCGAAACCTACGGCACCATGGTCTACCAGGAACAGGTTATGCTCATCTCCGTCGAGATGTGCGGCTTCTCCAAGGGCGAATCGGACTCGCGTATCCGTAAGCCCGTGGCTAAGAAAAAGATTAAGCTGCTCACGTCGACGGTGCTCCACTGGGAGGATGGCTCGGACGAGACCACCTACGACCACTGGATGAACGGCGCTATCAAAAACAACTACACGCGCGAGGTCGCCCAGAAGATTTGGGACGATGTTCTCGAGTTCGCGTCCTACGCCTTTAACAAGTCGCACTCCGCCGGCTACGCCATCCTGGTTATGCAGACGGCGTGGCTCAAGGCGCACTATCCGCACGAGTACATGGCGGCCGTTCTGACGTCCTATACGGGTAAGACCGACAAGATCGTGCACTACGTCTCGGCATGCCGTCACGACGGCATCCCCGTGCTTTCGCCAGATGTCAACGAGTCCAGTACCGAGTTCACGGCTACCAAGGAGGGCGTGCGCTTTGGTCTGGCCGGCATCCGCGGCGTGGGCACCGGCGTGGCGCAGGCGATTATCGCCGAGCGCGAGGCGGGCGGCCCGTTTAAGACGCTGCACGACTTTGTCGAGCGCGTGGACTCGAGTCAGGCCAACCGTCGCGTGATCGAATCGCTCATCAAGGCAGGCGCCTTCGACTCCACGGGGTATCCGCGTCGCCAGATGATGCACTTTGTGGACAAGAACAACCCCGAGAACATCATCGACGCCGCGGTAAAGCGCCAGAAGGATCGTGCGAGCGGCCAGACGTCGTTCTTCGATATGTTTGGCGACGTTGAGGGCTCGGGCTTTGAGGTGAGCGTGCCCGATCCGGATGGCCAGGAATGGGATCGCCACCTTAAGCTGAGCCAGGAGA
>OLRS01002286.1_pt1 | contig 15500 bp, 20 predicted proteins | sample 1673171 | NCBI WGS metagenome assembly OLRS01 (sample SAMEA3136762, study PRJEB25190) | human gut metagenome | biome: human gut; feature: human-associated habitat; material: faeces | place: Austria | collected 2013
GACGCATTCACCCACGCCCATATTAAAATATGGACGTGGTACTCTGCTTAGATTTATAGAATACAGCATAAACTTGCCAGCGCTGCTACAACCCAAGTTTTTGTTAATGTATGATGCTCTGTCTTCATTATCTTCTTATTTGTCCTCTCTTGTATAGTACTTTATTTGTATTAATTCTATCATATTTTCATATCTTATCCAATCCATACATTATTGATATTTTTGTAATGATAACAAAAGACTCAGAAGTCCACGGCTCCTGAGTCCTTTAACATAATTATCATATATCTATTGCATTACTGCATTCCGTTTGCTGTTTTATATTTATATAGCATTTCGGCATGATTCTGTTCTTCTACCTGAATGTCAGCCATTAACTTTCTAAGATCACTATCCCCAAACATAAATACATTTGTATTATACTCTCCGGAAACCAATTTCTCTGTTCCAATTGCATCAGTTGCAAGAAATGCATCATGCATCTTATCTTCGGACTGGCTCGCTGCTGTATAGATTGCTCTTGGTTCATAATTTCTTCCATCACTGTCATTGCAATCACTTGATGGTACTGTTCCATCTAAGACCTGTGTGAGTGAATCGTAATGTGTCTGCTCTTTTTTGTGTAACTGTTCAAAAAGATTTTTAAGTTCTGGATCGATCGCCTGCTGTGCATATTTTTGATACTTTTCTATGCAGCTTTTCTCCTGTGTTCTTAGGTTTTCAATTGCTGTTCTTTCTGTCTCTTTTAATACCATGATATGAGTTCCTTTCTACTTTGGAAATTTTTATGATGGTATTATCTGCTGTTTGATGCATTTCTATGCAACGAATGGCGAAAATTTAACATTCAATTACATTGAAATTCCATCGTACCATCCGTCTGTAATTCTGCTTGATCGGATAAGTAAAATTCCAAAGTCATAATATTTTTTTCATTCAATTCCAGTTTTTTCACTTGATACTTTACCATTTCACTCACAGAAAATTTACCATCTTCTTTATAGATCGTTGTCAAAATTCCTTCTGTCTTTCCATTGTTGCTTTGTAATCGGATATTTGCAAATCCTCCGGAACTATTTTGCTGTAACAATGTTATCGTTGTTGGTTTTCCAGCTTTTGTTTTTTCATAAAATGTTTTCAATTTCTCACCATGACTTGTCTTGGATGGTTTGAATTTTACTGGTGCATTTTTTGTACTATGTTTTTCTTCCCCAATCTGGGCAACAGGATAACCTTTGGATGTTAATGTATCATATAATGTTTGTAAGTCTTTTTTTGTAACTTTATTCTCATTGATTTTTATGTTTTGACAAATGTCTGAAATTTGCTTAACTTCTTTTTGTGCCTGAGCTTTTTCTCGCTTTGTTATCACCAATGGTTCCCACTTTTTTGTCTTATGATCTGTTTGTTTTGTTGTTTCTTTTATATTTGATGATCTACATGCTGTAAGTGTTATGACACTTGCGAGTAACAAAATAGCTAGCATTAATCTACTACATATATTCTTCGGATATTTTCTTTGCTTTTCTAACCACATATTCTTCTGCCCTTTTAAAATTCTTATGAATAATCCCATATTTCATACCCCCTGTCGACGTGCGGAATCATATACGGGTATCATATTCTTTTCAAGTATATTATAAAACATCTCTTTTGAATTACCTTTTCGATATAATTCTTGTCCTGCCCAGATAGATTCTCATATCATCATAAATCATTTGATACATCAGATATTGATTTTGTGCAAAATTCTGAAAAAACGGATTCCATTTTGGTAATCGATTACTCTTGGATGAATTTAGTGATGCATCCATCGGCATCAGATTCCAAAGTTCATCATTCATAACAAATGACCATGGAATAAAATGATCAATATCGTATTTTCCTTCCATAGGTTGTCCAGTAAAGACATCTCTGATTTCTTGAACTTCCATGATATCTTGCCAGAGATCTCTTACTTTTTTAAGCTTTCGCACCTTTTCTTCTGTTGGGGTTAATTTATATACCAGACCGGGAACTTCTGGATTATTGTTCTGCAGCCATTTTACTTTTTCGTATTGAATCCAACCCAAAATATTGACTGTATGATCTTGGATCATCTTGATCCAGTCTTGTTGGAAATATACTTCTTTTTTTAACTTGCTGCTTGTTCCTAATATGTATGGAAGAGTTAAGACTTCTTTATTAAATTTCTGAATATACGCTGTCATGCGATTTGCACTATTCCAATTTACTTTTTCATTACTCCTCGTAAAAAAGCCTGCTAATGCTCGGTATGGAACCATATGAGTCAGCTGTTCTTTCGTCGTTTTTAATTCCTTGTTATACTGCTTGATCGCATTTTTAATCTCTACTTTCGAAGCATTCGCTGATAATTCACTAAGCTCTGTTAGCAAAAGGACTGCTCTCTCTAATCCATCCTTGATCTGCCCGTCCAGTGGCATTCCACTTAAGTGAATATGGAACTCTCTTACAGAATACCATGCATTTGTGATCATCTCATCTATGATTTCATCAAATGTCGATTCTGTTTTTCCCTCAGAGATTAACTGTATGATCGCTTCCAGCCAATAAAATTTATAGCAATAGGATGGACTTTTCATCATTTTAGAAAATCCATCGATATTTAGATTGTTATAATATTTTGGCTCAATTTCTAGGATGTTTTTCCCTTGCAAATCAGGATATTCAACCATCGTTCATCACCTCGTCCTTCTCTGACATCTCCTGTTGTCCATATTTCTTTGATCTGTAATTGAGGGATCTGCAAGATAAATTCTTTCAATGAATCTTCTGTAAAATCCGTAAAATAACGCCCATTTCTCTCCCCTTCAAATTCACCATACTTAAATGATGTATAAATGATTCCATTTTCTTTTAATGCTTTGTTCATCTTATGAAATACAAGAAAAAGATCATTTTTTGATAAATGAAGGATTGATGCACATGCCCAGATTCCATCATAAATATTCTGGTCATTTAATTCTTCAAACAACATTTGTTTTACTTTGATTCCTGTATATTTTGAGGCTTCCTTACAAATCTCTTCGGATCCGTCAATCGCCGTTACGTTATAGTTTCGCTTTAGAAAATATTTTGTATCGCGTCCGGAACCGCACCCAAAATCTAAGATGGATGCGCCCGATGGAAGATAAGATAAAAATTTATTTTGTATGTTTGTAAAGTCTACGGATCTTGTTGTTTGTATGAATGATTTTGTGTATTTATTATAATAGTTTATGGTTTTGTTGTTCATTGGAAGCCTCTCTTAAGTACATTCTAATAACCATTTGACAGCTTTCGCTAATCTCTTTTGGGCATCAGCAAAATGCCCGCCGCTGTTAAATTCTAATGTTGTATGCTTTACCTTAGGATCATTGCGCAAAATTTGTTCCTGTGTTCTAGTTCGATCTCCAACTCTTGCCATGACCGGATTCTTTGTTTTTTCTTCTTTTCCTTCAAGGCTTAAGTAGATATTGCTTTCATGCTTTATTTGATGATGCAACACATATTCATCCCATTGTTCGAACCATAAAGAACCGGAGCAGCTTGCAATTGCTGAGAAGATATCCGTTTCATATGCTGTCCATAGAGCAAACAATCCTGCAAGGGAATATCCGATCAGATAAATTTCTCTGTCTACCCCGTAATCTGCTTTTAATTTCGGAATCAAATCATTCATTAACCATTGTAAAGTCTTTGGACCATTTCCTTTGAAATCATCATCTCCGAAGGCAGCAGGTGACTTCCATGGAGAAAAATCACCATTCCAATCTTTTACCTGAAATGCACAGAAAAGAAAATCCTGATCATTGACTGTCTCCATCAGACAATCCCACATATGTGCTATTTCATTTCCACGATGAGGGTACATTCCCCATAAAATGATCGGACCACCGGAACCATTTTGCTCTATATAACATGCTTTCTGTCTTATCTGTAATTTCTGCATAAATACATTCATCTCCATAAATTTATCTGCTTTTAATGGATTTATTTTTATGAATTTTGGCTTATTCCCTAGTTGTAGAATCCTCCAGTTCTTCTAACGCGTCCATATAATTATCCATCCATTCCATCTGCCAGTGTCTGGGATCTGTTTCTGATATCTGGCTTAACGGATCGATTTCGTCAAACATTCCAAGATTCTCTGCCATATCTAGCGGAAACAAAGTTTCATCTGGACCGATTATTACCTGATCTCCAATCCCTAGATTCCTGTCATAAGCTGTTAATTCTTCCATTGAAATCTCTTCTGGTTCATCCATAGAATCTTCTTTTACATAAAAAGTTAACATTGGAATTTCTGCTTCTTCTGCTTCTATTTTTATGATCGTATAAATTGGTATTTCATTCATTGTTTGTAATTCAATCATATCACAATCCCCTTGCAATGATCAATTTCATGCTGTATGATCTGTGCTGTCCATCCAGAATATTTCCCATGCTGCTCTTTAAAATCCTGGTCCAGATAATCTACTTCTATCTCCTTATATCTCTTACAAGGTCTTACTCCATCCAAAGATAAACATCCTTCTTCTGTCTCAAATATGCCTGATTTCTTTGTGATCTTCGGATTGATCATTGCAAACTGAAATGGCCCAACTGCTACTACGATAATGTTCTTTTTAACGCCGATCATATTTGCTGCCATTCCAACACAATGATCTAAATTAGCTCTTAGTGTGTCTAACAGATCAACTACTACCTGCTGATCTGCTTTTGTTGCATCTGTTGATTTCTGTGCTAGAAACAATGGATCTTTCATTATATCTTTTATCATTTTATTTTAACTCCTTTATTTCCTTTAAAAATTCTTCTGTAGAAATATATAAATTTTCTAATATTGGTATCAAATATTTAGATGGTCTGAGTCTGTCTACTGCCCCATCTCAAAAATCATAATGCGTTCTCTCTCACTATTTCCACCAAACAAATCGGAACAATCAATTTCATCGGTAAACATCATCTCATCCACCGTCATCAGATATGTAAGATATTCATCGGATGGATAATAGAAGAAACATAAAATCTGTCTTGGATGTTCATAGTATGATTCCATGATCCTTGCCATCACTTTTCTCAAAATCTCTACGGAAAATGGATTAAAAAAATAGATGCGGTCTATCTGTTCTGGGAGTTGAAATTCTTCTGCATTCGCTAATGAAAATGATACCCTCTCTTTCGATACGGCTTCTTTCTTATTTTCCATTACTTTCTCATAAATGCGTTCGTCATATTCAACTCCGAGGCAACGGCATCTTGTCTGGTAGGATAAGAAAAAGTCTACCCTTCCTTTACCACAGCCATAATCTAAGAGCATATTGTTCTTCCTTATAAGTCCTGTATTTGCTAATCGTTGCAGTACAGAATATGGAGTTGGTTCGTATGGATAGCGGTATTGATCGGATTGAGAGTCGTCTCTGCCCATGGTTTTGATGTGCAATAGTTTGTCCCATTTGTTGTCTTGTGTATCGTTCATAAATTGATCTTCCTGCCTTCCTGTTTCAATTATTGCAACAATCTAAAAGACTCAGAAGTCCATGGTCCCTGAGTCTTTTAGAAAATACATTTTTAAATCCAATTGCAGTCTCCACCCGTGATAGCAAGGCTTAGTAAAGCATCCATCTTTTCGACTTCTTCTTCACCCTCGATTTTCTGAAGTAACTGCGCAGTATCTAAAATATCTTCCATACTTTCATCTGGTCCAATCTCATAGTCAATCTCTGCCTCACAGTCTGGACATGGAATCTTCTCCATCGTCTGTAATGAGAGGAATCTATTCCCACATTTTTTGCATTCATAATATCCGCATTTTTTTGTTCCATCTGGTACATAATACATTGTTCCTATCTCCTTTTTTGCTTTATTATCACATATTATACATCTAATCTGGTCTGTTGTCTTAGTTTTTTTGTGAGATCACAAGCCCAATAAGGATTAATACAGTTCCAATGATAGAAATCACTGTTATTTTTTCATGTAAGATCAACACTGAAAGTATTACGGTTATAACAGGGGATACGTAAATATAGATACTTGTCTTGATTGCGCCAATCCATTTTGTCGAAAGATTCCATAACAAAAATTATAATACATTCTTTCTCACTATTTCCACCGAATTTCTTGAAAAATAGAATATTCATGCTAAAATAAATGATTGAATTATGAAATCATTATAAATGAAACAATCATCAAAGAAGGTAGTATTATGAAATCAAAACTTAAAAATTTTTCCTTACTTACAATCAGCACACTCATTATGGCTGTCGGAATTTACTTCTTTAAATTTGCAAACAATTTCACATTTGGTGGTATCACAGGTATTGCCGTTTTAGTTGCAAAATTCCTTCCTATTTCTGCCAGTGATTTTTCTTTTGTTGTGAATATTTTATTGCTGATCATTGGATGGATCGTCTTAGGTAAAAGCTTTGCTGAAAAAACAGCTTACAGCACGATTCTTTTATCTATAAGTTTATCTCTTTTAGAGCGAATTTATCCTATGAGTCATCCACTTACCAATGAGCCATTATTAGAGTTGATCTTTGCAATCTTATTGCCAGCGCTTGGTTCAGCAATCTTATTTAATATTGGAGCTTCTAGTGGTGGTACAGACGTTATCGCTATGATTCTTAAAAAATATACAAGTGTAGATATCGGAAAGGGCTTAATGATCTCTGATCTTATCTTTACTCTCGCAGGATTCCTAGTGTTTAACGTCAAAACAGGACTTTATTCTTTGTTTGGTCTGATCATGCGTTCTGCGTTGATCGATAACTTTATTGAAAGTTTTAACCGTTCTAAATACTTTCATGTTGTAACTTCTAATGCAACATGCATTTGTGATTTTATCCAAAATGATCTACAGCGCGGAGCAACCATTGTAAATGCGACCGGAGCCTTTACAGGGGATGATAAATATATTATCCTGACGGTTCTTAGTCCTTCACAGGCAGTGAAACTTCGAAACTTTATCAAAGAACAAGATCCAAAAGCTTTTCTTTTAGTTTCTAATACAAGTGAGATTATCGGAAAAGGCTTCCATTCTGTCTAGGATGGACAGCCTTTTCTCTGCTTTCTTCTGGTACAAAATACATTGTTCCTATCTCCTCGTATAATATCTTTTGTTGGATTTATTTTACAAAATATTTTTCTTAAATTATCACATACTAAGAAACGAGGAGGTTTCAATGCATGAATAATAAGAAGAAGAAACGAGAACTTACGAACGAAGAAATTGATGAAAATATCTTCGAAATGTGCAATATTTGTTCTACCACGGATTGTACTGGATTGATCCAGGTTGTTCCAAGAACAGAAGCCGAGCTTGAATCTTACGAAGAATTGTACCACTTCCGACCACCGTTTTTACCTCGTGATGATGATTAAGTCGTCATCCATTTTCTCCTGTAACAAGATCTTATGGCCTGTTATGACTATAAGGTCTTGTTTCAATGTCAACTTTCTCTTCTAATTAGTCTGACAAAAAATATCATCTCTTATTGATTCTAACATAATTGTTTGTGGTGTAGCATCATAATTTTCATCCATCCAAGCTACAGACTCATCGTCCAAATAATCCATGAAATCAATATATGTATTCTCATCATCCATTTCGAAAATTCCTTCTTTCTCAAAGCTCAAAACTCTCTGAATCAGCTTATTATCAGGATACGTCTTTTTAAGAAATTCAATTTGCTCTTTTTTTAGTTTAAATTTTATCATACTTATCACTTCTTCCTTTTAAAATTTCTCAAATAATCAATTCCACTTTTTCCAAACATCTGGTTGATATCCTAGTGTTGATTGCTTTCCATTTCGAACAACTGGTGTCTTGATGACTTGTGGATTTTCTAATACTTTTTCAAGTTTATCTTCATTGGCAATATATTTGATCAGTGCAAGCAAGTTCTGATCTTTGCCTTCCCAATTGATCATATGATCTAAACCACCATTTGCCTGAGCTACTGAATTGAATTCGCCTTTGCTCATGCCTTTTTTCTTCATATCAACAAACTGATATTTGATTCCACGTTCTTTGAAAAAACGTTCTGCTTTCTTTGTTTCGTTGCATTTTTTTGTTCCAAATATTTGTATGTTCATGCTGGTTTAAAATCCTCCATTTAGATATGCTCTAGTTTCTTTATCTCATTCATCATTAAGCGCTACAGCCTGCATTTTGCAACTTTTTGACTTCATCTTTGTATTCAGATTTCACAAGGTTTCAACTCAGGAATGCTTAAGTTACAAAACAGCTTTCTCATCTAATCAGCTTTTATTACACCAGTAAAATGTGATTCAACAATTCTATCCATCTGTGCTGCAATCTCTACAAATGGCAAATTCAGATCAAGTGTCTTAACACTTATTTGACTGCCATGCATCTGATACACATTATCAGGCTGGATTTCTTCTTCCGTCTTGGCATAAAGAAGCATTCCTGAAACTGTATTATCTTCTTCTCCAAATTGATAGCTTCGATTTTTTACATAGGTAAAAATCTGATACAAATTGTTTGAATGAAGCTTATGTTTATCAAAATGAACCTGTGTAGTGTGACTGTAATATTTCGCATCAATGATAAGCACTGTATTACCACGTTGCAAGTGAATATCAGTTTGCATAACCGGCAGCATCGTTCCAACACCATCGTCTAGTGCCCACGGAATCTGCGATGCACTAACAGACAATTCTGGATAATGTCTGCTGTAATATTCCAGAATAAATTTTTCATACAGCCTGCACATACGCTGCTCGTCTACAAAGGATGCTAATCTATAGTTACTTGCATCTGTTGTGATCAGCATTCCTTCAATCATCAACTGACAAATACTAACTAACATTCTATATGTTTGATTATTACGCTGAAAACGAATCGATGACCATTTAATTTCTGTAGGTTCTATAGAATCTACATTCGAAAAATACAACATTTTCTTCTTCAGATCATCTTTGTATTTTGCTTTTACTTTGCCGTTTCGCAAAAGAAGCATGACTGTTGTTTTCAAGATTTGATTCAACATGTTATTTTCTGAAAGCTCATCAAAATCACAGGTGAGTACTTGTTTATGCAGCAGTTTATTTTTAATTGTACCTGGCATATTTATTTTACCACGCATAACCGTTAGCTCTTCCTGATGACTTATATATTCTCTGTAAAGTCCCTGCTTCAACTGCAGCCCTATGCCCTTGGCTAGGATTGCAGCCAGCAGATTATACATCTCATCAAAAGATTCTACTGCAACATCCTCATATGTCTCTTGCTTCAGTGTCTGAAAAGCATAGGAAAGCATATGGTAAATATTATTGATCAGAATACTCTTGTCCTTTGTCATTGAAATACCCCATGCAAAATGTTCTCCCAACGCTGTAGTTTATCTGTATCATCAAACCAATACTCTGCTAACATTGGTAATATATCAAAATCAACTACATCTTGCATCCACTCATCTGTACATTCTTTCGTATTACAAAAATAACTATGTCCAATACAGAATCCTTTACCTAGAGATTTGTCGTTTGCAATTTCTCTGTTTAGTTCCTTAATACGGTCAATCAACGTATTAAATGTATCATTTGCAAATGCTTCCTGATATTTAATAAATCCTTCCGAATCAAACCCAGGTTCCATATCAAAGAAGCTAAATCGGCGGCGAAGTGCATAATCAATCATTGCCAAACTTCTATCAGCCGTGTTCATCATACCAATGATATGTAAACGTTTTGGAACGGAAAAGCTGAGACCATTATAGGCTAATGTTGTCTTTGTCTCTCGATAGTCAGCCTCAATCAACATCAATAATTCGCCAAAGATTTTACTCATATTGCCTCGGTTAATCTCATCAATGATAAAGAAATAATCTTTATCTGGATGGTTCGCTGCTTTCTGACAGAATCTATAAAAAATTCCATATTTCAGTTCAAATCCATCCTCAACTGGCTTATACCCCATCATAAAATCTTCATAGGAATAATTTTGATGAAACTGTACAAATTCAATGCGGTCGTCATCTTTCTCTCCCATCATTGAATAAGCCAGACGCTTAGCTGCATAAGTCTTTCCAACACCAGGTGCTCCTTGTAAAATGATGTTTTTCTTCCTTGTCAGAACAGCTACGAGACGATCATATTTTGCTTCTGTCATGTAAACCTGATCTAAGAATTTTTCTTTCGAATACTCATCTTTATTTTTCTTAGCTGTAGGCACTGGATTTTCTTCACGGATCAAATCAATAATAAATTCGTATTCATCCTTTGTTAATTTAAATAGACTTCCCTGAATGATACTGAAATATTCCATTTTTTCCAATTCAGGACAGGCTTTCAATGTTGCAAAATCAATTGGTGATGAGAGTCCTTCTAACTTTTCAAAATATATTCTCTCTCCATCCTGCTCTGCATTTACACGAAATATAGCGACAATTTGCTTCACCGGAGTAGACTCATATCCGATTACCATGTCTCCCGCCTTTGCATCAAGGAAGTTTTGGAAGATTCTACGCTTATTTCCATTGTCATTAAACAAAGTATAATTCTGAACTTCTCCCACTGGCATACTGGACATACTCCATATTTTTGGATTTGCATTCAAGAACCAATATTGCTGTCCATCATCTTCTTGAGGTTGAGCATGAAGAGGAACATTTGTTGAATCTTCCTTGTTCCAATAACGAAAAATGAAAAATCCAACATCTATTGTAAGTGTCCGTAACTCGGGATCCGCATAACAAGACGACGTAATCTGAGAATTTAGCAGATTACTAAGCTCATCGTCCTGCTGTAATTCTGCACATATCTCATCATATAATGCCATGAAATTTCTAATATTATCTACATAAGCACCCTTCTTAAACCGATAGTCACTTTCAAGTTCCGATGAGACAGCTTTTACTTCACCAAATTTATAGATATAATATTTATCCGGATAGCGCAGCCACAAATATGTCATGATTGCATTTTCATACTGATAGTGCTGTGCAGCTCCATTTCCATAACGCTCCAATAATGTATTGGACTTGTTTTTAAAGTTAGCAATTCTCTCACATAAATCCTTACTCTCGTCATATAATTCCATATACATTGAATGGACCGCTTCTGGTGCAGCCTCCGCAAAACCGGTAATCATTCCTTTTGGAAAGTTATTTGCAGACCTAAGCAAATTATCAGTCTTAGCCAGAGATTTTTTAAGCATCTGTGCAAAATCAGCTGAATTAATATCCCAGTTCTCTTGAAAGCATTGTACAGCTTCCCATTTGTATTTTTCGTTAGGCCACTGTTGCTGCACAAAAACTTTTTTGTATTCTGCCAGTATCTCTTTTAATCGAATTTTGTTGAACATTGTTATTCACCACCTTTGTAATGATTCTTTGAAATTTTTAGACAATTGTATTATTTAAGCAATGAATCAACCATCATAGTAAACCATATTGCAAAAAACAGAAACAAGAAACACAATAGTACACTACCACATCCAACATTTGATCCTCCAGTATCAGATGATTCTTCTTTTTTATGTTTCTGTTTTTCTTCTTCCTCTTCTTTAAATTTGTTGTAAAGATAATATTCTCTGGCATTGTCTTTCCAGTCTTTCTTTCCATCACGATTATAATCAAAAAAAGCCATATAAACTAATTCCTTTCATTCATAAGATCTTTTAGAACTTAGATTACATATTATTAATGCTTCTTATTTTATCTGTGATAATATTTCTTGTTTTCTCAATTCAAACTCTTCTTTTGTAAAAATTCCTTGATCATAAAGTTTTTTTATAGAAATTAATTGATCTTCTACATCAACAATATTTTTTTTATGTACCATATTAGCAGCATTTATAGATTTTGTTGCCATATTGGCCATACGTTCTAATGTCTTCTCCATACCATTTACAGTTCCCCATGCTATCCTAATATCATTAGAATCTAAAATACGGGCATGATGTGTAAATTGATTTTGTTGCAATTTATATCCTTGATATTCACAAAGATTTGTCCAAAAAGTATGTCCACCCATAGTTGGAAATGGTATATTAGGCATACATAAATCTGAATTTAGAATATTCATTCCCTCATCTGGAAATTTAAGTAGAAAATCTAAAGCTAATTTTATTATCCTTTCGTCAATCATTTTTTATCCTCCAAAAATCTATACTTCCCAACAATTTTTGTTAATGCTTAATTAATCAACTTGTTTCAAAGACTTATTTCTTAATGTCTACGGAATCCAATGTAGTCAAGTTCTATAAAAAACTATCTCCTGACATTGCTTTTATAAAGTGAATTCTACATGTATTATTTTTCTCTGCGTTCAGTAACTTTTCCCTTTCATTTTTTCACTAGTAAGTAACTAAATATACTATTTTTTCAATCAAATTATTACTTATCGCATATATAAGTATTTTTATATCTCATCTAACTTATATTTATGAACTGGTTGACCACAACAATGAATATACACTCCATATATTCCTTTTTCTGCTTTTAATGAATACTTACAACGTAAACATTTCTGTCCTGTTCCACCATTACGATTAAAATATTCTTCAACAAAATCAGCTTCAACAAATGCTGTTGTTTTACATTTAGGATATCCCATACACGCCAAGAAGAACTTCCCTTTTTTGCTTTTTTTAAGTTGCATTTGCTTTCCACAGATTGGACATTTTTTATGTGTTTTTACATATGCAGCAAAAGTATCTTCTTTTACATCCTCTCTCAATGATTTCTTAATGTCTCAGGGACCTTAAGTTCGTAAGCATGATTTTCCAACACTGTCATGCGCAGCATCTACCAGGGTCTTTGCCCTATTCAAACTGGCGCCTTTGCCACGCACTTTATGTTCTCTCCATATCTTTACAATGTTATCTACACCCAGTGCTGGCACCATAGCTGGCAATGGTGCTTCCTCAAGGATCATCATTCCTGTTGTTGTATCAAATTTCTTGTATACGGTAAGATATTCTGGAAAATATATCTTCAGCCATCTCTGTATCCTGTTGGATGCTGCATTCAGCTCCTTCATGATACGATCACGGCTTGATACCACTTCTCTGATCTCTGCATAGATCCCTTCCGGCACATATGGAAAACTGTACCTTCCATCGATCACAAGCTTTGCGATTGTTTTTGGATCTTTCAGATCTGTTTTCTTTGGGCTGTTATCATCCAGTTCCTTTGCTTTCTTAACAGAAGCAGGATTCACGAATGCCAGTTTCATCCCATGATCTTTTACAAACTGATAAAAGGTATACCAGTAATGACCTGTAGGTTCACATCCTATCATTGCTTCATTTTTTCCATGCTTTATGCATATTTGTGTAACCCAGTCATAAAAACTGTTAAATCCATTGATATCAGTTGAAAATCGAAATACTTTTCTTGTCAGCTCTCTTCCCCGGTAATCAAATGCTCTGACATAGTGTTCAGAACTTCCGATACCCTTGAACAGTAACGTTAAGATTGTGTAGACATAAAGTATAAAATAATACACTTGACAAAAAAGTGTATCATTTTATATAATAAGGAAAGAGAGGAGGTGATAAAAATGGAAATAGTTGACCTCATTGTTGGCAGATTACATGAGACAATCAGAAATGGTGAAATTGGATTGGATTATACTTTTGATTGTAATCGTGAAAAAAATAAAAGTTTTGATAGAGAGTATAATTTAAGTATTTCCAAAAAAGAAGAAATTCTTTTAAAACTTGAAAGAGAACATTATGTAAAAAGTGAAGAAAGTATGAATAAAGAACATATAAATGACACAGTGCATATTTTCAAAATCAATGAAAAGTTGATGCCAAGATATGATGAATTAGCAGATTATAGATTAGTGTGCATTTATATAAAGGTTACATGGCCAGAAGGAAAAGAGCCGATGTTCATTATATCATTTCATGAAGATGAAGAAATATAGAAATGATGATAATTTTAAATATAAGATAAACAATAAAATATATGATAATTCAAGAAAGTTACATATTAGTATTGAAATTGTAATTAAACAATTTCAATACTAATATGATGATAAATAAAGATGATAAAATAATGATGATAATAAAGGAGAATAAAATGATTATGGGAAGAAAAAATGAACTTTTATGCAGTAAGTGTCGTAAAAGAGTTTCATATAAGATTTTCAAACGCCCAGTTAAAGTAAAGATTAAAGATATGGAACTTGAATACGAAGAATACTATGGAATTTGTGATAATTGTAAATCTGAGTTATTTGTTCCAGGAGTTACTGATCAAAATGAGGAAAGAATAGAAGAATTATATAGAAAAAGAAAGAATTTAATTACAATTTCAGAAATTAAAAAAATTTTAAATAAATACAATATTGAAAAACGTCCATTATCAAAATTATTGGGAATGGGAGAATTAACAATTACTAGATATATGGATGGTCAGTTACCATCAAAAAAATATTCTGACTATCTATATGAAATTTTAAATGATGAGCAAAAAATGAAAAGTATTGTTAAAAAAAATCATACTATTGTTTCAAATAAAACAATATATAAAGTAAATGATGCGATAAAAAAGTGCGAAGAAGAAAAGAAATGTGAAACGATAGCTGAAAAAATAGCACTTTATATAATTGATTCAAATAGAGGGATAACCAATTTATTTTTACAAAAAATTTTATATTATATAAAAGCAATTGGCAAATTACTTGTTGAATATCCAATTATAACAGATGAATGTGAAGCATGGAGATTTGGACCAGTATTTCCAAATATATATGAAAAATATAAGAATTTTGGAAAACAAGAAATTATTCTTGATTTACCTGTTGATTATGCAAAAAATTTACTTACTAAAGAAGAAAAACAGGTTACAGATTTTGTCCTTAATACATTTGGAATATATAACATATGGTTTTTAAAGGATTTAACACATATGGAAGAGCCATGGTTGAGTGCAAGAAATGGAATTGATGAAGAAGCAGCAAGTAATAATCCTATAGATGATAATCTTATAGATGATTATTTTGAAAAAATAAATAAGAAATATAATTTAAAAAATGCAGAAGGAATTGATCAATATATCCATGATATGAGAGAAAAAATGTCAAGATCAGCCAATTGTTAAGGAAAGAATCGAAGTTGACGAGGAATACTTAAGTGCTCTTAGATATTAATAAATCAGCATATAAAATAAACTGCAACATTAAGACTAAATTATTCAAAAAATTTCGAACAAAATACACATTTAATTTACAAACCTATATAAAAAAGTCATTGCCATTTAGCATTTTTATTAAAATAGTCTCTAATCGGCAATGGCTTTTTGATTGTCGTAATATTGGTAATGTGATAAAATAATCAAGAATCATAGATATGAAACTATAGTTACAAAATGTGTAAAATAATATGAGATAAATATATAATAAACTACAAAGGTTTAAAATGACATAAATTTTCATAAATGGAGGTGAAATCATGGGTAGATATCTAAACAGTTCAACTTCATATGTCTTATACAAAGGACAAACAGAACAGC
>OLRS01002300.1_pt1 | contig 15360 bp, 16 predicted proteins | sample 1673171 | NCBI WGS metagenome assembly OLRS01 (sample SAMEA3136762, study PRJEB25190) | human gut metagenome | biome: human gut; feature: human-associated habitat; material: faeces | place: Austria | collected 2013
AGCGGGGGCAGTCTGGGTTCTCCATGCGGAAGCGGTACTCCTTCTGGGAGCCTCGGACGTCGAAGCGCTGCACCTGCTGCGTGGGGTCGCAGCTGCGGGCGAAGTTGCTGGCCACTACGCCGTCAAAGTCCGTGCCGACGAATACAACGTTTTTGTATTTGTCGCTCTGGTAGATCCGGCCCTGCCGCATCAGCTCGTCTACCAGCTCCTCGTCCAGCCCCCGATCCCGGACGAGATAGTTATAGGCGTCCAGATTCGTCTTGGCTCGTGGCAGCGGGTGAAGCTCCTCATGTCCCGCAGGCGGCTGCCACACCGGGGCCGTGTAGGTGACGTCCCTGTGGATGGCCTCCAGCACCGTCCGTGCAGCCTCCTGAAAGCCCATGCCATGGACATTGACGAAGTAGTCGATGGGGCTTTTGCTGCCCTCCGCCCGTGAAAACCAGTAGTAGCCCTTGCCGGGCGTTACTACCAGACTGTCATGCTCCACAGAGCGCCACTGTCCGTCCTTCTGGAACAGCGGCTCCCCGGTGCGCTGGAGGCTGTCAAACACATCCTGGCTGCGGGCCAGCTCGATCATGTCGGCGGGAATGTACTTGCTCTCCCGCCGCTTCGGCTGCCGGACGGTGGTATCAGCGGGGAAGAAGGCTGCATGGGTAAAGACGGATCTGTCCTGCACATTCCGTGTATCGCAGCCGTAGAATTTGCAGTCTTTGAACTGCGAAAGCCTTGCCTCGCTTTCCGAGACGGTGACATTGCGGAAGGTGCAGCCAACAAAGCGGAGGTCTACGGGATCTTTGGCGTAGAAATCGAATTTTTCCTGATCGATGTTCTCCGCCTCAATGTGCCGGATCTGCCGCTTTTCTTCGGTGACGTTCCGTTCCTGCTGGAACTCGCCCTTTTCCATCAGGTAGTTGGCAATGCCGCTGGCGTCCTTGATGGCGTCAAACAGCTCCTGCGGATCTTGCTCCAGCACCTTGATCCAGCTCTGGATATAGGCTTTGTGCAGGTCGAAATGTTCGTCCAGAGCCTTTTGGGACATCTCCAGCCCCAGCTCCTGGGAAACGAAGGCGCTGGCAATCTCCGCCCGCAGTTCCTCCCGTGCGTAGTCCTCACTGCCGAAATGATTTTCCATGTGGCGGTTCAGCCGGTCAGGATGGCCGGTGGCGTGGCCGCACTCATGGAGAAAGGTGGAGATGTAGCTGTACGGATCGTCGAAGCTGGCCTCCGGAGGCAGCGTCACCATATCGGCTGAGGGGGAGTAGTAGGCACGGGTGCCTTCCTCCCGATAGGCCAGCTGCATATTCTCCAGCAGGGTGTCCCGCTGCTGGCGGAGCTGGCCAATGTCCGTCCGGGGCCGCTGGGACAGAGGCGGGAGACCCTCCATCTGAGCGGCGTTAAAGACGAGAGCGGTACGGCTGCGAAGCTGGAGCTTGTCGGCTACATCGGGATCGTCACGCCTCAAGCGCTCCACCTCATTCCAGTTTATCCATCTTTTCCGTTCCATGTCATACATGGCCCAGTATTCGACCTTGGTGGCGTGTTCGCCTTTGCGGATGCGCCAGCCTTTCTCTTGGGCCTGCGGGAAGGTACACCAGCGTGGATCCTTATAGCCTCGCTCGTCAGCCAGCATGGAGAGCCGCAGCGTGTTGATGCCCTTATAGCGTCTGCCGGTAGCGGCGTTGTAGGGACGCCCCTGCGCCCAGCAGGCCCGCCACGGGAGCTGCTCCTCCTTCAGCGCAGCCAGGAACGCCTGTGCCAGCTCCTCACGCACCTTATTCACTGCTGCCATTGCTCGTCACCTCCTTCCCGTCCAGCGTGTAGCTGGGGCCGTCTATCAGCGCACCCAGCGCCTCCAGCTCCTCCATTTCCTCCGGATCGGACATCTCGATGCCGTCCAGGATGCTCCATTTCTCCTTTTCGTTGCTCATAGGGATGCTCCTTTCCATGTCAAATAAAAAAGAGACGGCAGGAGCCGTCTCTTGGTGGATGGGTATGAAATTGTTACCCCTTGAAATAGAAATTCTTTCTGAGTTTCAGGTAGCCGGTGCGGTGTATGACCACCAACTGTTCCCCCAGACTTTTCCATGTGTTGGGATGGATAGCGTAGCCCTCCTGCAGGCTGGTGGAGGTGCTGTCCGTCCTGCTGCCTGTGGTGGTGCTGATCTTCCGGTGCTCCTCTTTTCCAACCAGGTCGGAGAAATACATCCTGGTCTCCGGATCGTTGCCGGAGAGCACCACGGTATAGGCGCAGTTGTCCAGGATCACCTTCCGCTCGTCCCGGCTGTATGCCAGGTCAATGTCCGCCAGAGACTGGGTGAGGATGCAGATGTTGGCACCGTTTTTACGGAACTTCCGCATGGGGCCGAGGATCTCCAGATGCCGCAGGCTGGCGAACTCATCCAGTGCCAGCAGGATCCGCTTGTCCCGGCTGCGGTCATAGGGTCGCTGGCCGATGTAGTCCAGCATCTGCGTTACCACGATGTTGCAAAACAGGCTGTAAAACTCCTGTTTTTTGTCCGGCACCACCAGAAAGATGTGGGACGACTCCAGATCAGAGGGGGCCAGATACGGCTCGTCTGCACTGGATGGGCGGCGCAGAACACGCTCTACCTTGCTGTAATCGGCAAAGAGCTTGATGTTTTCATCCAGTGTGGACTTGGCCCCGGCGATGTTCTTTTCATTCTCCTGCGCCAGCGTCTGGATATAGCCCACAGCCCGCTGGTTTTTCTGTGCGGCGATCAGCTGAAACAGCTCCATGGGGCCGTTGGTAAAGACCACCTTCATAATTTCGCAGAAATCAAGGCCCTTGTCGTAAAACGCCACCAGAGATGCCAGCAGGATCTTCCGGGCCGTCTCCGTGAAGTAGCGCTCGGCACTGGTTGCCTTCGGCGGCAAGGGCAGAATAGAGAAAGTGAGCTGCTCCAGCAGCGCCCGCCGTTCGTCCGGATCGGACGCACGGTCTATCTCATCAAAGACATTGTAGATGACGGAATGCTCTGGATCGTCCGGCGCAAGGAGGACCTTCTTCTCTCCGGGGACATTTTTTGAGATGTCCCCGGAGATGTCGATGCAGAAGAAGGGGCCTTGCCAGACCCGGAGCGATGGGATCAGCAGGGCAGAGGTTTTCCCTTGCCCGCTGCCGCCGAAGATGGCGATGTGTCCCTCACCGTCACAGGGCAGATAGACCTTCTTCCCGCCTAGCAGTCCGAAGGTAAAGCCATTGGGCGCCTTATCTGCCGCCAGCCCGCTGCCCTTCAGTGTCTGCTGTACCCGCAGCTTCTGCTGCCGGTCGCTGCGGCCACGGTCACGCAGCAGCAGCCGCACCACAAGCGTCGCCACCAGCACCAGCGCCAGAATAGCCGCCAGCCGCCAGAGCAGGGCATCTATGTTTTCAAAAAAATCCATGCTAACCTCCTATTCCCAGCATACTGCATATCTCCTGCCAGAGCTGCTGCAGATTTTGCAGCAGCAGCTCCCGTGTGTTGTCATAGAGCAGGGCCAGCATGGCTATGGCCATCAGCGCAATGGAGACGGCGCCAAACAGCACACGGATGACGGTACCCAGCGCCTCCAGCAGCACCTGTGGCGTTCCCTTCTTTCGGACGCTGACCCCAAGCGCCCAGTCAATCTGTTTCATCTCGGAGGTCCCTTCTTTCGGACGATGACCGTGTGTTCCCGCTCCTCCTCCCGCTGCTTGGCGTCATACAGCTGCCCTACAAAGGAGGTAAGCGTCCGGGTATCCTCCGCCACCTCGTCCTCCGCCGCACGGATGTCCTCCCGGTCTCCGTTGGCTGCGTAGTAGCCGGTGAGGATCTTCTCCAGCTGGTCTTTCTGCTCTCCCGGCGACAGGGCCACATTGATGATATTTTTGATCTGCACGGCCAGCGCTGCCTTGACGATCTCATTTTTCGGGTTGTCGGTAGGCACCAGCAGGATGGGCGCTGCATGGTTGGTGCGCCAGATCCGCTTGATGACGCCTATCAATTCCTCGCCGTCGTTATAATAGGCGTCGGTATCATAGATGATGGCATCGGTGCCCTGGGCCGCCAGCAGGATGTCGTTTTCCTGCCTGCGGATATCCGGCGCTGCTGGGAGAAAGGTGACCTCCTGATGCAGACGCTGCTCCAGCGCCTCTCTCAGATGTCCCAGCTTGACCGAATCGCCCACACAGAGGATCATGCGCCGTCACCGCCTTCCTGCATCCGGGCCAGCAGCTGCTCCTCCTGCTCCAGCTGCGCCTGAAGGGCCTGCTTGCGCAGCATCATGTCCTCCAGCTCATTTTGTAGCCGTCCTTGCTTTTCCGCCATGGTGCGGAGGTTGACGTCTATCTCCTCCTGCTGCTGGGGCGTCTTATCGGCCTTGGAGGCTTGCAGGGCCTCCAGCTTTTCATAGGCCAGGCGGAGGTCTGCGTTCTTCTCCTCCGTCTGCTGCTCCAGTTGCTGTAAGGCCAGACGGTGACCGGCAGCCTTACCCTCCACGGCGTGGATGCGGTACGCTGCGTCGGAGCGCTCCTCCAGCCGCTCCACATGGGCCATGGTGCGGTCGTCCATGTAGATGGATCTGCTGGCGCTGCCTGCCTTGACGGTCATGGCCACCTGCGCAAAGCGGCTGGAGACACCGGAGACCCGCACCACCAGCAGGTCGCCCAGATCCCGGTAAATCTTATAGCGGTAGTGGCTGTCGCCGCAGCGGAAACGGAAGGTATATCCCGGCTCTCGATTTAGAGACAGATCCTTCACCTCGAAGATGATCTCGAAGGCCCTGTCCTTCTCCGCCCAATCCCAGGAGGTGATGGTCAGGGTATATTCGCCCAGCTCCAGCTCTGTGCCGATGGGTGCGATCTCTACATCCTTGTAATGCTTCGGCATAAAAATACCGGTTGAAAAGAAAAGCAGATTGCCCAGCAGGAAGATGATGCAGAAGATCTGCAGGCCACGGACACCCCGTGGCCGTTTTTGCAGCTTCTGCCGCATGGAATCAAGCATCGTCCACCTCCTGCTCCGCATAGGGCCGGTATACGGCCCGGTCTGCCCGCAGCAGCACCACAATGGATTCCCAGTTGGCCCGGCCCTTGTTATAGCGGGAGGGCAGCACCAGATAGACGGCGCAGCACAGGGAGAAGATCATGTAGGGTACAAAAAACAGGCTGTAAATAAAGTCCTTGAGCATATAGGCAAACATCAGGTAGCCTACGATAAAATAGAGGCTGCTGAGGTTGATATGCCGGGATACTCTGGTTTTGGACTCGATTTGCGTGGTGACATTATCTGCCATGCCGCTTGTCCTCCTTTCCGTTTTTCGGTTTCCGATCCGGCTTGGGGCCGTTGTAGGCATGATACGCCTTCTCCAGCTCCAGCGCCTTCTCGTAGTTTTTCACCTGATAGAGATCTGCGCCCACAGGCGGCTGGATGGCCCGGTGCTTCCGGCCACGCACAATGGCCGTCACCTGACGGTTAAAATCCTTGCGTTCCTCGGCGGACGACTCCGGGCCGGGCGTCAGGCGCTTCACGGCCTCCGAGAAGGCCGGATTCGATACTCGTTTTTTAACTTCGGGAACTGAGTTCCCGAAGTTGGAACCGCCAGATGTCCCCGCTGTCCCTGCATCCATGAAGTCCGTGGGGAAGGGCTGCGGCTTTGCCGGGGCCGCCTCCGTCGCTGCGGCAGCTTCGGCCCCGGCAGCAGGCGGCTCTGTCGCCTTCGGCCGGGCAGATCGGGTCTGCTCCTGCTGCTCCTGCTGCCGGGACGGCTGCTCTTGCTGTCGGGTATCCTCGTCCTCACGGTGGAAGCGCTGGTGGATGCCCTTGCCGAACTGCTCGCCGGTGGAGCCTTTGGACTGACGCTGGCGGAGGGTGGTGCCGGTGGCCGCTGCCATGGCGGTGTTCTTCACGCCACGCACCGCCTTGCCGCCCAGTCTGGCAGCGGTACGGCCTGCGGCCTTACCGGCTCCAAAGAGGGCCATGGCCCGGCCCACAGAGGAGGAAAGCCCTGCATCCATGCCAAGGATACGCTCCACCAGATTCGGGCCGTCTATGACGGCGTAGGCGATGAGCAGGCAGACGATGCCCTTTCCAATGCCGGTGATGCCGAAGGAGGTGACGAGGCCTACCATGATCTCATAGAGCTTTACGCTGAGGACACAGACACACATGGTGAGGTAGGTGTCACGGACAAAGAGCAGCGTGTTCTTCAGCTTTTCGCCGCCTCCGATATCGGCGGCAAAGAGGAAGGCCAGAAGCCGGGACACCACCCGCTCATAGGCGATCCGCACGTTTTTGTAGCACAGCGCCAAAAACAGCAGGGACAGGGACAGGAGCAGCAGGCAGCTCCAGAAATCGAAGGAGTAGCGGTAGAAAAACTGATTGCCGATGTTGGCGCTGGTGAGGCCGTCGTAGTTTTTCCGGGCCACGTCGCCGTCTGCCGTGTGGGCCAGACGGTATTTCACCCGGGTATTAAACTCCGTAGACCAACCGTACAGGTTCTTGCCGTTTTTGGCCGTGTGCCAGTCCAGCGTCTCGCAGAGGTCGATGCTGTCCATATCGTCCTGACCGGCGATCCCGGCGCCGTAGAGGACACCCTGTCCCGCCTTGTAATTCAGGGCGTTGATATCACCCCGCTTGTCGATGCGGATCAGGTCAATGAGGTTGCTCTCCACCAGCTCATAGGATTGGCTCACCTCCTCGCCGCCGAGAATGCCGTCCCGGAAGGAGATCACCAGATCGTTGGCGGTGGAGAAGAGCCATGCGGAAGCACTGACGGCCACGATGCCCAGCAGGATATTCCGCAGAAGGGGCGGGCGCTTCTCGTGCTGCACCAGCAGCAGGATGCCCAGTCCGGCGCAGCAGAGGACGGTCAGGGCCAGCAGCACGGGCCGCAGGGTATCCAGCAGATCATTGATTTGCGGGTAATTGGTGATGTCGATCAGACCGAAGGTCTTGGTATACAGCGTTTCTGCGACGTTTGCCACCTTGCAGACAAGGCCGGTGATGCTCCAACTGACGCTGCGTAGGGCGTCTCCAACGATGTTGTTATTCTCCAGCAGGGCGGCGTTGTCCCGGTACCACTGGAGATCGTCGGCGTCGGAATTATCGTCGGACTCTCCCTTGTAATAGGGATCGTCCGCAGTGGGGGTCGTGGTGTTGTTTTCGCTGCCGGTCTCCGCTGCCAGAGCCGTCGTGCATGGCAGCAGACACAAAAGCGCCAGCAGCAGGCATATCACCATCTTCTTCACGTTTCGATCCTCCTTTATCTTTTAGACCAGCCGCCGTAGCCGTAGATGCTGATCCACACGTCGATGGATTGCAGGTACGGCACCTGACTGCCTGCCACATAGCCGTCGCCTACATAGATGGCGACATGACCGGCATAGTGACCGCAGGAGGCGCAGAAGGCGCCGGAACGGTGGTCATTTTCGTATACCTTCCCGGTGCCGGGGATGACACCGGAGAAGATCAGGGCGCCCTTGGGGATGGGGCCGTCCCGGTTGGCCATGGCTGCGCCGTGGCTGTAAGCGCAGCAGAAGCCCTCGTAGGGGAGACCGGCGTAGGTGTACACGACCTTACACCACAGCTCACAGTACCCGGCATAGCCGTTTTCAAAGGCTCCGTGCTGATTGCTCCAGCGCCGGGTTTCCGGGATGACACGATTGGAGAAGTCCGTGTCGGTATCGTCCACACCCACATAGGTGGCCTTGATGGGGGTGCGGCGCTCCGATGCGGACGCCTGGCGGCCACCGAAGGCTGCCGTCACGTCGTCGGCAAAGCTGCCTGCCGCCGTGGCGACCAGCAGCAGGAAAAAAGCCAGAAAGCCGCTGCTGCCCAGCAGCAGCCACAGTTTCCATTTCCGCATTACCGGCCTCCTGAAAAGAGCGTCGCCTCATAGTCCCTACTGAGCCAGACCCGGAATTGCAGCGCTCCGGCTCCGGCAATGGAGAGCACATTTTCGCCCTGCTCCAGAAAGGGGATGCTCTCCACCTGCGAGAAGGTCATGCCTTCTCCGAAGATCCTGCGGATATGCTCCTTGGCGCTGCTGTCCTGCTTGAACATGAATTTGTACTGGCACAGCTCAAAGAGGATGCGGATCTTATCGGCGCCGGAGAAGTCGCCCTCCGGCATATAGTCCCGGACGCTCTGAGAGGCCAGCACGATGCCTGCAAAATACTTCCGGGCCTCCCGCAGATACCGGGTCACCATGTCCAGGATCAGGGGCATGGAGGTATTCACCCAGCGGTGGCTCTCGTCGATGAGGATCAGGAACTTTGTGATGTCCTCGATGGCGTATGCGCCGCTCTCCCACTTCTCCTTCTCCGGGCCGCCCACGGCAATGGCGTTGTCCCAGCACAGGGACACCAGATTCTGCATCTGGGTCATGAACACGTTGCCCAGCTCCTTGATGGTGGAGATGTCAAAGGTGACGATCCGCTCCGCTGTGATGTCGGAGATGGTGGTGTGTCCGTCAAAGAGCCTGCCATAGTTGCTGCACAGATTCTCCACGGCACCCAGCAGGATCTGCAGGTTCCGGGCCTGATCCACATGGATGGCCGTCTCCACCTCCGTCTCGGCTGCCTTATCCTGCTGTGCCACAAAGGTGATGTAGCCCTGTAAAAACGCCCGGAACTGGGAGAGGGTGGGGTAGTCCGCTGCGGCCCGGCTTGTGACGGAGCTGCCGTCTACGGGCACCAGACCATAGCCTGCGTAGAACTCCCGCAGGTAGTTGGCCAGCTCCTGCAGGAGCTGGGCCACGACCCGACGCCCGAGGAGATCAGCGAGGAGATGAATATGCCCGTCGACAAGGTGCGCGAGATCCTGAAGATCGCGCAGGAGCCGGTGTCCCTCGAGACGCCCATCGGCGAGGAGGAGGACAGCCACCTCGGCGACTTCATCCCCGACGAGGGTGCGTCCGAGCCGAGCGAGGCGGCGAGCTTCACGCTGCTCAAGGAGCAGCTGGTGGACGTGCTGAGCACGCTCACCCCGCGTGAGGAGAAGGTGCTCAAGCTGCGCTTCGGCATCGAGGACGGCCGTACCCGCACGCTTGAGGAGGTCGGCAAGGAGTTCAATGTCACTCGTGAGCGCATCCGCCAGATCGAGGCGAAGGCGCTGCGCAAGCTGCGCCACCCCTCCCGCAGCAAGAAGCTCAAGGATTTTCTGAACTGAGGAGGAACGCATTATGCTGCTGAATTTTGATGAAATGACGCCCGTGCCGATGGAGCACTTCAAGGGCGGCGTCGGCACGCTGCAGGCGCGCCCCTATGACGACGGCAACTGCAAGGTGCTGCAGATGACGCTGCCGCAGGGGACGTCCATCGGCCTGCACACCCACGAGGGGAGCTGTGAGATGATCTTCGTGCTCTCCGGCGAGGGCATCTGTCTCGACGATGGCGAGGAGTATCCCTTCCGTCCGGGCATGTGCCACTACTGCCCCGAGGGTCACAGCCACAGCGTCTTCAACACCGGCTCCGAGCCGCTCGTCCTGCTGGGCGTAGTCCCCAACCTGCAAAAATAAAGAAGAAGCCCTGCGGCCGCAGGGCTTCTCTTATTTTTGCAGATAAAAAGTCTCACAGAGTTCGCGGCGCCGCAGCGGCGCGAAAAAGATCCAATCCGTTTTTTGCGGCGGCATGTACGCCGCAAAAAACACTTTGCGCGCAGCGTAGTGTCGCAGGCCAGCAAAGCTGGCCGAGGCATGGAGCGGAGCGAAATCTATTTTTCCCAAAGGGCATAGCCCTTTGGGAAAATCAAAAACGGATGGATGCACAAAATGTGCATCCATCCGTTTTGTCCGTTTTTTGTGTTTATTCCGCCGTGGGGCGGAGGATGTCACGTGCGACGGGGGTGTAGAACAGCCGCTCCGCTTCGGCAAAGCCGCGGGTCTGGCCGAGGATCCACATGAGCTTGGCAACGGCGGCCTCGGTCGTCATGTCATAGGCCTCGAGCAGGTTCATGCTGCTCTTGAGCCGCCCGCCGACGTGGTAGACGGTCAGGTCGCTGCCCTCGTTCGGCACCTGCGTCGTCATGACGACGATCTTGCCGCGCGCGACCGCGCCGCGCAGAATCGCGTCGAGCCGCCCGCCCTCGTAGTCCGGCAGGCCGCCGACGCCGAAACTCTCGATAATCAGACCGTCATAGCGCTCAAGCATGAATGCAGCAAGCTCGTCCTCCACGCCGGGGATGAGCTTGAGCAGGCCGACATGTGGGTCGAGCCGGTCGTAAAACACCGGGCGCTCGAGCGACTCGCAGCGGATATACTGCAGCAGGCGCTCGTCCTGCAGCACGGCGAGATCGGGGAAATTCACGCTCGAAAATGCCTGAAAGCTCTTGGAAAACGTCTTGCGGGCGCGGGTGCCGAGGATGACCTTGCCATTGAAGACGATCTGCACGCCGCCGCAACCGCGGCAGGCATAGAGAAACGCGTCGGTGAGGTTGCGCTTGGAGTCCGTCCCGTCGAACCAGATCGGCTTCTGCGCGCCGGTGAGGACGATGGGCTTGGGACTGCCCTGAATGAGATAGCTCAGCGCGGCGGCGGTATAGGCCATGGTGTCGGTGCCGTGGCTCACGACGAAGCCGTCGTAGTCGTCATAGCGCTCGCGGATGGCGCGGGCGAGTCCCTGCCAGTGCGCGGGGCGGAGGCTCGTGCTGTCGAGACTGTAGAGCTGCAGGCAGTCGACCTCGCACAGCTCACCGATGCGCGGGACGGCAGCGAGCAGCTGCTCGCTGCTGATCTCCGGGGTCAGTCCGTCGGGCGACATCTCGGAGGCAATCGTGCCGCCGGTGCCGATCATGAGAATGTGCTTCATATGTCCTCCTTACAGGTCGCGGTGATCCATCGCCGCAAGGCCGAAGCGCACCGCCTGTTCAATGGCCGCGCGATCCTCCGGGGCGGCGGACTCGAGCTGGCGGTGCATCTCCTGCAGGAACAGACCACGCAGGGAGTCCTCTCCGCAGCGCGCCCAGAGATCCTCCGGCGCGCGTGTCTCGTCGCGCAGCTCCAGCTGGAAAAAGCGATCCTCAAGACGGCTCTGCAGCGCGGTGAGCGAGAAGTCCTCCGTGCGCTCGCCGGTGAGGATGATGCGGTAGATGTCCTCCTGCGTCCGCAGCGGGAGCAGGCGCTCAACGGCGTCGAGCGGTGCGGCATCCGTGACGTCGGCGCGGAGAATCTGGTAGTGCCGCCGGGCGAAGGGGACAAACGCCATGTCCGCCCCGTCGGGTCCGACCTCGCCGAAGAGGAAGCCCTTCTCCCCCAGCTCGTCGAAGCCGCGCCCCTCCGGACAGCCCGGATACGCAAACGTCGTCCGCCCCGCGTGCAGCACACCGGAGAAGGCGTGCGTGTGCCCAAGGGCGAGGTAGGAAAGTCCCGTCTCGCCGATCTGCGCGGGCGTGATGGGGCGGTAGCGGCTGTCGGGCGCGCTGAGGTCGGCATGCAGCACCATCAGGTGCGTGCGCCCGTCGTCGGGGCAGCGCACCGCCGTGAGCGCACTGCCGTCCGCCTCCTCCGCCGCAGTGAAGGCCGCGCCCCAGACGGCGCAGCCCAGCTCTGGCTCGTCCACGCAGAGGGGGCGGCCGGAGGTGAAGATGTGGACGTTTTCCGGCCACGCCGCCGCGCCCCACGGGCCGTGCGCGGCGTAAAAATCGTGGTTGCCGGGTGCGATGAACACGCGCCCGCGGAAGCGCCCGAGCGCGTCCGCCAGCTCCTGCGCCGTCTGGCCGTAGAGATTGTCGGAGTCGAAGAGATCCCCAGCCAGCAGCATCAGCTGCGCGCCGTGGTCATTCGCCCACTCGACGAGCCGCGCGGGAATCCCGCGGCTCTCCCGGCGGCGCAGACGCGCCTTCTCCTCGGGGAGCGCGCCGAAGGCGCTGTCGAGGTGGAAATCCGCCGCGTGAAGAACCTTTACCATGTTACTGCTCACTCTGCCATGCCTTGCACACGTCGACCCACGCGGCGAAGTTTGCGCCGCAGCAGCGCTCGAGCTCGTCACACGTCAGCTCAATGGCGCTCGCGGCGCTGCCAACGGCGGGAAACACCGTCTCAAAGCGCCTGAGCGACACGTCGAGATACGTCTTGACGTCCGCGGGCAGGGCGAACGGGCACACGCCGCCGACGGCGTGGCCGATGCGCTCGATGGCCTCGTCGGGCGTGAGCATTTTGGCCTTTGTGCCGAAGAAGTGCTTATACTTGCTGTTGTCGATCTTCGCGTCGCCCGCGGCGACGATGAGGATCGGATCCTCGCCGATCTTGAAGCTGAGGGTCTTGGCGATGCGCGCCGGCTCGACGCCGACGGCGACGGCGGCCAGCTCCACGGTGGCGCTGGAGACCTCAAATTCGCGCATGCGGTCGGCCACGCCGAAGGGCTCGAGATAAGCCCGGACTTTTTCTACGGACATGTGTGTTTCTCCTTCTCTGTCTGTTTGTTATTATCGGATGTCGACGCGCTCGACACCGGTGCAGAGCCCGGTATCGCTTTCGAGCGTGAAAATCGCGCCCTGCGCCTTGCAGGGGCCGTCCGCCGCGCGGTAGCGGCCGGGCAGCCCACCCAGAAATGTCTCGACCGACTGCTCGGGGCGGATGCCGATGACGGACTCAATCGGCCCGGTCATGCCGAGGTCGGTGATATAGCCCGTCCCCTTCGGCATCACGCGCTCGTCGGCGGTGGGGACATGGGTGTGCGTCCCCCAGACGGCGGACACGCGCCCGTCGAGATAGTAGCCGAGGGCGAGCTTTTCGCTCGTGGCCTCGGCGTGGAAGTCCACGAGCGTGAACGTGGGCTTCTCGCCGCCGGAGAGAAGCCGGTCGGCGGTCGTAAACGGGTTCTCGGCGTGGAAGTCGAGGTCACAGCGGCCGATGAGGTTCATCACGCCGATCTGCACGCGGCCGCAGTCGTACACGCCCCAGCCGCGGCCGGGGACGCGGTTTGTGAAGTTCGCGGGGCGCAGGATATAGGGGCAGTCGTCGAGGTAGTCGGCGATCTGCATGCGCCCCCACGTGTGGTTGCCGAGGGTGATGACGTCGGCGCCGGCGGCGAAGAGATCCTCCGCCTGCTCGGGCGTTAATCCGACGCCGGAGATATTTTCCCCGTTGACGACGGTGAAGTCGATGCCGCAGAGCCGCTTCAGCTCCCGCAGCCGGCGCGCGAGGTGGCGCACGCCCGTCTCGCTTGTCACGTCGCCGAGGGCGAGAATGTGGTATTCCATCGCGCTCCTCCCCGGTCAGTCAAACGAGCGGTCGGAGCGCAGCTCGACATCGAGCCGCAGCGTCTGGCCGTCGCGCTCGACCGTCAGGTGCATCACATCACCGATGCTGAGCCCGCGGCGCGCGGCCATGAGGTCGCTCGTCGTGCGGATGGTCTGGCCGTTCGCGGCGGTGATGATGTCGCCCGCCTGCATCCCGGCCTCGTCCGCGCCGGAGCCGTCGATGACGGAATAGACCTCGAGCGCGGTGCCGCTGCCGACGGCGACGGTCGTGACGGTGATGCCGAGGGAAGGCGTCCCGCGGAACTCACCGTAGGCGATGATGTCGTTTACGACGAAGCAGGCGCTCCCCATCGGGATGGCGAAGCCGAGCCCCTCAACGGTGGCCTCGTTTTCGTCGCTGCCGGTGCCGGACATTTTCAGCGTGTTGATGCCGATCACCTGCCCGCAGGCATTGATGAGCGGGCCGCCGGAGTTGCCGTTGTTGAGCGCGGCGTTCGTCTGCAGGAGGGTCATGGTCTTGCCCTCGAGCTCAACCTGGCGGTTGATGGCGGAGATGATGCCGTCCGTAAACGTCCCGCGCAGCTCCACGCCGAGGGGGTTGCCGATGGCATAGACCGTGTCGCCCACGCTGCACAGGTCTGAGTTGCCGAACTCCGCCGTGGGGAGGTCGGTCTGCGTCTCGGCATAGAGCACGGCGAGATCCTCCTCCTCGTCGTAGCCGACGAGCTTCGCCTCGAGCGTCACGCCGCTGCTGAGGGCGACGCGGCAGCTCTTGCCGCCGGAGATGACGTGGGCATTGGTGATGATATAGCCGCTCTCGGTCATGATGACGCCGGTACCCACGGCGGCAGAGCCGTCGGACTGCTCCGCCACCACCGCCACCACCGACGGGTTTACCTTAGCGTACACCTGCTGAATGGTGAGCTCCTCCCCGGAGGGGTCCTGACAGCTGAGCTTCACGCCCTCCTCCCCGGAGATGCGGGGAATGGTAGTCTCCTTCTTGCGGAAGATATCCACCATGCTGCTGGCGGAGTCGCCGTCGTCGCTGCCCGGCAGGCTGGGGGCGCTGGAGGCGGTGGAGGACAGGATGGCCGCTACCACGATGACCACGACCACCAGAGCTATGCCGCCTATGCCCAGCCACGTCCACAGACGGCGGCGCTTACGCTGGGTTTTGGCGGCCTGCTTCCAGACGTTCTGAGGTATGGGGCGCTGCTGGACGAAGTAGTTGACGACCTCCTCCGGCTCCTCCTGCCGGGGGGTGTACCAGCTGACGATCTCGTCCGGCTCCCCCTCCGGCAGGTCCGTCCGGTCCTGCTGCGGCTGGGGCGGCAGATCGCCGCCTACCGGGTCAAATTCTCTGTTTTCGTCATTATACATAGGATACTTCCTCTCACGGCTCGTTCCGCATGGGGTGAGCCATCTGAACGGTAAAGCTGAAGGCGGTGACGCCGTTTTCGCTGGTGACGGTGATCTGCTCCTTGTGCTGAGACAGGATGGTCTTTACCACGTACAGGCCCAGCCCGTAGCCGTCCTTATCCTCGCTGCGGGATTTGTCGGACTTGTGGAAGCGCTCAAACAGCAGGGGGATCTCCTCGGCGGGGATGGTCTGACCGACGTTGCGCACCGTGACCACGGCCTTCTCCCCGTGGACGGCCAGCCCCAGATACAGGGATGAGTGGGGGGCGGCGAACTTGGTGGCGTTTTCCAGCAGGTTGTAGATGACCTGGGTGATAAGGTCGTTGACGCCCTCCACCATCACAGGCTCCTCCGGGATGTCCGCCTCTACGTCCAACTCCCGGTCGGTGATCTTCTGCTCCATGGACAGCAGCGCCAGACGCATACTCTCGCACAGGTCGAAGTCCTCTTTTTTCATCTCCTGCGACTGGATCTGAGAGATATCCAGCATCCGGCGCACCAGACGGCTGAGCCGACGGCTCTCGTCGGAGATAATTTGCAGGTACTTGCGTTCTTTTTCCGGCGGGATGGTGCCGTCCAGAATACCGTCGGTGTAGCCGGCGATGGAAGTCATGGGGGTCTTTAATTCATGGGAGATGTTGGCGATGAAGTCCCGGCGCTGGCGCTCCGTCTCCGCCAGAGAGTCCGCCATATTGTTAAAGCCCGCCGCCAGTTCGCCGATCTCATCGCCCCGGTCGGCGTCCTGCATCCGCACGTCGAAGTT
>OLRS01002302.1_pt1 | contig 15349 bp, 10 predicted proteins | sample 1673171 | NCBI WGS metagenome assembly OLRS01 (sample SAMEA3136762, study PRJEB25190) | human gut metagenome | biome: human gut; feature: human-associated habitat; material: faeces | place: Austria | collected 2013
TCGGGAAAATTGTTCATAAAGAAACGAAAAAAGAATAAAAATAAGCTGGAAACCGGGAAAAAGCAGCATTGAAACGAGAAAACTGCCGCATATATATTAAGATTTAAAGACTTAAAAAAATGATGTAAAACCAACAGAAACAAGGATTTTTCTTACGAAAACTTTCGTTTTTTGTAAGAAATATGGGATTTATTTAGTGAATGTTAATTATCTGTTCATATTTTGGACATAATTTGTTTTTATTATAAGTCCTGTACCGATGAGGTACAAGAAAACATAAATCGTATGTTTTAAAGAGGAGAGAATAATTATGAGAAAGAATCTTACAAAAACAGCAGCAATCTTAGTTATGAGTGCAATGGTAGCAGCATCTGCTCTGACCGCTTGCGGCAGCAAAGCAGAGGAGACAACTGCAGCAGCAGAGGAGACTGTAGCAGCAGAAGAGACTGAGGCAGTTGAGGAGACTGAGGCTGAAACAGAAGAGACTGAGGAAGTTTCCGAGGAAGAGACCGAAGAGGCATCTGAGGAAGAGACTGAGGCAGCTGAGGAGACACCGCAGAATGACGCCCAGCCGTACTTCCTTTACGCGTGTGGCAGGCGGCTACATGGAACCGGACGGAGAGATCGATGAGAGCTTTAATGTGAACTTTCTCAATCTGTCTGCGGCGGAAAAGGAGAAAAATCTGGCGATTGCCAAAGCGGTTCCGTTTGCAGCAACCAATGTAAACCTGCGCAGCTACGCATTCGGGGATGGCGCAGAACAGAGGAAAATGCGCCAGTTGTTGTACGGAATGCGCGAGTGCGGACTGAAAAATGATGCACTGCTGTACACGTTTTATGAGCTTGTGGGTGCCCGGTACCGTAGCAGGGAGCCGTATGCGATTCTGGTCTTTCACGACCGCTATGATGTGCCGGTAAAGGCATCGGACAAGGAGCGGCAAGGGGAGTCGGAGGAGGTATATGAATATCTGATCGGTGCAGTCGCTCCGTTGGTGGGAGAGTACGAGCCGGGGCGGCCGGTCTGCGGGTTTTTATATCCGGCATTTGCCGACAGGAGCACAGACGATGCGCATGTTGCGATCTTTCAGGCGGATCCGGAACACAAAATCCCGGTGTTTGAAGAACTGTTTCTCACACGGTAGCAGAGGAAGATTGTGCCGGAAAAGGTACAAAAATGGCGGGATTTGCGATAGCAGAAACCGCGCAGGAATATTGGAAGGAATATAGAAAACATCCCGTTTCGGGATGTTTTTTTTGTGAGTTTGAGCAGTTCTATTTTAACACATCAAAGCATTCCTCGGAAGTATTGGATACGACAGAACACGCTTTTGCCGCATTTCTGGGAAAATGTAAAGAAAATTTTTCCAGAATTTTGTGAATGGGAAATTTGACTTTTGGGAAGAATCTAGTATGATGAAACAACGAGTGCGAGAGCAGCTCACAGAGTATCATTCTTGAGGAAAGGAGCAAAATGAACAGAAAAATATTGGACGTGACAATGCTGTGCACTTTATGCATTTGTCTCATGGTTGCGGCCAACATTGAGGAGAAGAACACGATACGGGAGAGCAGAGAAGAGATCAGCAGCGCGTATGTAATTTCTGCGGCAGACAAAGCAGAGGTTCCGGTTGCGGGTGTGTGCCGTGTTTTATCCGGATATTCATTTACGACAGAATCAGATGAAGCGACAGGAATCATAAAGAACCCCAGAACAATGGTAGCAAGCACGGCGCCGTCCGATGCGGCAGAAGAAGTACAGACACCCCTGGAGGAAGCAGAGACACCGGAAGCCAAAGTACAGGCAGCATCGGGGGAAGCAGAGGCACCGGAGGCGGCAGAGAGCAAGCCTGCGACGGCAGAGACGACGACCGGTGCAGAGAACCGCTGGAATATTACATTGACGCAGGAGGAGATAGATTTGTTGGCAAAAATCGTCTGGCTGGAATCGCAGGGCGAGCCGACAGAAGGGCAGGAAGCCGTGGTCGAGGTAGTTTTTAACCGGATGGCTTCTGAAAAATATCCAGATACCTTGTATGACGTGCTCAGTCAGGGAAACCCGACGCAGTTCTGTTCCTGGAAGAACAGAGAGCGGGCGAACCCTACGGAGAAGGAATACACTTCGATTCATGAGGTATTGAATGGAAATACACATATATTAAGAAATGATACGTTATATTTTTCTACGGAACCGTTGACGCCGAGATTGGACCAAAAGATCGGCGGACACAGCTTCTGCTATTAGTAAGGAAGTTTGGGTTAAACCGGAAGGAAAATACGAAGGGAACCCGCAGGGACGAAAGAACCTTTGGGTTCCTTTTGCGTTGCGGGACAAAGCGGCAGACCGGACAAAAGAAAGCGAAAAATGGAAAGAGTTCCCTGTAGATTCCATGTGGTTCCTTTGTTACAATACGGTTGTTGCAGAAATGAAATATTTTTGTAACAAATAAGTAACAATATGGAAGCATATGGAATAAATCGGGAGGATTCTACATAATGAAGAAAAGAATGACAATACTGGCGCTTCTGCTGGCGGGAGCCGTCACACTGGGAAGCTATGGAATGGTGCAGGCAGGACAGGAAAAACGTGAGGTGCCGGTGGCGGGCGTGACACAGACGCTGGCACAGGTGCTTAAGGAAGCGGGAGGAGTGCAGGCGCAGACGGCGGATGTTGTGGAGGAACTGCAAAGTAACGCGGCTGTGGCGCGGATGATGGAACCGGAGATGGTGGCAGAGGAAGCGTGGGAGACGGCGGAGATTGCGGAAAATGAACTTCCGCAGACCGCATCGGAGTTTGCGGATATTGCAGTGGCGCAGGTGAATCACTATGTCAACGTGCGGCAGGAACCGGATACGGAGAGTGAAATTCTTGGAAAACTTTACGACAAATCCGCAGCCACTGTGCTGGAGACGACGGAGGACGGGTGGTACCGGATTACGTCCGGAAATGTGAACGGATATGTCAAGGCGGAATATGTGGTCGTGGGGGATGAGGAGCTTGCCAGAAGTGTGGGAACGCGCCTGGCGACCGTCACAACGACGACCCTGTTCGTGCGGACGGAGCCGACAACCGAGGCGAAGGTGCTTACCATGCTGCCGGACGGCGATGACGTTGTGGTAACCGACGAGTCGACGGAAGGCTGGGCGAAAGTGTCCACCGCGGACGGTGACGGTTATGTGGCACTGGATTATGTGACGCTGTCCACAGAGTACATTCATGCAGAGTCAAAAGCGGAGGAAGAGGCGCGGCTTGCCAGAGAGGAAGCAGAACGGCAGGCGGCAGCCCGTGCGGCGGAGGAAGCGCGCAAAGCCAGAGAGGCGGAGGCGGCACGTGCGGCAGCAGAACAGGAAGCAGCCCGCAAAGCGGCAGAAAAACAGGAGGTGAAAAAATCCGGCGCGGGCAGCAGTGCGGGAAGCAGTTCCGGAAGCAGCGCGGGAAGCAGTTCCGGAGGCAGCGCGGGAAGCGGTTCCGGAAGCAGTGCGGGGCAAAGTGCGCAGACGGCTTCCTCCAACGGTCAGGCGGTGGTCGATTACGCGAGACAGTTTCTGGGAAACCCTTATGTATACGGCGGCAACAGCCTGACAAACGGAACCGACTGCTCCGGATTTGTCAAGGGCGTGTATGCGGCATTTGGAATCAATCTGCCGCGCACATCGTCGGAACAGCGGAGTGTGGGATATGCCGTCAGCCTGTCGGAAATCCAGCCGGGCGACATTGTCTGCTATAGCGGCCACGTCGGCATCTATGCGGGCAATAACACACTGATTCATGCGAGCAATGAAAAGACAGGCATTACGCTGACTTCTCCGGTAACCTACCGCAGCGTGCTGGCGGTGCGGAGAATTTTCTAATTCATCCGGGAGGGCTGCTGTCTCTTAAATATTCCGGTTCTTTGAAATATGACTGGCGGAGAGAACTCCGAAGTGGTATATATAAGAAAAGGGAGGAAGAGAAGGATGCGGATTGGTGGAATAGAAGCGGGCGGCACCAAGATGGTGTGCGCGATCGGGGAAGTGCAGACAGACAAAGGACAGCCGGGAGAAAATCAGGTCACAATCACAGAGCGTGTGACGATTCCCACAGAGAAGCCCAAGATTACCCTGCCGCGCATGGCTGCGTTTTTTGAGGGAAAAGGAATCTCGTCACTCGGAATCGGGTGTTTCGGACCGGTGGATCTGCACCGTGCGTCCCCGACCTATGGATATATTACCAGCACGCCGAAGCTGGAATGGCAGAATGTCGATATGGTGGGAACTTTTACACGGGCGCTCGGCGTCCCGGTCGGATTTGATACGGACGTGAATGCGGCGGTGCTTGGCGAAGTTACCTGGGGAGCCGCAAAAGACTGCGACACGGCAATCTATATTACCGTCGGCACCGGCGTTGGCGTGGGCGTCTACTGTAACGGGGCGCTCATGCACGGGCTGGTGCACCCGGAGGCAGGACATCTTCTTCTGCAGCGTCACCCGAAAGACACCTACGCCGGAAAATGCCCGTACCATGCCAACTGTCTGGAAGGGCTTGCAAGCGGTCCGGCGGTGGAGGCGCGCTGGGGCAGACCGGCAAAGGAACTGGCGGACCGGGAGGATGTCTGGGAGATGGAGGCGTTCTATCTCGCGGAGGCGGTTGCAAATTATGTTCTGACGTATTCTCCGCAGAAGATTGTGCTGTGGGGCGGAATTATGCACCAGAGCCAGCTCTTTTCAATGGTGCGCACGAAAGTGCAGGAACTGCTGGGCGGGTATATTTCCAATGAGAAAATCTTAAAGGAGATCGATACCTACCTCGTGCCGCCGGCACATGGAGAAAATCCGGGTATTATGGGAGCGTTTGCGCTCGGTATGCGGGAGGCAGAGTAGCGGAAGCCTAAGGAAGCGTAGGGGCGCCGGAGAACAGGATCGCGGAATCGGCGGGAGTGAAAACAGAATTTAGAAGAACAGAAAACGGGAGCGCTATGCCGGAGATTTTTCCTGACACAGCGCTCCCGTGTGATTTTGTAAAAAAGACCGGGTCTTAGTTATCGCCCTCGTCATCCGATGACATGGAGTATACCTGACGTTTTCTTGCCATCTCATCATTCTCGAGGTATTCGTCGTAGGTGGATACCTTGTCGACAAAGGTGCCGTCCGGCAGGAACTCGATGATACGGTTCGCTGTGGTCTGGACAACCTGATGGTCACGGGAGGCAAAAAGAATAACGCCCGGGAACTTGATGAGTCCGTTGTTTAATGCGGTGATGGACTCCATATCCAGATGGTCGGTCGGTTCATCTAAGATCAGCACGTTGCTTCCCATAATCATCATGCGGGAAAGCAGGACACGTACTTTTTCTCCACCGGAGAGGACACGCATTTTCTTGGTACCGTCATCTCCGGCGAACAGCATACGTCCGAGGAAACCGCGGACATAGGTTGCATCCTTGATCTCGGAGAACTGTGTCAGCCAGTCAACGATCAGAAGATCGGTATCAAAGATCTCGGTGTTATCCTTCGGGAAGTAGGACTGGCTGGTCGTCACGCCCCACTTGTAGGTGCCGGAATCCGGCTCCATCTCACCGGCAAGAATCTTAAAGAGCGTTGTCTTTGCCAGCTCGTTGCTTCCGACAAACGCGATCTTGTCGTCATGTCCGACGATAAAGGAGACATTGTCGAGCACCTTGACGCCGTCGATGGTCTTGGTAATGCCTTCGACGGTCAGAACTTCATTGCCGATCTCACGGTTCGGACGGAAATCGATATACGGGTATTTACGGCTGGACGGACGGATCTCGTCGAGCTGAATCTTTTCCAGGGCACGCTTTCTGGAAGTCGCCTGCTTGGATTTGGAAGCATTCGCGGAGAAACGGGAGATGAATTCCTGCAGCTCCTTGATCTTCTCCTCTTTTTTCTTGTTGGCTTCCTTCATCTGCTTTACGAGAAGCTGGCTGGACTCATACCAGAAATCATAGTTGCCGGCGTAGAGCTGGATCTTTCCGTAGTCGATATCTGCAATGTTTGTGCAGACTTTGTTTAAGAAGTAGCGGTCGTGGGAAACAACGATGACCGTGTTCTCAAAGTTGATTAAGAATTCTTCTAACCAGCTGATCGCATCGAGATCCAGATGGTTGGTCGGCTCATCCAAAAGAAGAATGTCCGGGTTGCCGAAGAGCGCCTGTGCAAGGAGAACCTTGACCTTTAAGGCACTTGGCATATCCGCCATGAGTGTGTAGTGATCCTCCGTCGGGATGCCAAGACCATTTAACATGGTGGCTGCATCGGACTCGGCATTCCAGCCGTCCATATCTGCGAACTCCGCTTCAAGTTCGCTGGCGCGGATACCGTCCTCGTCCGTGAAATCCTCTTTCATGTAGATCGCGTCTTTTTCTTTCATGATATCGTAGAGACGCTTGTTGCCCATGATAACGGTATCGAGTACCGTGTACTCGTCATATTTAAAATGATCCTGCTGCAAAAAGGAAAGACGCTGACCCGGCGTGATGATAACTTCTCCGCTCGTCGGTTCAAGCTGGCCGGACAGAATCTTGAGGAACGTAGATTTTCCGGCGCCGTTTGCACCGATCAGACCGTAGCAGCAGCCCTCTGTGAATTTGATGTTGACATCTTCAAAGAGAGCTTTTTTTCCGATTCGTAAAGTGATGTTGCTTGTACTGATCATATTTATGTTCTCCTAACTTTTCTTGTAAATCACCTGCTTTTATTGCACCAATTCGTATCATACTAAAAAATACGGAGAAATGCAACCGGAACTTCTTATTAAAAAGGGCTTTCACGCTGTGACAAATTGTTTGGATTTCGTTAAAAATTTGATATAATGTACGGGAAGGCAATCGGAGTTATCTTAAGTATGACAGAGGAAATTGCATCTCAGGAGATTGATTTTATGGAGTATGGGGATACGCAAATAAATACAATAGACATGGAGCGGGGGCAGAGAAAAGATCTGATCGGCAAGATGCCGGTCGGAATAGCGGTAGTCCGCGGCGGGAATGAGCTGTATATTGAGATGGTGAACCGGGAATTTTTGCATGCAGAGGGGTATGACAGGGAGGAACTGACCGGAAATACGCCGTTTGTGGAGTATTTGTACCGGGACGATACCGGTGTGTTCGAGGATGCCATCGAAGTGTGCCGGGAACTAAGAACCACGGAGGAGATTGAACTGCGCATCCGTACGAAGAGCGGCGGCGTCTGCTGGGAACTGATGCGGTGCAGACTGTATTATTACCGGGACGCGGTACCTTACTATATCCTGGCAAGCTGGAACATAGACAAGCGGAAGAATCTGGAGGAAGAACTGCGCCTGATGGAGGAGCAGTACAGCATGTTAGAAGAGGTCACCGATGAATTCCCGCTAGAGTACGACGTTGCACAGCGGCGTTTCAGGGTGCCGCGCAAATATCGCGGGAACGGGCAGCCGGGAACGGCAGGGCGCAGATATATGGATTATGAGGAGATGCTCGCGGATATCTGCGAGGAGGATCGTGCCGCGTATGCCAGGGTGCTGGAGGCAGCCAGCAGGGATGTGCGGACAGGAAGTATTGATTACCGGATGAATGTGGCGGCTGCCGGGGAGGAACCTGTATATGTGTGGTACCGGACGATTTACCGGAGCATTGTCGGGGACAACGGACAGATTATCCGCATCATCGGACGCAGCTACGATGTCAGCTCCGACCGCAGGATTCAGGAGGAACTGTCGGAGGAGGCGAAGCGCGACCCGCTGACAAGGCTTTATAATAAGGTGGCGGCATCCGGAGAGGTAGAACGGATTTTAAAAAGTGAGCCGGAAAAACAGCATGTGCTGTTCCTGATCGATATTGATAATTTTAAGCGGATCAACGATACATTCGGGCATACCGTCGGAGATACGGTAATTACTGATATTGCCGGCGTGCTGCAAAGCCAGTTTCAGGAGACAGATGTCACCGCAAGAGTCGGAGGAGATGAATTTCTGGCGCTGATGCGGGATGTGGCTCCAAAGGAGGCAGAAGCGTGCGCCGCGGCGCTGGGCCGGGAAGCCAGAAAAAAGCTGATCGGCGACGACGCCATCGTTGAGGTGACGCTCAGCATCGGCATGGCAGTATACGGCGAGGATGGAAGAGATTATGAGACCCTGTTTGCGATGGCTGACCGGGCGATGTATGCCACGAAGCGGGAAGGAAAAGACCACTATTCGTTTGCGGGCAAAAAGCAGCAAGAGGGAGCAGAGCGGGAGCGCAGGCGCGACAGGATTGAATATGCTCCGGAAAGCGGGCAGAAGGTGGATAAAGAGTTCCTGAATTTTGCGTTCAGCCTTCTCTCGCATGCGAAAGATATCAACGGATCTTTGAACGTGCTGATCGAACAGATTGGGAAAAAATACGGGCTGGGCTTTGCCATGGTGTTTGAGTACCGGGAAGAACAGCAGGAAATGGTGTTGATGAATTACTGGAACCGGGATGGCAGCCGGGTGGAACAACAGGTATTCCCACAATCGGTTACAGTGTTCCGGGAGGCGGAAATCGGGCGTTTTGTCTCGACGCCAACGGAAGATATATTAACGGAGGTTCCCCAGTTGGGGGCGGAGAAATATCATGGAACTTCCATCAAAAACTGTGGAAATGTAAAGTTTGAATTTTCCGGTAACAGAAGTGGCTGCCTGTGTGTGGGAAGCAGCAGTGCAGAGGGATTTTCCAAAGAGGAAGCAGGGATGCTCAGTGAACTCGCGCGGGTGGTTGCTGTATTTGTCTCCCTTCGCAGCAGGCAGAGCGATGACCAGGCAGAGATACGGCATCTGCAGAATCAGGATATGCTGACGGAACTGTATAATCTGGACACATTCCGCAGGCTGATCCGGAAAAAATTAAAGAGCGGTGGGCTTGCGCAGGATGAGAACATGGTGTACGCGCTGGTAAATCTGGACGTGAACAACTTTGCCTATGTAAATGAGAATTATGGACAGGAGGTCGGCGACAGTATTCTGCAGGGGCTTGCAGCGTTGATCCGCAGCGAGTCCCATGTCGTGGAAGCCTGCAGAATGTATTCTGATTATTTTATTGAGCTGGTCAGAGGATCGGACAAAAAGACCATTCTGGGGCTTGTGGAGAGAGAGGATCAGATGTTTGGCGAACAGTTAAAGATCCGCTATCCGGCGGGAACCATGCAGCTCTCGGCAGGAATCTGCTTTATCGATGACGGGAAAGATACGTTTGAGAAGATACTGGAAGGTGCCAATCTGGCACGAAAGCTTGCCAAGGAGCAGAATGCGGGAGCGGTCGTTTACCGGGATGACATGAGGGAAAAACGTGATGAGGGAATCAGGGTTACCGGAAGATTTTACGCGGCGCTCCAGCGGGGTGAGTTTGAGGTATATCTGCAGCCGAAGTTCCTGCTCCGTGAGGAGCGGGTCTACGGTGCCGAGGCGCTTGCACGCTGGCGGCTGGAATCCGGCGAGATCCTGTCTCCAGCACGGTTTATCCCTGCCCTGGAAAATATAGGCTATATCGTGGATCTGGATTTTTATATTCTGGAACAGCTGCTTCGGGCGATGCGCCGCTGGCGGGATTCAGGAAGAGAATTGTTCACAATCTCCACCAATTTTTCCAGGAGAAATTTTGAGAACGGCGGCGATGATTTTATCGAGCGCCTGCAGAATACCCTGCAGCGGTACGGGATTGATCCGTGCTACATAGAGATTGAGGTGACGGAGAGTGTGATTGTGGAGAAGTTAGACAGCTTAAAGGCGTGTCTTACCAGACTTGGCAAACTCGGCTACCGCATCGCCATCGATGATTTCGGAACCGGCTACTCGTCGCTGAGCGTGCTGTTGGAAATCCCGGCGAATGTAGTGAAGATCGACAAGAGCTTTACCGACAAAATCCACCAGAACGGACAGAGTGCTTTTGTCTATCAGATGGGGCAGTTCATCCAGTCGGCAAAGGAGGAGGTGATTTTTGAGGGAATCGAGGAGGAGCAGCAGCGGACGTTTTTGATGGAGTGCGGTTTTAACTACGGTCAGGGCTATTATTTTGACCGCCCGCTGCCCCTGGAGGAGTTTGAAAAAAAGTATATCTGACCGGGGACAAACAGAACATGACAAATGTAGATTGCACACGTTTTCGTACAGTCTGAAACCTTTACAATCGACAAATTAAATGCTAAAATTAGTCTTAAGTCGGAATATGACACTCTATTTTAATTTAAGGAGGAATAATAATGTCCAGAGCAAAACAGTCAATGGACGGTAATACAGCGGCAGCTCACGTAGCTTATGCGTTTACAGATGTTGCAGCTATTTACCCAATTACACCTTCCAGCCCGATGGCAGATACCGTAGATCAGTGGTCTGCAGCAGGACAGGAGAATATTTTTGGCAATCAGGTCAAAGTCGTAGAGATGGAGTCTGAGGCAGGTGCAGCAGGTGCCGTACACGGTTCCCTTGCAGCAGGTGCGCTGACCACAACCTTTACAGCATCTCAGGGTCTGTTACTTATGATCCCGAACATGTACAAAATCGCAGGCGAGCAGCTTCCTTGTGTATTCGACGTATCCGCGCGTACCGTAGCTACCCAGTCTTTAAATATTTTTGGTGATCACAGCGATGTTTACGCCTGTCGTCAGACCGGTTTCGCTATGCTGTGCGAGACCAACCCGCAGGAAGTTATGGACTTAAGCCCGGTAGCTCATCTTGCTACAATCGAGGGTAAGGTTCCGTTCATCAACTTCTTCGACGGATTCCGTACTTCCCATGAGATCCAGAAGATCGAGAAGTGGGATTATGCAGATCTCAAAGAGATGTGCAACATGGATGCAGTTGCAGAGTTCCGTGCACATGCACTGAATCCGGAGCATCCGGCTATGCGTGGTTCCCACGAGAACGGAGATGTTTTCTTCCAGCATCGTGAGGCTTGCAACACAGCTTACAATGAACTCCCGGCAATCGTTGAGAAGTATATGAAGAAAGTCAACGAGAAGCTTGGCACAAACTATGATCTGTTCAACTACTACGGAGCACCGGACGCAGAGCGCGTTATCGTAGCTATGGGTTCCATCAACGACGTAGCTGAAGAGGTAATCGACTACTTAACCGCTAAGGGTGAGAAGGTCGGACTTGTAAAGGTTCGTCTGTATCGTCCGTGGGTATCCGAGGCATTTTTAAAGGCTCTTCCTAAGACAGCTAAGAAGGTTGCTGTTCTTGACAGAACAAAGGAGCCGGGCGCACTTGGTGATCCGTTATACCTTGATGTTGCAACCACACTCCGTGAGGCTGGTCTCGACACTGTTGTCCTGACAGGCGGACGTTACGGATTAGGTTCCAAGGATACACCTCCTTCAAGTGTATTCGCTGTATACAAAGAGCTGGAGAAAGATGCTCCGAAGGCTCGTTTCACAATCGGTATCGTAGATGATGTTACGAACTTAAGCTTACCAGAGGTTAAGCCGGCTCCGATCACATCTGCAGAAGGTACTGTAGAGTGTAAGTTCTGGGGTCTCGGCGGTGATGGTACTGTTGGTGCGAACAAGAACTCCACCAAGATCATCGGTGACCACACAGACAAGTACATCCAGGCATACTTCCAGTATGACTCCAAGAAGACCGGTGGTGTTACCATTTCCCACTTAAGATTCGGTGACAAGCCAATCAGAAGCCCGTACTACATCAACCAGGCAGACTTCGTTGCATGTCATAACCCGTCTTATGTAACCAAGGGATTCAAGATGGTTCAGGACGTTAAGCCGGGCGGAGTATTCATGATCAACTGCCAGTGGTCTGATGAAGAGTTAGCTCATCATCTGAATGCAGATGCGAAGAAGTACATCGCAGAGAACAACATTCAGTTATATACAATCAACGCAATCGACAAGGCAATCGAGATTGGTATGGGCAAGCGTACCAACACGATCTTACAGTCTGCATTCTTCAAACTTGCAAACGTTATGCCGATCGATCAGGCAGTAGAGTTCATGAAAGCTGCAGCTAAGAAGTCCTACGGTAAGAAGGGCGACGCAGTTGTAGAGATGAACTACAAGGCAATTGATGCCGGTGTAGACGCAGTACATAAGGTAGAGGTTCCGGCTTCCTGGAAGAATCCGGAGGCAGACGCAGCTCCTGCAGAGCTTAAGGGTCTTCCGAAGACTGTTAAGATGGTAAGAGACTTAATGGAGCCGATCTCCTTAATGGATGGCGATTCCCTTCCGGTATCCGCATTCAAGGAGAACCCGGACGGACAGTTCGAGCTTGGCGCTGCTGCATATGAGAAGCGTGGTACAGCCGTAACCGTTCCGACATGGAATGCTGAGAAGTGTATCCAGTGTAACCAGTGTGCATTTGTATGTTCTCATGCAACCATTCGTCCGTTCATGCTGAGCGAGGATGAGGTGAAGGCAGCTCCTTCCAACATCAAGCTTGCAGATACAAAGCCGAAGGCAAGCGAGTACAAGTACACCATGAGCGTATCTCCGTTAGACTGTATGGGATGCGGTGAGTGTATCACTGTCTGCCCGGTAGGCGCAATCGAGATGGTTCCGCAGGAGTCTCAGGCAGAAGAGCAGCCGGTATTCGATTACCTGGTAGCAAACGTAGGCAAGAAGCCTGGCATGCCGGCAGACAACACTGTAAAGGGATCCCAGTTCAACCAGCCGCTGCTTGAGTTCTCTGGTTCCTGTGCAGGATGTGCTGAGACATCTTACGCTCGTCTGATCACACAGCTGTTCGGTGAGCATATGTACATCAGTAACGCAACCGGATGTTCCTCTATCTGGGGTGGTCCGGCAGCTACATCACCATATACGGTAAACAAAGATTCCAAGAAGGGACCGGCATGGGCAAACTCCTTATTCGAGGATAACGCTGAGCATGGTCTTGGTATGGAAATCGGTCAGAAGGTACTTCGTGAGCAGGCAATCGCTTCTGCAGAGAAGTGCGCAACATCTGACAAGGCAAGCGCTGAGTTAAAGGCAGCATTTGACAAGTTCGTTGAGACAAAGAACGATACAAAGGCAAATACTCCTGCAGCAGCAGCTCTTGTAGCAGAGTTAGAGAAGGCAGCAGCAGCCGGATGCCCGGATGCAAAGGCTGCAGTTGAGAAGAAAGATTACCTCGCTAAGAAGTCCGTATGGATCTTCGGTGGTGACGGCTGGGCATACGATATCGGCTTCGGCGGTCTGGATCACGTACTTGCTTCCGGTGAGAACGTAAACGTTATGGTATTCGATACCGAGATGTACTCCAATACAGGTGGTCAGGCTTCCAAGGCTTCCAACATCGGTGAGGTTTGCCAGTTCGCAGCTTCTGGTAAGGAAGTTGGCAAGAAGAGCCTTGCAGAGATCGCTATGAGCTACGGTTATGTATATGTAGCACAGATCGCTCTCGGTGCAAACATGGCTCAGGCTGTCAAGGTTATCGCTGAGGCTGAGGCTTACAACGGACCGTCTCTGATCATCGGTTACGCTCCATGTGAGCTGCACGGTGTAAAGGGTGGTATGAACCACTGCCAGGATGAGATGAAGAAAGCAGTAGCAGCAGGTTACTGGAACCTCTTCTCCTTCAATCCGCAGCTCAAGGCAGAGGGCAAGAATCCGTTCACTCTGACATCCAAGCCGGGCGACGGTTCTTATCAGGATTTCCTGAACAACGAGACACGTTACAGCCGTCTGACCAGAGCATTCCCGGAGAGAGCAGAAAGACTGTTCAAGGCTTCTGAGGAAGCTGCAAAGGCTCGTTACGAGCACTTACAGAGACTGGTAGAGCTGTACAAATAATCAGCCCGATCAGCAGGTTGTGTAATGCATAGAAGGGTCGCAGTTCATGTTTCCATGGACTGCGATCCTTTTTGTGTTATACTTGCACGTTTGTAATTAGATATGTTAAAATAAGCCGAAGTATATTAGACAATAACGTATAGGACAGGAAGAGAAAATGATGCAGTTAAGCAGAGAGAAAAAACATTTTTTGCACTGCAAATACAGAGTGGCACTGGCATGTCTGATCGCAGTCAGTCTTATTGGCGGCTGCGGATATCATAAAAGCTATCATCTGGAGCGGAAATACGGCGACGTTCTGAAATCGTTTTTGCCGGACGGGTATGAGATCACAAGGACTGAGAAGGAAGATAAGGTAAACGGAAAACACTATTATACCAGCAATAATCATCCTGCTTTAGACGGATACGTATACGACACCTATGATTATTACAGCATTGATTACGGATATAACAATTCCCACTCCTGGTATATCAGCACGTATCTGGTCGCAAACGGAACATACGAGGATGACGACTGGATGGCATCACAGGTATGGGGGCAGATTACCTATGAGATCGAGCGTCTGATGCGCAGCACGACAACAACGTATAAGTATGAGGATGAAAACGGAGACTCCCAGAATTTTGGAGCAGTGTGCACGCTGCATGGAATGGAACTCTACTGTGATATGGATGACCTGGAGATTTTGAATAACCCGACCGGGATCAATCTGGCTGAATTTACGTGGGATGATGTGAGAAGTCTCGGTAATCCGGAGATCAAAATGTATGCCCATTTTTCTGCTTCCCATAAGGATGCGCTTAGCGAAGAAGTACTCGGGGCAGTGCAGACGGCGATTGAGGCAGATGCGGGAGATGGAATTACAATCACAATCGAACCGGACAAATAAGGAAGAACACAGCTCCTGGTAAAGGAACTGTGTTCTTTCATTGTGCTTGCATGAAGATTGGAATATAATCAGGTTAGATCTGACAGAGGAAGTGCAGGAAAGATGAACAGAAAAAAGAAGCAGATTCATTTGTCAAAAGAGAATGAGAAAGTCTTTCGGGAGATTCTTACGGAGGTATGCAAAAATTCCAGGTTTCTCTCCTCCAGCCGGTTTATGCAGCATGGTTCCACGAGCGTATTCCGCCACAGCGTGGCGGTGGCGTACGTCAGTTTTTACATTGCGGAAAAGTATAGAATCCGCGTGAACTGTCATGCGCTGATCCGCGGGGCGTTACTGCATGACTATTTTCTGTACGACTGGCATGAGAAGGACGATTCCCATAAGTGGCATGGATTTTATCATGCAGGAAAAGCGCTGCAGAATGCGATGGAAGATTTTGAACTGAGTGAGATTGAGAAGGAGACGATCCGTCGGCATATGTTTCCGCTCAATCCGATTCCGCCGTGCTGCAGGGAGGCGTGGATTGTGACACTGGCGGATAAGATCTGCTCTGGCGGGGAGACTGTCGAAGGATTTTGGGAGAAGTTTGAGGAGATTAGGAATCCTTCATAAAATAGAATTGCCGCAATAAGCATATCGCTATTTGCTTTGATAAGTAATATTATGAGAAATAGATACTTAAAAGTTCCAGATAAACATGCGGCGGCAAATTCTGACCGC
>OLRS01002310.1_pt1 | contig 15326 bp, 16 predicted proteins | sample 1673171 | NCBI WGS metagenome assembly OLRS01 (sample SAMEA3136762, study PRJEB25190) | human gut metagenome | biome: human gut; feature: human-associated habitat; material: faeces | place: Austria | collected 2013
GGCGGGAATTATGCGGTGTTGCCTAAAACGCAAAGCGCCCGCCCGGACCGGCTTGCACAAGCCTGCGGGGCGGGCACTATTGCTGGTTTTATCTGCGGGGCTTAACGGCTGCCCTTATCGTAAGGGATGCCTTCGGCCTTGGGGGCCTGGGAGTTCTTGCTGGTAAAGGCAAGAATAACCATGGAGGCAATGAACGGCATCATGTTATAAATGTTGCTGGACCAGCCAAGCTGTGCCAGAACGGTGGAATCCGCAATGTTGGCAAGGCTCTTGAAGACGGCAAAGAACATGGCCGCGCCAAAAATGTTGAACGGCTTCCACTGGCCAAAGATCATAACGGCCAGTGCCAAAAAGCCGGTACCGGCAACGCCGACTTCAAAGTTCCAGGTCTGCACGCTGGGGATAACGTAAGCCAGGCCGCCAACACCGCCCAGGAAACCGGAGATCAGCACACCGGCATAGCGCATGCGGTAGACATTGATACCAACGGAATCCGCTGCCTGGGGGTGCTCGCCGCAGGCGCGCAGGCGCAGGCCAAAGCGGGTCTTGTACATGACGATATAGGCCACGATAAACAGGATGACGGCGATGGGGGTAGTCAGGTAGAAATACTTGAAGATCAGGTTGTTCCAGAAACTGGGGCCATCCACCGGGGCGAGGCCGAAAGTTTCGCGGGTGATGCGCACCCAACTGGGGATGGCGATGGTGGTCAGGCCCTGGCCCTGGATGGCCCAGGTCATAACGACTGCGAAGGCCGGGGCGAACTGGTTCAGCGCCGTGCCGCCGATGGTCTGGTCAGCTTTCAGGTTGATGGCAGCAAAACCCAGGAAGAAGGAGAAGATCACGCCGGTCAGGCCTGCCACCAGGATGGCAACCAGCATGGCCAGCTGCGGATGTGCCGGACCGAAGCCGCTCTGGTCAAACGCCTGCAAGGTGAAGCAGGCAAACAGAGCGCCAATGATCATCATGCCTTCCAGCGCGATGTTGATAACGCCGGAATGCTCACTGAACATACCGCCCAGGGCAACCAACAGCAGCGGCACCGCAAACAGGACGGTCAAGCTGATAATGTTAGCAGCGATCATCATTTGGCAGCGCCCCCTTTCTCTTTACGGCCGGAAACCGCCTTGGCGATCACGCCGCGCATCAGCAGGGCGAAAGCCGCCAGATAGATGATGACAGCGATCACGATGTCGATCGTCTCGGAGGAGTAAGCCGGCTGCATGGCAGCGCCGCCCACCTGGATGTAGCTGATGAACAGCGCCGAGAAGATGGTGCCGATGGGGTTAGAGCTTGCCAGCAGCGCAACGGGGATGCCGTTGAAGCCCATGCCCAGGATGGATTTTTCGATAACGTACTGACCCGTGCCAGCCAGGTAGTAGATGCCGCCGCCGATGCCGGACAGCGCACCGGCGATGACCATGGACAGCACGATGTTGCGCTTGGCGTTGATGCCGGCGTACTGGGCAGCGTCGCGGCTGAGACCGCAGGCTTTCAGCTCATAGCCGAAGGTGGTCTTTTGCAGCACGACCCAGACGATCAACGCGAAGATGATGGTCAGGATGATGCCGATGTTGATCCAGCTGGAATTACCGAACAGCCCGGCGAACGGGCCCTTGGGCAGGATGGCGCCGGGGTTGGCGGAAGACAGCGCCGCGGTACGGTCCGAGTTGGAAGCGCCCCAGCCGGAAGCCAGCATCTTGGGCGAGTTGGCCAGAATCAGGTTGACGAGATACATGCCGATCCAGTTGAACATGATGGAGGTAATGACCTCGTTGACGTTAAAGTATGCCTTGAACAGGCCGGGGAAGATGCCCCAGATCGCACCGCCGATGGCCGCTGCCAGCAGGCAGACGAACCAAGGCAGCTGAAACTGGATGGCGCACAGCAGGGCGAAGAACGAGCCCATGGTGTACTGGCCAGGTGCGCCGATGTTGAACAGGCCAGTCTTGAATGCAAAGCCGACCGACAGGCCGCACATCATCAGCGGCGCTGCCTGATATAATACCTTGCCAAGCTTGTCCATGTTGGCAAAGCCGGTGGTCATCATGGCCCTCATGCCTTCCAGCGATGCGCCGGGGTTCAGCACCACCAGCAGGATAAAGCCCAGCACCAGGCCGATGACGATGGACAGCAAACTTGCCAGAACGCCTACCACGCCGGGGTTCTGCAAAAGCGGCTGTTTGGATTTTTTACTCATGCTTTCGCCTCCCCTTGCTTTTTAGCGCCTGCCATGTACAGGCCCAGTTCCTCAACCGTCGTGGTCTTGGGATCGAACTCGCCCACGATCTCACCCTCGTACATAACAAGGATGCGGTCGGACAAGTTCATGACCTCGTCCAGCTCCAGGCTGACGAGGAGAACAGCCTTGCCTTTATCGCGCTCGGCCACGATCTGCTTGTGGATATACTCGATCGCGCCGACGTCCAGGCCGCGGGTGGGCTGGACAGCTACCAGCAGGTCGGGGTCTTTATCGACCTCGCGGGCGATAATGGCTTTCTGCTGGTTGCCGCCGGACATGCTGCGGGCGATCGTGATGGGACCCTGGCCGCTGCGCACGTCGTACTGTTTGATAAGGCGCTCGGCATAGTCCATGACAGCACTTTTTTTGATGAAGCCGTGGTTTTGGAACTCCGGCTGCCAGTAGCGCTGCAATACCATGTTGTCGGCCACGGTGTAGTCCAGCACCAGGCCATGCTTGTGGCGGTCCTCCGGGATATGGCTCATGCCGTCCTTGGAGCGCTCACGGATGGGGGCGTGGGTGATGTCCTTGCCGTTGAGCTTGACCGTGCCGCCGGTGACTTTCTCCAGGCCGGTCAGGCCATAGATCAGCTCGGTCTGGCCGTTGCCTTCGATACCGGCCACACAGACGATCTCCCCTGCGTTGACCTTGAAGCTGACGCTGCGGACGGCGTTGTTCTTGTGCACCTTGCTGGGCACGACCAGGCCGTCCACTTCCAGGATGGTCTTGCCCGGCTTGCAGGGGGCCTTGTCGACGGCAAACTGCACGTCGCGGCCGACCATCATGCGGGACAGTTCCTCTTTGGTGGTGTTGGCAATATCCACGGTACCGATGCCGCGGCCCTTCTGCAGGACGGTGCAGCGGTCGGCAACCGCCATGATCTCATTCAGCTTGTGGGTGATGAACAGGATGCTCTTGCCCTCGGCCTTGAAGCCGCGCATGATCTCCATCAGCTCGTCGATCTCCTGCGGAGTCAGAACCGCCGTAGGCTCGTCGAAAATAAGGATCTCGTTGTCGCGGTAGAGCATTTTGAGGATTTCGACACGCTGCTGCATACCGACGGAGATGTCGCTGACCAGCGCATCAGGGTCGACTTTCAGGCCGTACTTCTCGCTGAGCTGCATGACCTTTTTGCGGGCAGCGTCCTTTTGCAGGAAACCATGGCGGGTATCCTCGACACCCAGGATGATATTGTCAAGAACGGTAAAACATTCGACTAGCTTGAAATGCTGGTGCACCATGCCGATGCCAAGCGCGTTGGCGTCGTTAGGGTTCTGGATCTTGACCTCTTTGCCATTTTTCTTGATAACGCCTTTTTCCGGCTGATACAGACCGAACAGTACGCTCATCAGGGTAGATTTACCGGCGCCGTTTTCGCCCAGCAGCGCATGGATCTCGCCTTTGCGCAGCTGCAGCGTGACATCGTCGTTGGCCTTGATACCGGGGAACTCCTTGGTGATGTGCAGCATCTCGATAACGAAATTATCTGCCAATCGGTACACGCCCCTTTCTATTTTCATAGTATATTAACTTATATTTATTATATAAAAAAATCGCGTATTGTACAAGAGAAACTGCGTAAAAAGCGAAAAAAAGTTGGAGAAGGCGTACTTATTGGTGCGGCTGAAGCAGCCATTCCTCAGTCGCCTGCGGCGACAGCTCCCCTCCAAGGGGGAGCCTTTAGCCTTTCCTTGAGGGAAGGTGGTGCGCAGCGCCGGAAGGCTGACTACTTTAGCAGAGTATTTCCATAGGGGTCGATGCTTGCATCCGCCCCTACAGGTTCAACTTACTCTTATATATAAAAAACCGCCCCGCGCGGTTAAGCACGGAGCGGTTGACTTATTCAGTTATGAATTAGCCCTGGTAGTCCACGGTCACGTTGGTGACGGAAGGAGTAACAGTGGTATCGAAGCTGTCGTCGATGGTCAGAGTGCCGTCAACGATGGAAGCATACATAGCGTCGTACTGCTCCTGGGTGAACTTGTTGAACTTGCTGGTCTCCATGGGCAGGCCAACGCAGTTCTCGGCAGCGCCCAGCTTGGTCTCCTTGCCGGCGTAAGTCTCGGTGAACTTCCAGCCATTGTTCATGGAGTCGGTCAGAGCCTCGTTCACGGACTCGGCCAGGCCCTTCATGGCAGAGGTGATAACGGTGTCGTACCGGCCGGACTGGTCGACGTCAACGCCGATCATCTTGCCGCCGTTGGCCTGAGCAGCAGCGTCGCAGCTCTCGCAGACGGGGCCGCCGCAGGCAAAGACGACCTCGGTACCCTCAGAGTACCAGCCGTCCATCTTGTTCTTGACCTCATCGGTAGCAGCGAAGCCGCCGGAGTACCAGTACTTGATGTTGACATCGTCAACGCCCAGCTCCTTAGCAGCAGCGTCAGCGCCCTGCACGAAGCCGTAGCCGTAACGGATAACCGCGGGAACAGCCATGCCGCCCAGGAAGCCCAGCTCTTTGTAGCCGTCGTAAACAGCGGCGTAGCCAGCCAGATAACCGGCCTGCTCTTCCTTGTAGGTGATCAGAGCGGTGTTCTCAGCGGGGGCAGTGTCGCCCAGGTCGACGGTGGAAACGTCCAGAGCCAGGAACTCAACGTCGGGGTACTTGGCCTGAGCCTCAGCGATAGAGGAACCGAACAGGTAGCCGGCAACGACGACGGCCTTAGCGCCGTCATTGACAGCGTTGTCCATCTGCTCCAAACGGGCAGCGTCGGAGTCCTCGGTAGGACGATAGTAGTTAGCGTTCAGGCTGTTTGCAGAGCAGAAGTCCTGCACGCCCTGCCAGGTGTACTGGTTGAAGGACTGGTCGTCGATGTTGCCAACGTCGGTAACGAAAGCGACGTCGGTCTTGCTGCCGGAAGCAGCAGCCTCAGAGGTAGCCTCGGTGCTGGTAGCAGTGCTCTCGGCAGTGCTGGCGGAGGAACCGCCGCAGGCAGCCAGAGAGAGGGCCATGCAGCCGGCCATCGCCATAGAAATAAACTTCTTCATGGTGTAAGCTCTCCTTTGTCATGGAACCAAAAATGGTTTTTTCAGGGCAGGGGCCTTCCCTGCCACAGTAGTTTCAGTATACCGCATTTTGGCGGGCATTTCAACGCAATAATAATCACAATTTCATTACAAAATGCAATTTTTTCGTTGTTTCATCAGTTTTGCTCCTCCACCGTCACGTTGGGGGTGTCGGGCAGGGTATTCATGTCGGCATAGGTGTCCACCTTCAGGTCGCTGTTGCGCAGCTGGGTGTACAGGCGCTCATAGTCGTGCTGGCTCAGCTCGGCAAAGCGCCAGTGGGGGCCTGCCAGGGCCACGGCGCCGGTGGTGTAGCCCACCTTTTCGCTCTGGCCTGCCACAGTCTGGTCCCAGGCGGCATTGCCGGAGAAGAAGGCATACAGTTCCTGCTGCACGGCGGAGTTATAGCACTTGATGGCACTGCCCAGGATCAGATCCGAGGAATCGTTCTGGTCATAGTCGCTGGCCATCACGCGGACCTCGTTGCCGCTGGTGGTCTCCTTGGCGGCGTCGATAGCACTGGCGATCAGGTTGCCGCCGTTGACGAAGAGCAGCGTGGTGCCGTTGTTGCACCAATCCAGCATGCGGTTGGTGGTGTCATCGCTGGCGCTGTAGGTACCGGCAAACCAGGTGCGCAGATCCACCGTAAGGCCCTGCTGCTCGGCCGCATACTCGGCCCCCTGCAAAAAGCCGGTGACGTAGCGCACCACGCCGGGGATCTCCTCGGCACCGATAAAGCCCAGCTGGGTGTAGCCGTCCGTCACGGCGGCGTAACCCGCCAGGAAACCGGCCTGCTCCTCCTGGAAGAGGACACAGTGGACGTTGGACTCGGTGGTATAGTTGGTGTAGCTGCTGTTGTGGGGCTCGCCGTCAAACAGCAGGTAGTGTACGCCGGGGTAGTTGTTCTGGATGTTGAACAGCGCCTGGGCCATGGTCTCGCCGCGGCAGACGACCAGCGCCGCGCCGCTCTCGGCGGCTTCACGCAGGGCGGCTTCGGCCGCCTCCACCGAGGTATCGGCGGCAGTGTGGTTCTCGGCCGTGTAGCCGTAGGTGCCGGCAAAAGTCTGGATGCCCTTCCACAGCAGGGTGTCGGCGCCGTCGTCCAGGCTGGCCTGCTCGGTCGCCAGGGCGATGGTTGCCCCGCCGGGCAGGGTGGCAGACTCGCCGTTTTCGTCAACCGGGGCCGTAAAGGTATAGGTACTGTCGTCCATCGGCACCGTGAAGGTCACCGTCTGGTTGCCGGCCTTGCTGCTACAGGCGCACAGGCTTACCGCCAGCGCCAGGGTCAGGACCAGCGCAATGAATTTTTTCATGGGATTCGGGAAACTCCTTAACATAGGTTTAATCGAGGTTCGCCGGGCCGAAGCCGTAGGGCAGCAGTTCACCCAAGGTCGTCACGATGTAATCGTCCTCGCTCTTGGCCATGATAACGGTCAGGCTCGGGCCGCCGAACTCGAACAATGCCTGGCGGCAGACCCCGCAGGGGCCGGTGACAAGGGTGTTCTTCTCCCCCACCTTGCTGCCCACGATGGCAATCGCGGTAAACTCCCGCTCACCCTCGCTGACCGCCTTGAACAGGGCGGTGCGCTCAGCACAGTTGGTGGGGGTGTAACCGGCATTCTCGATATTGCAGCCTTTGTAGACCATGCCGTTTTTGCCCAGCAGCGCCGCGCCCACATGGAAGCGGGAGTAGGGCACGTAGGCAAACTTCTGGGCTTCAAAGGCGTCGCGGATCAGGCTTTGGATCTCTGCTTTTTCCATATTACTTCTCCAAATAAGCATCCACGCCCAGGGCCACCTTCATCATTTCGGTAAAACTGGTCTGGCGCTGTTCGGCGGTTGTGATCTCGGGAGAAACGAAGCTGTCCGAGATGGTCAACAGGCAGGCGGCGCGCTTGCCCAGCACCTTGGCATTGTGGAAAAGGGCGAAGCTCTCCATCTCGACGGCCAGGCAGCCCTTCTCGTCCCGCAGCTTTTCCCAATAAGTCGGCTTGGCATCGCTGGGCTGGCGGTAGAACACGTCCGAGGAATGGATGTTGCCCTCGATCAGAGGAATGTTCTGGGCGGCGGCGCTGGCACGCAGGGCGTTGTTCAGCTCGCAGCTGGGCTGCTGGATGTCGTCGGTGTCGCCGCTCTGGGTCACAGCGTAGTTGCTCTCCGAGTAAGCGCCGGTGGCCAGCACCACGTCAAACAGCTTGGCCTTGTCGGTGTAAGAACCGGCAGAGCCGATGCGGATGATGTTCTCGACGCCATACTGGCTGAACAGCTCGTAGGAATAGATGCCGATGGACGGCATGCCCATGCCGCTGCCCATCACGCTGATGGGGCGGCCCTGGTAAGTGCCGGTAAAGCCGTACATACCGCGCACGTCGGTGACGAGGCGCGGGTTCTCCAAAAAGGTTTCGGCGATGAACTTCGCCCGCAGCGGATCACCGGGCATCAGGACGGTCTTGGCAAAATCGCCTTTTTCGGCGCGGTTATGAGGGGTAGACATAAACGTACTCTCCTTTTCAGGTTATTGTAATATAATAGTATACCACATTTCGGGCGTTTGTGGTAAAATCAAATGGAAAAAAGTTGTGAAAGAGGTTGGAACCATGCAGCTGCCGAATCCTTGTACCCTTTGCCCCCGTGCCTGCCGGGCGGACCGCGCCCACGGGCAGCGGGGTTTCTGTGGGGCCGACGGCACTTTGCGGGTGGCCCGCGCCGCCCTGCACCACTGGGAGGAGCCGTGCCTGAGCGGCGACCCCAACGCCGCCACCGGCAGCGGTACGGTGTTTTTTTCCAACTGCGCGCTGCGGTGCTGCTACTGCCAGAACTATCCCATCAGCCAGGGAGATGTGGGCAAAGAAATTACCGTGGAGCGGCTGACGGAAATCTTTCTCGCGCTGCAAAAGAGCGGCGCGAAAAACTTAAACCTTGTCACCGCCACCCAATACCTGCCCTGGGCACTGCCCGCGCTGGATGCCGCACGGGCGGCAGGTTTTGCCCTGCCGGTCGTCTACAATACCGGTGGGTATGAGACGTTGGAGACCGTCAAGGCACTGGCCGGCTACGTAGATATTTGGCTGGCCGATGTAAAATATGCCAGCCCGGACCTGGCGGCCGAGCTATCCGCCGCGCGGGATTATCCCGCCGTAGCCGAAGCCGCCCTGCGGCAGATGCTGCGCCAGGCCGGTGCGCCAGTGTACGATGCCGACGGCTACCTGCAAAAGGGCGTCATCGTGCGGCACCTGGCCCTGCCCGGCCACACTGACGACAGCTTTGCCGTGCTGGCGCTGCTGGCCCGCATCCGGGACGAGGAGGGCGTGCCTTTCATTCCCAGCCTGATGAGCCAGTTCACGCCGTTTTATAAGGCGGCCGAACATAATTTGGGGCGGCGCATCACGACCTACGAGTACCGCAAGGTCATCGACGAGGCGGTGCGCCTGGGCCTGACCGACGGCTACATGCAGGAGAAAAGCAGTGCGCGGGAAGAATACACCCCGCCCTTTGACCTGGAGGGCGTGTGATGCTTATCGGTATCGCGTATCTGGCGCTGTTTTTGGCCGCCGGGCTGCTGCTGGCACGGTGGGCCGTGCCAGACGGCTCCCTTGCCGTGGCGGTCCCGCTAGGGTGCGGGTTTTGTGTTTCGTTGCTGGCGGCGCTGCCCGCCGGGTTCGCGCTGGTGTGCGGCTTCACGCTGCGGGCCGTCTGGCTTGCGGCTGCCGGGGCCGCCCTGCTTTGCGCGGTATTGATTTTTGCCGGGCGCGGACATATCCGTTTTGCTAGGGACCCCGACCGCGGCGCGATGTGGCTCTGCCTGCTGCCGGTGCTGGCCGTGACGCTGTACCTGCTGCACACCCATGTGCTGCACAAGGTAAACGGCACGCTGCACACCGGTCAGAGCTGCTACGGCGACATGCCGATGCACCTGGGGTTCATCGAGTACATTGCCCAGAGCGGCCAGTTCCCACCCCGGTATCCCCTGCTGGCCGGGGCGCACCGGTTCGGCTACCCGTTTTTGTGCGAGACCGTGTCCAGCGTGTTCCGTCTGCTGGGGGCCGGGCGGCGGGCGGCGTATCTGCTGCCGATGGTGCCCGCCTTTGTCAGCGTATACGGCATGTTCTGGCAGTTGGCGCGGCGGATGCTGGGCAGCGCGGGCAAAGCGTGTCTGGCGTTTTATCTGTTTTTCATGGGCAGCGGGTTCGGTTTTGCCTACTTTTTAAAAGATGCCGCGACGTTTAAAGGTATCTTTACCGGGTTTTACACTACGCCCACCAACTATACGACGAAAAATATCGTGTGGGTCAACCCTATCGTGGATCTGCTGATCCCCCAGCGGGCCACGCTGTTTGGATGGTGCGTGCTGTTTGCGGCGCTGTACCTGCTGTGGCGATTCGCGTTTGAGGGTGGGTCACATCTTTGGCTGCCGCTGGCGGTGCTGGTATTGCCTCTGCCCCTTTTGCAGACCCACAGTGCGCTGGCGCTGGTGTTCCTCTGTTTGGCGGGCGGGCTGTACACGCTGACCCGCCGCCCCCGCACGGCCAAAAATTTGCTGCCCTGGCTGGGACTGGCGGCGGTGTGCGGCGTGTGCTGGCTGGCCGAGATGTCCGGCACGGTGCTGGCCCAAAGTCTGGACGGCACCAACATGCTGCGACTGCACTTCAACTGGGTCAACGGCAACGGCGACGGCACGCTGAAAGACCCGTGGCTGTGGTTTTACGTAAAAAATATCGGGCTGGTGTTTCTGCTCATCCTGCCGGCTGTGCACCATGCCGGCACCCGCCAGCGCTGGCTGTTTGGCGGCGGTGCGGCGCTTTGGCTGCTGGCAGAGTTTGTGGTGTTCCAGCCCAACAACTACGATAATAACAAGCTGCTGTTTATTACCCACGCCCTTGGCTGTATGCTGGCAGCGCAATTGCTGGCGGATTGGGCCAAACGGCTGCGCACCCCTGCCCTGCGGGCGGCTGTGATCGCGGTTTGCTGTTTTGTGGGCATGTTCGGCAGCGTGCTGACCGTGGGACGGGAACTGGTGAGCGACTACCAGCAGTGGGACGCCTCTGACATTGCGTTAGCCGACTATATCAGCGAAAACGCCGAAAGCGACGCGCTGTTTTTGACCAGTGACAGCCACCTGACTCCTGTGTTCGCCCTGGCCGGACGGCGCATTGTCTGTGGTTCGTCCAGCTGGGTGTATTTCCACGGCATGGACTACGGGGCTGAGTATGCGGCCATGCAGGCTTTGTATGAGACCCCGGATGAGGATACTTTGCAGACCTGGGGCGTGGATTACGTGGTATTTGACGGCTCTGCCCTGACCCGGTTTGACACTGATGAAGATTGGTATGCGGAGCGGTTCCCGGTGTGGTACGAGGATACGGGATGCAAAATTTATAAAACAGCCGCGGCCTAAAGCCTCCCTCTTGGAGAGGGGCCAACACAAAGATTAACAGCTGGCACCCATCTGAATAGGTGCCAGCCGTTTTGTTTTTAGGCAACACCGCACAATTCCCGCCTGACGGCTTAAGCACCGCTCCGGCGGCTGCGGCACGGCATCTGCGTTGCCAAAATGCTCGATAATACACAAAGTATTATCTGCGCTTTTGGCTTAGCATCTGCCGCACCTCGCTCGCCGTATCGGCACTTAGAATTATGCGGTATTGCCTTTATTTACTTTTCCTTGTCGTCCGCCGTTTGGTGGTCGTTTTCCGTGCCGCTTTTTTCGGCGCGGGGGCCGGGCGCATGTGGACGAACTGGATCGGATTGCCATTGGCCAAAATGCGCTCTTCCACTTCCAGTTCCGGCAGGGATGCCAGGAACTTGTTCAGGCTCTTGGAGCCGAAGTTGCGCACATCAAAGTCCGGGTAACGCTTGATGAGCTGGTCGCCCACGCGGGAGGTGCGCACCCAACCGGTGCCGTCGTCCATCTCATCGATCATGCCGTCGATGATGCGGCCGATGGATTCGCGGTTGATGGCGGTATCGTCCCCTGCGGCGGCGCGGGCACCGGCTTCGGCGGCAGGCACCGCCGGGGCGCTGTCGGCCTCGCCATGGTCCAGGATCAGGTCCAGATACTTGAACTGGTCGCAGGCTTTGACAAATGGACCGAGAGCCTTGCTCTCGCCCATGCCGATGACCAGCTTGCCGGCCTCCCGCAGACGGGCGGCCAGGCGGGTGAAGTCACTGTCCGAGGACACGATGCAGAACCCATCCAGGTTGCCGCTGTACAAAAGGTCCATAGCATCGATGATCATGGCCGAGTCGGTGGCGTTTTTGCCGGTGGTGTAGCTGTACTGCTGGATGGGGATGATGGAGTTGTTCAGCAAAGCATCTTTCCAGCTTTTCAGCCGCACGTCCGACCAGTCGCCATAGATGCGCTTGCAGGCAGCCACGCCAAAGGACGCTGCTTCGTCCAAAATCACCTTTACATATTTCGGCGAGATGTTGTCCGCGTCAATGAGAATCGCAAGTTTCAGGTCCTGCATAGGCTTACCTCTTCTCGCGCTTAGGCTGCTCAAAGTACATATACAGCTGGCACGGGATCATGCCGTTGTATATTTTGCGGCGGCGGGCGGCCTTTTTGCCAAAATGCTGCTCAAAGTCAGCATCGGCGGTGATGGCATACAACCCCTGCGCCGGGTGGCGCTGCCAGACCTGGCCCAGCGTTTTGGCCAGGGCGGCGGCTTCGCCCGCGTCGCCCAGACGCTCGCCATAGGGCGGGTTGGTCAGCACGGTGGCGGCGTCGGCGGCGGTAAAGTCCTTGACGTCGGCCACCTCAAAGCGGCAGCGCTCCCCCACGCCGGCCAGTTTGGCGTTAGCGTTAGCCAGGGCCACAGCGGCGGGGTCGATGTCGTAGCCGATGCCCTCAAAGGCGGCATCGGTGCGCACCTCGGACAGAGCTTTCTGGCGCTGCTCGGCCCAAATAGACGCGGGCACAAAGTCGAAATGCTCGGCGGCAAAGCGGCGGCGCAGGCCGGGGGCCAGGTTCAGCGCTTTCTGGGCAGACTCGATGACCAGCGTGCCGGAGCCGCAGAACGGGTCCTGCACCAGACTGTCGCGGCGCACGCGGCCCAGGTCGGCAATGGCAGCGGCCAGCGTCTCCTTGATGGGGGCCAGCGTGGCGTTTTTGCGGTAGCCGCGCTTGTGCAGGCCATCGCCGGAGGTATCGAGGTAGATCTCCACGGTATCCTTGCGCAGGGCAAAGCGTACCTTGTACAGTGCGCCGCTTTCCGGCAGGGTGCTGGTCTTGTGGCCGGCCATCAGGCGCTTGACAATGGCCTTTTTTACGATGCTCTGGCAGGCGGGCACGCTGGAAAGCTGGCTGGACAGGCTGGAACCCTTGACCGGGAAGGCCGCGTCGGCAGGCAGCAGTTCTTCCCAGGCGATGTTGTAGCAGCCGTCGAACAGTTCATCAAAGGTGGTGGCCTTGTAGGTAGCCAGCAGCAGCAGCACACGCTCGGCGGTGCGCAGGTTCAGGTTGGCGGCGGCGATGATGTCTGCCCCGCCTTGGAACGCCACGCGGCCGTCGGTGACCTGGATGTTCTGGGCACCCAGGCGCTTGACCTCAAAGTTCAGCGTGGATTCGGTGCCGAAAAAGCACGGCGCCACCATGGTATACAGTGTAGGCATAAAGATCCTTTCGTTATTATAAGACAGGTAAAATTCACAAAAAGGCCCTGACCCCGGCGCTGTTGCTGCCGGAGCAGAGCCCATTTTATTCAAACTAATTGTGGGCCAAAATCAGCCGCGGCGGCGGGAATAGCCCCCGCGATGGTTTTCGGTCACGCGCTTGAGGTCGGCGATCTTTTCCTCGCTGCGGGATTTATAGCGGGCCATCATATCCTCAAAGCTCATCTCGCCCTGGGGTGCCTGGGGCTTGGGCTGCCAGACGCGGGGCTTCTCTTCGCGCTTCTGGCGCGGCTGGTTCGGGCGCGGGCCGCCATTGCCGCCGCCCTGGGGGCGATGGCCGCGCTCCGGTGCGGGCTGCGTGCGCTTGATGGAAAGCGCGATCTTGCCGTCCGGTGCAATGGAAAGCACCTTGACCTGCACAGTCTGCCCATCGCTCAGCACGGCAGAAAGATCCTGCACGAACTCATACGAAACCTCAGAAATATGAACAAGACCCGTCTTGCCCTCGGGCAGAGAAACAAATGCGCCGAAAGGCTTGATGCCGGTGACCTTCCCCTCGACAATATCCCCAACTTGTAATGCCAAACTATGATACCCCTTTTTTCTTTAGACTGAATATTCAGAGAGGTTGCCGCAAAGCGCCCCCGCTAAAACAAAATTATTTGCCGCTGATGTCCACAAACACGCGCTCGTTCGGGCGCACATAGCCCTGCTCGCGGGCGTAGCGTTCAATAATGGCGCTGTCGCCCTGGTCCAGCGTGCTGGACAACTCGGCATTGGTGGTTTCCTGGGCTGTAAGCTGGTCCTGCAGGCTTTGCAGCTCCTGCTGTTTGGAGGCAATAGACACCTGGTACTGGATCAGCAGGAAAAACAGGTAGCCACAAAGCGCCACAAAAGCAAGGGGCACCAGCCAGCCGGGAAGCAGTCCTTTTCGCTTTTTCATCTTAACGACCGCCTCCCTTCCGTACAAATCCACATTACAGCTTACGTATAGCTAATTATATAATATCTTCGACTTCTTTTGCAACTGGTTTTTTCCAGATTTTTTTGATTTTCCCGCTTTTTTCCGCGGTCGGCGGGGACAGCAGCGCTTTTTCAGTGCTGCCAGGCGGGCGCAGGCGGCTTTGCGAAGCGGTACGGCAATGTACCGCCGCCCCCAGCGAGCCGGGGCCAGCAGCAATCGGACGATCCATTCGGTCAAGACATGCAGCGGCGGCACGATGGCTTTCTGCCAGGCCAGTGCCCCGGCAACCAGCCCCGCCGCCATGTACCAGCGGGCCAGCCCCGCCGCGCTGACGCCCGCCGAGAAACCCACCAGCAGCACTGCAGCCGCTGTAAAGGCCAGCAAGTCCAGCACAAAGCAGCGCACCGGGCCGCGGCCCACCAGCAGCTCCGCACCATCCCGCACAGCCCAGAGCAGACAGCCCAGCCCTAAGCACCACATCACATCCGCCCAGACAGCCGCAGCGGCGGGCGCGGCGGCCATCAGCGGAAAAGCCTAGCCAGTAGGCTGCCGCCGGATTGGCGGTTCTCGGCATACTGCAGATACTCGATCTTGCCGGAAAGCTGTACCTGGCCGCTGGCCACCGAAAGTTCGCTGACCTGCAGACCTTGCCCGCCCACCGTCAGGTTGCCCAGCGGCGTTTCCAGCACGGCAGCGTTTTCATCACAGCTGATGATGCGGGTAACGCCGGTAAGCGCTAAACGGCTGCGGTCTTTCAGCGCCAGGCTGTGGCTGCGGGGTGTATTTGCAGTTTGCGCCGGGCCTGCCGGGGCGGCGGGCTGGTGCAGCGGTACGGTCTTGCTTTCCTGCCTGGTCTCCTGCATGGGCATGTTTCCCTCCCGCGTGGCAATTTCCTAAAGTGCGAATTCCCTATAAGATATGCGGGGCGGGGCGGAAATATTACTCGATGACCTCAAACAATTCGCGGGCGACATCCTTGCCTTTCGGCTCCTCGACGGCCAGCACCCGCACTTTGACAGGGCGGTTGCCGAAGGTGATCTCGATGACATCACCGACTTTGACGGCATAGCTGGCCTTGGCAGGCTTATCGTTGACCATCACGCGGCCGGCATCGGCGACCTCGTTGGCCAGGGTACGCCGCTTGATCAGGCGGCTGACCTTTAAGTATTTGTCCAAACGCATGGAGTTCTTCTCCTTCTTATTGACTAAAAATGCACCCCGTGCCGAAGCGACGGGGTGCAGAACTTTGGGATAGCTTACTGAACAGCGTCCTTCAGGGCCTTGCCAGCCTTGAATGCGGGCAGCTTGGAAGCCTCGATGGTGATCTCGGCACCAGTCTGGGGGTTGCGGCCCTTGCGCTCAGGGCGCTCGCGGACCTCGAAAGTGCCAAAGCCAACCAGGGTGACCTTGTCGCCGCCCTTCAGGGACTCGGTGATGACATCGAGAGCGCCGTTGACAGCAGCCTCGGCATCCTTCTTGGTCAGGTTCGCGTCGTTCGCAACAGCG
>OLRS01002317.1_pt1 | contig 15284 bp, 16 predicted proteins | sample 1673171 | NCBI WGS metagenome assembly OLRS01 (sample SAMEA3136762, study PRJEB25190) | human gut metagenome | biome: human gut; feature: human-associated habitat; material: faeces | place: Austria | collected 2013
AATCTGGCAAGAGTTAGGCGTTCCGCCGTGGCTACGTGATACCACGCCACTGCTGTTTTATGGCGAAACGCTGATTGCGGCGGCAGGGGTATTTGTGACGCAAGAAGGTGTGGCTGTAGGTGAGAATGGCGTCAGTTTTGTCTGGCAGAAAACGCTTAGTCAAGTGAAAGCCGGATAAGACGCATCAAACGTCGCATCCGGCGAAAGTCAATCAGGATTCGCTTACCACCACCGTACCGATTTCCGGGTGGCTAAAGCTGGTAATTTTATCCAGACGCAGCTCGCGGGTTGCACCAGCGGCCTCGACGACCAGATACTCCACATTTTTGCGGGAGACTAAATCGCTGGCCTTCGCCTGCAATTTTTCGCCATCTTTCAGCTCAAGTGTCAGCATTAAATGATGCTGGCAGGCGAGCTCAAGATTATCGTAATCATCACAATTGATTGGTTGATACGTATCATTCATTGACATAATCGCTCACCAGTAAGTTTGCCGCAGCGTATGCTGCTTTTTCCCTGACAGCCTCAGAAAGGGCGTCGTCGGCAGCCATTTCATTCAGCACTTTCAAAACGCACCGGCGTGCTCGATGTGTGTGCCAAGGCGGACGTCGTATTTCTGGCGCTGCACGGCACCTGCGGCGAGGATGGCCGCGTGCAGGCGGCGTTCGACCTGCTCGGCATCCCGTACACGGGTGCGGGCTACTTATCGAGCGCCATTGCGATGGATAAGGACCTGACGAAGCGTCTTGTGTCGGAATATGTCATCACGCCGCAGTGGCGCACCGTGCGCTACACGGAAGGCGACATCGCGCGCCTTGTGTCGGAAACGAAGCTCCCTTGCGTCGTCAAGCCGGTCGCCAACGGCTCGTCTGTCGGCGTCTCCATCGCGCACACGGGCGCGGAGCTGAAGACAGCGCTCGAAGTGTGCCTGCAATTCGGCGCGCAGGTCGTGCTCGAACAGTACATCTCCGGCCGCGAGATCCAGGTTGGTATCATCGCGGGCAAGGCACTGCCCTCCATCGAAATTATCCCGAAGACGGGCTTTTATGACTACGCGAACAAGTATCAGGCCGGCGCGGCGGAGGAGATCTGCCCCTCGCCAATCCCCGAGGACTGGGAGATGCGCGTGCGCACCGCGACCGAGACGGTCTACCGCCTGATCGGCCTGAGCGTCTACTCCCGCGCGGACTTCATCGTCACGCCCGACGGCACGCCGTACTTTCTCGAGATCAACACGCTGCCCGGTATGACGAAGACGAGCCTCCTTCCGCAGGAGGCAGCGGCGGTCGGCATCGGCTATGAGGAGCTGTGCGAGAAGATCGTCGAAGAGTCGATGAAGCAGAGAAGAGGGCTGTAAATGGAGGCTATCACGGTAAAGGAACTGCTCGCGGCGGTGCACGGCGAGCTGCTGCAGGGCGAGGGGACGGCGAAGATCCTCGGCGTGAACACCGACAGCCGCACGGTCAAAGCGGGCGAGGTCTTCCTGCCGCTCGTCGGCGAGCGCTTCGACGGGCATGACTATATCGAAAAGGCGCTTTCCGCGGGCGCGGAGGGCTGTCTGTGCGCCCGCGTGCCGGAAACGCTGCTGCCCGGAAAGTTTTACATCAAGGTGCCTGACACGCTGCTTGCGCTCAAGGACTTGGCCGCGTGGTACCGTGCGCAGTTTTCTATCCCCTTTGTGCAGGTGACGGGCAGCGTCGGCAAGACGACAACAAAGGAAATGATCGCCTCGGTACTGGGCGTGAAGTTCCATACGCTCAAGACCGCGGCCAACTATAATAATGAGATCGGCACGCCGCAGACGCTGCTGGGCCTCTCCCGCGCGCATCAGGCGGCGGTGATCGAGACGGGCATGGACCGCGCGGGGCAGATCCGGTATCTTGGCGAGATGGTGAAGCCCGATATCGCAGTCATCACGAACGTCGGCGACATGCACATTGAATACCTCGGATCGCGCGAGAACATTCTGAAGGCCAAGTGCGAGATCTTTGAAAACCTCAAAAAAGACGGCCTCGCCGTCTTAAACGGCGACGACGAGCTTTTGAACACCGTCTCTCTGCCGCAGAAAACGTTGCGCTGCGGCCTGTCCGAGCACTGCGATGTCCGCGTCAGCGAGGTCGAAGACCTTGGCATCGACGGCATTCGCTGCGTCGTGACGACGGCAAAGGAGCGTTACGCGCTCTCCATCCCCGTGCCGGGAAAGCACATGGTCTACTCCGCGGCGATGGCCGCGGCCATCGGCGAGTACCTTGGCGAGACCAAAGAGGAGATCGAGCGCGGCGCTGCGGCCTACGAGCCCGCGGGCTCACGCATGCACGTCATCACGTTCTCTGAAAACCGCCGCCTGCTCGACGACTGCTACAACGCGGGTCCGCAGTCGATGGCGGCGTCGCTGCGCGTATTGGGCGCGAGCGGCGGCAAAAAGGCTGCCGTCATCGGCGATATGGCGGAGCTCGGCGAGCTCACCGAGCGTGCGCATAAGGAAATCGGAGAACTCACCAAAGAGCTCGGCATCGATACTGTCATCGCAATCGGTGCACGGGCAAAATACTTTACAGAAGGGAACCCCTCTGCGCAGTGGTTCGGGAGCGTGGACGAGGCGATGGGCGCCGTCAAGGCGGCGTTCACGGCGGAGACGGCGATGCTCGTCAAGGCCTCGCACTCCATGCACTTTGAGAAGATCGTAGAGGAACTGACCAAAGCATGATCGACATCAGTGTTACGGGACTCATCAAGTCCTTTGACCTCGAAAAGAAAATACTGGACGGTATCACCTTTCAGATCGACACGGGCGAGCGCGTGGGTCTTCTCGGCAAAAACGGCGCGGGCAAGACGACGCTCTTCCGCATCCTGACGGGCGAGCTCGACTACGACGCGGGCGAGGTGAGCATCGCCTCGGGCCGCAGGCTGGGCCTCATCTCGCAGATCCCCGTGTATCCCGAGGGCTACACGGTCGAGGATGTGCTCAAGAGTGCGTTTTCGCGCATGCAGAGGATGGAGGACGAGATGAACGCCCTCTCCCAGCAGATGGCAAGCGGCGACGAGAGCGAAGAGACGCTGCGCCGCTACGGCGAGCTTTCGGCCAAGTTCGAGGGTCTCGGCGGCTACGACACCGAGACCCCCATCAACAAGGTCGCGAACGGCCTTTCCATCCCGCCGGAGATGCGCGAGCGCCTGTTTGACACGCTCTCGGGCGGCGAAAAGACGCGCGTGAACCTCGGCCGCCTCATTTTAGAGGATACCGACATTCTGTTGCTCGACGAGCCGACGAACCACCTCGATCTGCACGCCATCGAATGGCTGGAGCAGTATTTGTCAACGTTCAAGGGTACGGTCGTCGCCATCTCGCATGACCGCTACTTTTTGGACCGTACCATCACGCGCGTCATTGAGGTGCTCGACGGCAAGGCGGAGTTTTACAGCGGCAACTACAGCTTCTACGCGGTGGAAAAAGAGCGCCGCTATTTGGAAAAGATGCGCCAATACGAAAAGGAGCAGGCCAAGATTGCCCAGCTTGAAAAGAGCGCCGAGCAGCTGCGCATGTTTGCCTTCAAGGGCATGGACAAGACGTACCGCCGCGCGCTGTCGATGGAAAAGCGCATCGAGCGTATGCGCACGACGGACAAGCCGACGAAGGAACGGGCACTGAGCGCGCAGTTCAAGTCGCAGGAGTTCTACGGCGACGAGGTGTTCGCGCTCAAAAAGCTCAAAAAGAGCTTCGGCGACCGTGTGCTGTTCCACGACGTGGACTTGCAGGTGCGCGGCGGCGAGCGCATCGCGCTCATTGGCGACAACGGCACGGGCAAGTCGACGCTCATCAAGATGCTGATGGAAGAGGAATATCCCGACGAGGGCAAGATCAAGTTCGGCCCGTCGGTGCGCATCGCGTACCTGCCGCAGATCGTCGAATTCGACGTGCCGGAACGAAACTTGGTCGACACGATGCTCTACTCCAAGCGCAACATCACGCCGCAGAGCGCGCGCAACCGCCTGGCCGCGTTCCACTTCACGGGCGAGGACGTTTTTAAGAGCGTCAGCGTGCTCTCGGGCGGCGAGCTTTCGCGCCTCAAGCTCTGCATCCTGATGGATGAGGAAGTGAATCTCCTGATCCTCGACGAGCCGACGAACCACCTCGATATCGCGTCGCGCGAGTGGATCGAAGAGGCGGTGGAGAGCTACGACGGGACGCTCCTGTTCGTGAGCCACGACCGCTATTTCATCAACCGCTTTGCAACGCGTGTGTGGGAGCTTGAAAACGGCGTCATCACCGACTATCCGATGGGCTTTGCGCGCTACCGGCAGGTCAAGGCACTGGAGGCGCAGAACAAAATCGACCACACGCCAAAGGCTGTAAAGGAAAAGACGGTTACAGAAAAACCGAAGCCGAACCGCTCTGCCCAGCAGGCGCGGCGGCAGCTCACCATCTGTGAAAAGGAAATTTCCGCGCAGGAGACCGCCATCGCCGAGATCGAGCAGCGCCTCGAAGAGGCGGGCGGCGACTACGAGCGCTACAGCGAAATTTATAAGGAGAAGGAAGCCGCCGAGCAGAAGCTCAGCGAGCTGATGGAAAAGTGGGAAACGCTCGCCGAGCAGGCGGGCGAATGAGGAACATACCATGAAGAGACAGAAAAGACTGTGGACGGCGGCAGCAGCCTGTGCCGTGCTCGGCGCGGCGTGCCGGGCCGTCCCGGGTGTGCGCTTTGCAGGACTGCTGTTCTGGTGTCTGACGGCGCTTTTGATCGTCTTTGCGATGCTCGAGCAGTACAAAGAGCATGCGTGGGCAAAGTGGGGAAAACGCGTTCTGCTCGCGCTCGTGTGCCTAGGCCTTGTCGCATTCGGGTATCTTGAATCGCTCGTTATTCGCGGCGCGCACACGGACGGGCGCGCGGAAGACGCGCAGTGCGTGGTTATTTTGGGCGCGGGCGTGAACGGCACGACGCCGTCGCTGATGCTCTCGTCGCGGCTGCAGGCGGCGCTTGACTTCATCGCGGACAAGCCGGACATCCCCATCATCTGCTCAGGCGGTCAGGGGCCGGGGGAGGATATCTCCGAGGCCGACTGCATGGCCGACTGGCTCATCGCCCACGGCGTGGACGAGAGCCGCATCTACCGCGAGGACCGATCGACCAGTACGCAGGAGAACTTTGCTTACAGCGAAGAGATCATGGCGGAGCTGGGGCTTGATGCGGGCGACACGTTCGCCTTTGTCACGAACGACTACCATATTTTTAGGGCGGGGCGCATCGCCGGAACAGATGCGGCCTGCGGCGTGGCGGCGACGCTGCCGCGCAGCGCCTATTACGATGCCTTACAGCTCAACTACTATGTGCGGGAGGCCTTTGCCACCGGTTGGCTCCTGCTGAGAGGAAACTGAGTATGAACGATAACATTTTATGCCTTTACTATTCCCGCACGGGAAACACGAAAAAAGCCATGGAGGAGGTCGCCGAGGCGCTGGACTGCGAATGTCTCGAAATTCGCGACAAGGTCGATCGCAGCGGCACGATGGGCTACCTTCGCTGCTGCTTTGACGCGATGCACAAGCGCACGAGTGCGGTTTCGCGACCGAAATGCCAGAAGCCGCTGTCGGACTACAAGCTCGTCATCCTCGGCACGCCCGTGTGGGCGGGCCGCTGTTCGAGCGTTATTCGCGGCTTTTTGAAGCGCCGCGGCTATGAGATCCAGAACGCGGCGTATCTCATCACGCACAAGAGCGAGCAGGACTATAAGGACGTCTTCCGCCAGATGGACCTCTATTTGCAGACGCCGCACGTGGCGGAGGTCTCGCTCTGCCCCGATTCCGCGGGCTACCACTTCTGGCGAGACCAGTTCGTCAAGGCCTGCTCTGACTTCATTGCGGAGGACAATGCCTGATGTGGGAAAAGCTCAAACAGCTCGCGCGCCGCTATGACGAGATCGGTGAGCTGCTCGAAGTGCCGGAAATTTACGCTGACCCAAAGAAGCTGCGCGCGCTCACGCGCGAGCAGAAGGAGCTTTCCGCCGTGGTGGAGACCTACCGCGCGTACCAGAAGTGCGAGGACGACATCGCGCAGGCGCTGGAGCTTGTATCCGATCCCGAGCTCAAGGACATGGCGCAGGAGGAATTGAACACTGCCAAGGCGGAAAAGGAGCGCCTTTTTGACGAGCTGCGCGTGCTGCTCCTGCCGCGCGACCCGAACGACGACAAAAACGTCATCGTCGAGATCCGCGGCGGCGTGGGCGGGGAGGAGAGCGCGCTTTTTGCCGCCGACCTCTACCGCATGTATGCGATGTACGCGGAAAAGCGAGGGTACCGCGTGGAGCTGCTCAACTACAACGATACGGAGTTGGGCGGTGTTAAGGAAGCTGACTTTATCGTCAGCGGCGATGGGGCGTATTCGAGATTCAAGTTTGAATCCGGCGTCCACCGCGTCCAGCGCGTGCCGGAGACGGAGTCCGGCGGGCGCGTGCACACCTCGACCGCGACGGTCGCCGTGCTGCCGGAGATGGAGGAGGTCGACGTCGACCTCCGGCCCGAAGACATTGAGATGCAGGTCTACCGCGCTTCCGGCGCAGGCGGCCAGCACGTCAACAAGACGAGCTCTGCCGTGCGCCTTATCCACAAGCCGACGGGCATCGTCGTTTCGTGTCAGGAGGAGCGCTCCCAGCTCCAGAACCGCGCCAAGTGTATGGCGATGCTCGCGAGCAAGCTCTACGAGGCTGAGCGCGAGCGCGTGGAGGGTGCGATCACGAGCGAGCGCCGCGCGCAGGTCGGCAGCGGCATGCGCAACGAGCGCATCCGCACCTATAATTTCCCGCAAAACCGCGTGACTGACCACCGCCTGACGGGCGAGAACAAGAATTTCAACATCGACGCCGTGATGAACGGCGATTTAGACCCCATCATCGACGCGCTCACGATGCAGGAGCAGGCCGAAAAGCTGCGCGAGAGCACCGAGGGCTAAGAAAGAAGAGAGAACATTGGAGACAAAATGGTTTACCCTCCGCACGGTGGAGGATAAAGAGAGCATCGCGCAGGCGGCGGACATTCTGCGCCGCGGCGGGCTTCTGGCCATCCCGACGGAGACGGTCTACGGCCTCGGCGCGGACGGCCTGGACGAGACCGCCGTGCTGCACATTTTCGAGGCCAAGGGCCGCCCGCAGGACAACCCGCTCATCCTGCACATTCCGGATGCAAGCTGGCTTACGCGCTACTGTGAGGACGTGCCAGACGCGGCCTACAAGCTGGCCGAGCGCTTCTGGCCCGGCCCACTGACGATGATCTTAAAGAAAAAGCCCTGCGTGCCGCTGCGCACGACCGGCGGGCTCGAGACCGTCGGCATGAGATGTCCCGACCATGCGGTCACGCGCGCCATCATCGAAGCATCCGGCGTGCCGGTCGCCGCGCCGAGCGCGAACACCTCGGGCCGCCCGAGCTGCACGACGGCAGAGCACGTGCGCGAGGACATGTGGGGCAAGATCGACGGTATCGTCGACGGCGGCCCTTGTCAGGTGGGCGTGGAGTCGACGATCATTGACCTGACGGTCACGCCGCCGCAGCTGTTGCGCCCGGGCGGACTGCCGCTCGAGAGCCTGCGCGATGCGCTGGGCGAGGTGACGGTCGACAAGGCCGTGACGCAGAAGATGAATGACGGCGAAAAGCCGCGCGCCCCGGGCATGAAGTACCGCCACTATGCGCCTAAGGCCCCCGTCACGGTCGTGACCGGCGGGGCGAAGGTGAGCGCGCGCTATCTGCTCACACACGCGGGCGAGAAGTCCGGCATCATCTGCTTTGACGAGTTCGCGCGGCTCTTCGACGGGCACATCGTCCACCCCCTCGGTGCGAGCGACGATAAGCGTGCGCAGGCGCAGCACGTCTTCGACGCGCTGCGGACGTTCGACGAGACGAATGTGGGCGAGATCTGGGCACAATGTCCGGACAGTAAAGGTCTTGGCCTTGCCATCGGCAACCGCCTCAAAAAGGCCGCGGGCTTCCATGTGGAGGACGCGGACGACGGCAAGATCGTCATCGGCATCACCGGCGGCACGGGCGCGGGGAAGACGAGCCTTCTGCGCGCGCTTGAAAGAAAGGGCGCATACGTGCTCGACTGCGACGCGGTCTATCACGAGATGTTAAAAGATGACGAGCCGCTGCTGCGCGCGCTGCGCGAGGCGTTCGGCGATGTCATTTTTCGGCAGGACGGCAGCGTGAACATCCACGCCATCGGCCTGATCGTCTTCAAGGACAGAAAAAAGCTCGCCGAGCTCGACGCCATCGTGCACGAGCACATCCCGCGCGCGCTGGCGCAGAAAATGGCGGCGACGAACGCGGAAATCATCGGCCTCGATGCTATCAAGCTCATCGAGAGCGGCCTTGGCGCGATCTGCGACGCGACCGTCGCCGTAACGGCGCCTGAAGAGGTGCGGGTCAAGCGCATCATGGCGCGCGACAGCATCACCGAGGAGTATGCAAGGTCGCGCATCGCTGCACAGAAGGACGCGGACTATTTCCGCGCGCAGTGCGATTATGAATTTGTGAACGATCTGCCGACCGCTGAAAAGGCGGAACACGCGGCAGAGGTCTATATCAACACGATCATCAACAATTTGAAGGAGGAAACTGAGAGATGAGTGAAAAGAACAAGCTCGCTGAAAAACTGCTCTACGCCCCCAAGAATGGCTATGACCGCCTGAGCGCAGAGGATGAAAAAGCGATGGAGGCCTATTGCGAGGACTACAAGAAGTTCCTCAACAACGGCAAGACCGAGCGCCTTTGCGTGGAGTACTGCATCGAGTTGGCGGAAAAGAAGGCCTTCAAGGCCTACGAAGCGGGTATGAAGCTGAGCGCCGGCGACAAGGTCTACTTCAATAACCGCGGCAAGGGCATCATGCTCGCTGTCATCGGCAGCGAGGACCTGAGCCACGGCGCGAACATCGGCGCAGCGCACACCGACTCCCCGCGCCTCGACTTAAAGCCCCGCCCGCTTTACGAGGAGGCCGAGATGGCCTACTTCAAGACCCACCACTACGGCGGCATCCGCAAGTACCAGTGGGTGACGATCCCCCTCGAGCTGCACGGCGTCGTCGTGCTGCGCGACGGTTCGAAGGTCGACGTCCACATCGGCGGCAAGGAGGACGATCCCCAGTTCATCATCAACGACCTTTTACCGCACCTTGGCCGCGAGCAGGGCAAAAAGCCGCTCAACGAGGCCATCCCGAGCGAGAGCTTGAACGTACTGCTCGGCGGAAAGCCGTTTGAAGATAAGGACTGCTCCGACCGTTTCAAGCTCGGCGTTCTCCAGTATTTGAACGCGCAGTACGGCATTACGGAGGAGGACTTCATCTCCGCCGAGCTCGAAGTCGTCCCCGCCGGCAAGGCGCGCGACATCGGCTTTGACCGCAGCTTCATCGCGTCCTACGGTCACGACGACCGCGTCTGCGCGTATGCAGAGCTTGCAGGTATTTTTGACGCTGTGTCCCCGAAGAAGACCGCGGTCTGCATCTTCGCGGACAAGGAGGAGATCGGCTCCGAGGGCGTGTCCGGTATGCTGTCTCAGGCGTTTGAGTGGTTCATGGGCGACATGTGCCGCACGCAGGGCGTCGCGCTTTCTGACTGCTTTGCCAACTCCTTCTGCCTGAGCGCAGATGTGACGGCGGCCTATGACCCGAACTTTGCCGACGTGTACGACAAGCGCAATTCCGCCTTCGTCAATTACGGCGTGGCGCTGTGCAAGTATACCGGCTCCGGCGGCAAGGGCGGCGCAAGCGACGCAAGCGCTGAGGTCGTTGGCAAGGTACGCAAGCTGATGAACGACAACGGCGTCTTCTGGCAGATGGCCGAGATGGGCAAGACCGACGCAGGCGGCGGCGGTACGGTCGCCAAGTTCATGGCCCAGCGCAACATCGACACGCTCGATGCGGGCGTGCCCGTGCTCTCGATGCACGCACCATATGAAACGGTCGCCAAGCTCGACTGCTACATGACCTACAAGTGTATGAAGGCTATCTTTGAGCAGGCGTAAGAAAATATTCTGAGATTCCGAGAAGCGCTCTCCCACGTGCCGTGGGAGGGCGTTTTCTGCCAAAAAGTCATACATTGTTGAACAAATTGTAAAGTTTCCTGCGGTTTTACTTGCATAAGCGAGCGTGGCGTGATAAGCTGTCAGAATGCCAAAGGATCAGGAAGGGAAGAGAGTCATGCTCCAGTTATTCACCGATACGTCCGCGAACCTGCCGGTCGCGCTGACGAAACAACACCACATCACCGTCGTGCCGTTTTCCTACACGGTGGATGGAAAGGAGACGGACTATCCCGATGATGTGGATTTCGACGGCGCGGCGTTCTACGGCGCGATGCGCCGCGGCGCGGTCGTCAAGACCTCAATGGTCAATCCCGCCCTGATGGCGAACTACTTTGAACGTGCGCTCTCTCAGGGCGACGATGTGCTCTACGTCGGCATGTCCGGCGGCATCAGCGGCACGGCGCAGGCCGCGGTTATCGCCGCGGGCGAGCTGACGGAAAAATACCCCGCGCGGAAGATCGTCACGATCGACACCTACGCTGCCTCCCTTGGCGAGGGGTTACAGGTGCTCGAAGCCGCGCGCATGATCGAAGAGGGAACGGGCCTCGATGAGATCAAAGCGCATCTCCTTTCGAGAAGACCGCACATGTGCCAGTTTTTCACGGTCGACGACCTTGCGTACTTAAAGCGCGGCGGCCGCATTTCGAGCGCGACGGCACTGATCGGCACGGTGCTGAGCATCAAGCCGATTTTGTGCGGTGACGAGACGGGGCACATCGTCTCCTGCGGCAAGGTGCGCGGCATGAAGCGCGCCTATCAGGAGCTTGCGAATTATTACGACGGCCGCGCGCTCGACAAGAGCGAGATGCTCGGCATCGCCCACGCGGACAATGAAGAGGGCGCGCAGGCGCTCATCGCGCTGCTGCGGGACAAGGGCTTCACCGGCGAATGCCTGAACGTGGTCTACGAGCCCGTCACCGGCGCCCACGTCGGCCCGGGAACGGTGGCGCTGTTCTTCTACGGCACGGAAAAGTGAATATGGGAACCGCCCGAAGACTCTCCCTTCGGGCGGTTTTTATGGTAGACTTTGCGCAAAAGGTCTGATATGATGACGAAAGAGAGATTTTGAGAGAAAAATGGGAGGGGTTTATGAAAAAATCGTGGCTCATCAGAGCGCTGCTGCTCACCGCGTATTGCGTACCGTTTGCATTTTTCTCTGTGAAGGGTGATATTACTTCGGGGACGATGCTGTATTACGGTGTGATGATCGTCAGCTTTGTGATTTTGTACCGCTGCGCGCTGAAAACAAACAACGTTCCAATCATTTTTATCGGGAATATACTGAGCTTTATTTCTTCTTATTTGACGGCAAAGCTGTCGCAGTTAGACCCGATGGAATGGTACTGTAAGCCGTTTACATCTCACTCTCTGATCGTCGCAATATCGGTCGCGTCCCTCATCATCCATGCGATCATCGTATGGAGAAGAGGCAGAAAGCAGAGGAACGCACAGGGGTGTGACAGAACATGAAGAAACACAAAAAAGCGATGATCGCACTGCTGATCGTAGCCCTGTTCGGTATGATATTGGCCTGCATTTCTTCCCATCCTTTTGTTTCACGCAGGTGCGAGGTGCCGGAGGAGTATGTCGCTGAGATCCGCGCGCAGTCGGTGGGAGTTTACGCAAAGAAAGTGCCCTTGCTGCCGATTTACATTTCCATCGAGCAGTTTTCAGCGGGACGGGCCTATTATACGGTTCACTATTTCCCGTTTGGAACGCTTGGCATGTCCTATAGTTTGACCGACGGATTTTGCCAGGAAAATCCGTTGACGGGCCTGCAATAAGATGAATCGGCAGAACCGGCTGTTTTTCCACTGGATTTTTGCGCACGCTTCTGTTATGATAAACGCCAAAGAAACGCCGTGAATCGGCATTGCGTTCAAACCGTCAGCAAAGGAGAAACAAATATGGAAACGATACAGGCCATCAGAAGCAGAAGAAGCATCCGTAAGTACCAGCAAAAACCCGTCTCGCACGAGGTCATCGAGCAGATCGTCGCAGATGCGGCCTACGCCCCCTCGTGGAAGAATACGCAGATCGCGCGCTATGTGCTCGTCGAGGACCGCACGACGATCGACAAAATGGCGGAGGAGATGGTGCTTGATTTCAAGCTGAACGAGAAGACGCTCAAAAACTGCCCCGCCGTTATGGTGCTTACCTATGTGACCGGCCGCTCGGGCTACGAGCGCGACGGCTCGTTCTCGACGCCGAAGGAGGCGGGCTTTGAGATGTTCGACGCCGGCGTCGCCGCACAGACATTTTGTCTTGCCGCATGGGAGCGCGGCGTCGGCACGGTCATCACGGGCTACTTCGACGAAGAGAAGATCACGAGACTTTTGAACCTGCCGGAGAATCAGAAGGTCGGCTGTGTTATCGGTCTTGGCTATCCCGATGAGGAGCCCGCCGCGCCAAAGCGCAAGAGCGTGGAAGATTTGCTGACGTACAAATAAAAAGCTGCAAGCGCCCGAGGAAAACGCCCTCGGGCGCTTTTACGCTGGATTCGGACAATGCTTTCTGGTAAAATAAGCAGTATAAAAATATAGAAAAATGAGAGATATGGAGGCCATAAGATGAAAAATTACAGCTTATCGGTTATTTGCGTAGTGCTTTTTGCCCTGCTGGCTGGATGCGGCAACAAGGAAACGTCAAACATAACGGTCGATTATGGCGATTCGGCTGTCTACACAGAACAGGATATGGATGATGCGATAAAGGTGATCGAAGAGATGATCGGTTCGTGGGAAGGCTGCGAATTACATAGCATTTCATATTCGTCAGATGACGTCTGCACGGATGAAAAGAACCTTTCGTGGATGAATGATTTGGAAAAGGCAAATGACAACGATCTGGCTTTTACACAATGCATCATGTTCGACAGCAGCTTTCGCTCTCCGAAAGAGGGCGGCGGAGCTTGGGAGCCGGACACGGAATACACATGGTCCTGGTGGTTGGCTCGCAGCGATGGCGGGGAATGGAAACTGATGACTTGGGGATATTAAAGTGCTTCCCGGTTTGAGGCTCGTATTTCCGACGGCACAAAGGGTATGCTTTTCGCGCTTTCTGCAAATCCTACCGGAAAGGACTTTCGGGAGGACTTTGCCATGAGAAGCGAAACGAAACCCTCGCAGGACGAGGAGAAAAACGGGCAGGAGCCGCTGCTGCCGCCCATTCAGCCGGTCATCGACTTCGGCTCGGTCATCATCAAAAATAGCCGCGCGGCCATCCACTGCCTGACGATCGCCGGACAGATCGAGGGCCACATGCAGCTGCCGAACACGCAGAAGGCGACGAAATACGAGCATGTGCTGCCGCTGCTGGCGTATTTAGAGGAGAGCGACGACATCGACGGCGTTTTGTTCCTGCTCAACACCGTCGGCGGCGATGTGGAGGCGGGGCTTGCCATCGCCGAACTCATCTCAGGGATGAAAAAGCCGACGGTCTCGCTCGTGCTCGGCGGCGGGCATTCCATCGGTATCCCGCTCGCCGTGAGCGGCCGCGTGACGATGATTGCGCCGTCGGCATCCATGACGATCCACCCCGTGCGCATGACCGGCATGATGATCGCCGCGCCGCAGACGTACCAGTACTTCACCCGCCTGCAGGAGAGCATCGTCCGCTTCGTCGCGCGCAGCAGCCGCATCAGCGAGGAGAAGTTCCGCGAGTTGATGTTGCATGGAAACGACATGGCGAGCGATGTCGGCACGGTCGTCTACGGCGAGGAAGCGGTGCAGCTCGGCCTGATCGACCGCGTCGGCCAGCTCAAGGATGCCTACGAGGCTCTCTACGCCATGCTGTGAGTCCTGCTCACCAAAGAGCAAAGCCCTTCCTTTGGTGAAGCCAAAAAAGCACAGCGGGACAGTTGCCCTCTTGGAGAGCAGCTGTACCGCTGCGCACATATTCCTTTCTTCCTCTGCACGGTCACTGCGGCAGAGTCAGGCGCGTCTCTGCTGCTTCAGCCGCAGCTGAATGCGGTCGGCGATCATGGCGATGAACTCGCTGTTGGTGGGCTTACCCTTTGCACTGTTGACGGTGTAGCCAAAGTACTTCTGGAGCGTTTCGAGGTCCCCGCGGTCCCACGCGACCTCGATGGCGTGGCGGATGGCGCGCTCGACGCGGCTCGGCGTCGTGGAGAATCGGTGCGCCACCTCGGGATAGAGCACCTTTGTCACGGCGTTGATGACATCCATGTCGCCCACGGCAATCATAATCGCCTCGCGTAGGTACTGATAGCCCTTGATGTGCGCAGGTACACCGATCTCATGGATCATCGCGGTGACGATTCCCTCGAGCGCGGCGGGGAACTCACCGCGCTCGTCCGGGTTTACCGGGTGTACCGCCTCCCGGATGCGCTCGAGCAGGGACTGCTCGCTGCAGGGCTTGGGCAGGAAGAAGTGAACGCCCAGCTCCGCCGCCTCGCGCACCGTGCGCTGTGAGCAGAACGCGGAGACGACCACCACCTGGGGCGGGTGGGGCAGCTCCTTGACCCGGCGCAGCAGCGCGAAGCCGTCCAGCTCTGGCAGGACGACCTCCGTCACCAGCACATCCGGCTGACGTGAGGCGACAAGCTCCATCGCTTCGGCACCGCTCCCGGTGCTCCCGACGACCTCGAAATCCCCCTCCTGTTCCATGACCTGACGCATCAGGATACGGAACTCCTCGCTGGGGTCGGCGAGGATAATTCTCGTTTTATTGTTCATTCCATCTCTTCCCTCTTTACGATTTTTTAGCAGCGCCTGATTTGCAACAAACTCTCCCTTTGTCGCTTGTGCTGTGTATAAAATAGCATGAACGGACAGTGTTTTCAAGGCTATTTTGTAGAATCCGTACAAGGAGTTTTCGACGCGCTCCCGTATTTCCCGATGTTCCCCGGCGAAAAAAGTCTGTGTCTGTCAATTTTAAACGATTTTCCGATAACTCATTGCAGGCATGAGCGCTCCGTGCTATACTAACTTAACATAGAGAACCATCGAAAAGAGGGGGCCATATGACTATTCAGGATTTTCAGGATCGGCTATGCGGATACCGCCCTACGCTGCAGCAGGCGCGGGCGGAATTCGCCGTCCTCGTCCCGCTGATCGAGCGACCCGACGGGCTGCACCTGCTCTATGAGGTGCGGGCGCAGAACCTGCGCCACCACGCGGCGGAGGTGTGCTTCCCCGGCGGGCGGATGGAGCCCGGCGATGCGATATAAAGAATATCCGGATTGGAAGAATATAAAAGACT
>OLRS01002323.1_pt1 | contig 15254 bp, 12 predicted proteins | sample 1673171 | NCBI WGS metagenome assembly OLRS01 (sample SAMEA3136762, study PRJEB25190) | human gut metagenome | biome: human gut; feature: human-associated habitat; material: faeces | place: Austria | collected 2013
GTACGCACGGTGGTGTGAGAGGACGGCGGTTAGGCACCGCCTCCTACTCGATTTAATAAAAGAAGATTCTTTTGTGCCATGTTTTTATTTTCTTCTCTTTCTGCCATATATGACGGTTGCAATTCACGGCATGAAATAGTACAATAAATCGTCTTAAAAATGGAATAATAATGTTAGTATATAGCGAAAGGAATTAAGATGTCAAAAATAGAGTTTCACGAAATTACATTAGATGATAAGGCATGGATGGATGCCAGATTTCAGGAAGATGACAGAAATGCATGCGAGTACACGTTTGCCAATAATTTTGTCTGGCGGAAAGTGTATCATGTTGAAGTTGCAGAAAAATATGGGTGTGCAGTCATTCGTTTTAAGGAGGAGGGAGTGGTGATGTATTCCTATCCGATCGGGGCAGGTGACCGCAGAAAAGTAATCGATGAACTGCGCACGATCTGTGAGGAAGAAAAACGCCCACTTATTATGAGCCCATTGAGCGAAGCAGACCGGGAGCAGATGCTTACATGGTATCCGGAACAGTTTTTGATCCAGGGAGACCGGAACGATTATGATTACATTTATTCCAGAGAAAAATTAGCAACGCTTGCGGGAAAAAAGATGCATGGCAAGAGAAATCATATTGCGAGATTTCAGGATGAGGATGACTGGTGCTATGAGGAACTGAATGATTCCAATATAGAAGAATGCCGCAATATGACTTACACGTGGATCAAAATGAGGGCAGAGAAATGGAATGAAGAGATGGAACTTGAGATGTCAGTGCTTCATGAGGCATTTGACTATAGAAAAGAACTCGGGCTTGTCGGTGGAATCATCCGGAAGGCAGGGCAGATTGTTGCATTTTCTATCGGGGAACCATTAAACAGTGACACGTATGTCGTACACTTCGAAAAAGCATTTCCGGATATGCAGGGCGCATATCCGATGATCAACCAGCAGTTTGTTTTACATGCGTGTGAAGATTATACTTATGTAAACCGTGAGGAAGATACAGGAGATCCGGGACTGCGCAAGGCTAAGATGTCCTATTATCCGGAAATCCTGCTGAAAAAATACGTGGCAATCTCAAGTGATGTCATTTTTGCAGATAAGGACAGAAACAGGGAAGAAATCCACAAAATATGGGAGACCTGTTTTGGTGACGAGGCGGAACTGGTAGATTTTTATCTGGACAAAAGGATGACAGAGGATAATATGCTGCTCATCTGCCAGGATGGGCATGCGGTTTCCATGGCAAGCTTTTTAGATATCAATATCAGGGATGGTGAGGAGTGGAAGCCGGCGAAGTATGTATATTCAGTGGCAACGCTCCCGGAATACCGTGGCAGAGGTTATGCAGGGAAAATCTTAAAGAAGGCAGAAGAGATTTTTAATATGCCGTTGGTGTTAGTCCCGGCGGAAAAAGAGCTTGTCGGCTATTATCGTAAGGTTGGGTTCACAGAGGCGTATCCATCGGAGCGTTTACTGGAAAAACAGGATGTGCCGGAACTTTTTGCAGCGGAATTAAATTGTTATTCTGTGGAGGATATCACTGCGGCAGAATATCAAAAAATTCGGGAGCAGAAATTGATGAGAGATGGTTTTATTGCATGGGATGAGGCGGCAATTCGTTTTGCGATGGATTTTAACTGTTTCTGTGGCGGAAGAACGGTGAAGGTAGTGTGGAGTGATGATATTTCCAGAGACGAGAGTGCAGAGGACGCTGATATTCTAATGTACTGCCCGGAGAATGGGACGCTGCACATTATCGAAACGACACTGGGTGAAGAACAGTTTGAGGAACTTCTGCCGGAACTTATGGCGCAGACAAAAACAGAACGTCTGGTATATGACAGAAAGGGTATCATGGTGCTTTCTTCTGATGACCAGGACAGGCAGGAAAGACTGCTTGCAGACGGTTATTTTGCGCTGTCGCTGGCGTAAAGTCCGTACTGAGATTCTGAAATTTTCAGAAATTATATAAAATATATAAAAAGTTTTCGGTTTAAGACAAAAAAATGTTGATAATGTATAAAAACATGCTATAATAAAGTCATGATATAAATAAGCATTCAAAAAGCTATCTGACATAGCATGGAATTGGATCATTATATCAAATAAGCGACAAAGGGGTTGGACATCATGAGAATTAAGATCACAGGAAGAAACATCGAATTGACAGAAGGACTGAAAGCCGCAGTGGAGGACAAGCTGAATAAGCTTGAGAAGTATTTTACTCCGGACACAGAAGTGAATGTAACATTGAGCGTAGAGAAGGAACGCCAGAAAGTTGAAGTTACGATTCCAATGAAAGGAAGTTATATCCGTTCCGAACAGGTAAGCAGTGATATGTATGTATCCATTGATCTGGTAGAGGAAGTCATTGAACGTCAGCTTAAAAAGTATAGAACAAAACTTGTAACAAAGCAGCAGAATGCAGCAGCAGTTTTCAAACAGGATTTTCTGGATGAGAAGTCAGAGGATGATGAAGAGATTAAGATCATCAGAACCAAGAAGTTTGATATGAAACCAATGTATCCGGAAGATGCTTGTGTAGAGATGGAATTATTAGGACATGATTTCTATGTATTCATCAACGCAGAGACTGAGGATGTCAATGTTGTTTATAAGAGAAAAGGTTTTCCCCTCTGGCAGGCTTTTTATCCTGAATGGTAAGCCCTGTCGTAAATACCTGGGAACAGGTTTTCATATTTCTATTGCCATGGTCTACCGCAATCCGAACTTTTTTTATCATAAAATCATCTCTCCTTTTTTTCTTTATACTTCTCTTGTACGCAGAGCTTCCGTACAAAGCAACTTTTTTTCAAAAAAATATCCTGTCTGCAGCATTTTGCTACAGACAGATGCTTTCTTCCTATATAATAATTTTTAACATTTATCTTTAAACCACCATATATTTCCAGTCCTCATTCGAATTATTTCTCTTTATAAAAAATTAATCTGTTCTGCCTTTTGAGGCAAAATCTTTTTAAACAGTTCCATATAGCGTTCGTATCCGGCTGTAATCAATGGACCACGAAGTGATGTTTCTGACCAAAGTAGCAGTTCTTCTTCCTCTGAATAATACGGAATATTACTAACTGTAAATTTCCCGCCAAAATAATGGGGTGTACTGACTTTCAAAAAATCCTGCATATCCTGCTTTGTCGATACCAGTGGCAAACCTTTCATTTTTCGCACAAAAAAAGCCTCTACCACATCGGGTAAGAAGCCTTTCTTTAAATAAGCATTTGCTCTGCCAAATATTTGGGTTGAACACTCCAGCCGTACTTCTCTTTCTTTTTCGCTGCAAGTTGTATCCAGCACAACCTCTGCCAATGCCTTTGCATATTCAAAATCTAACATCTGTTATTCCTCCATTTTTATTTTCTGTTTCAGTTTTCCATGTACTAAATAGCGATAATCCTTTCGGGTATTTACACAAGTTGATAAGGTCACTACCTGATCCTCCTCGGTAACTGTCATCCCTGTGTTATACTCAGCACTTCTTTGTAGTGTTTCCAGAAAAACTTCATAGTCCTCAGAAGTAGGAAAATCATAAGTATATGCTGGATGATCCGTCGGTGCTGCATAACAGGAAAAAATCTGATACTCATAAATATATCCTGGCACATACATATAAAAACAGGGATAGTTTCGATAAAGTGCCTGTGACTGATACTGATCCAGGGTTCCAAACATGCTCCCATCCTTCATATTATGCCCATAGATAATGGAATTTCTGTCTGATAAATTCTCCTGGTTGTGAAAGTCCATAAAAATACTGCCACTTTTATGATTTTCTCCCGTAATCAGGTGATGCAGATAATAGTCATTATCCCTCCCCTGGACTACCGGATAACTAATTTCCAAACCAGGAATCTCAATCCATGCAATGACATCTGGATTGATTTCTTCCAGCTTGTTAAAATCCACCTGTAGGAATCCCTGTTCTACGACCTCCCCTGTTGTTTCCCCTGGAACCGCTTCTGGTGACAGGTCTTGATCCTCTATCTTTTGTGTAAACCCTTCCATCTGCTTATAGACTTTTTGACTTTCCTGATAATTCAAATAAATTTGCAATATCCTTCCTCCTGCAAATAAAAAAACAGCAATGGCTACAAGCATAAATATACCGTAAATTTTCTTTCGTTTCATCGAATCCTCCTCTTCCATAAGACCGGACAACTTGCCCGGTCCATATTTACCCCGTATTTTTCAATACATAGTAATAATCATCAATTCCTTTGATCTGCCCATTCCACTCACCATAAGAATCCATGTCCCAAACCATACGGCTCATGGAAATAGACAATCCACTACAGATTTCATACACCTTTCTACAAGCGTTCTGTAGAATCTGCCGTTTCTGCATCTTATGCGGACAATAAAAAGTGGCTGGTTTACGTTGACAGGCATCACATTTCTCAGAATCCCCATCACAATATACCTTCATTTTTTTATCCATATCATAAGCTTCATATAGGTGCTGCAGATGCCTGCTTTTCAGTGTTTCCAAAACTGGCTTTAAATTTCTGTACTGATTGACACCTGCAACGCAAATGAACGTATCTCCAGATAAATAGTGGGCTATCGTACCTTTTAATGCACCTTCTGTTAAATAGATCTGTTCTGCGTCCAGACTTCCTATGATATGTACCGGACTCCCTGATGATACTCCATTTTGGAATTTCACACTGGAAAGCCAGATATACTTCCGTCCCTCCATTACCTGATCCAACCGTATCTGAAATCCTTGTATTTTTCCTTCCATGGATCGAATCGGTATCAAAATCCCAGAATTTTTAGAAGTAAAATTAATTGTCCATTTCCCATCTTGATCTTCATAAAATCCTGGCACACCTTTTACTGTCTGTCCGGATTCCAACAGTTTTTGTACCATGTTTTTAATTCCAAACAACGGTACACTACGATACCTCTGTATCTCGATCTGTTCTTTCGTCAGCCCTCTTTTTTTAAGATCTTCCTGATGTTTATCATTTAAGGTCAATAACGACAACATTTCTTGATATGTTCGGTCAATGACATCTGCATCCGCTAACTCGGCATTGAAAATTTCTACAGGCTCTTCTTTATGAACTACCTGATAATCCGTCCGGTATTCCCCCTTTCCCAGAGCTTCCCGGATTTGTCGGTTTGCCTCTGCACTGGAAACACCATGCAGTCTTCCGTATAATTCTAGCATTCCACCGGAAGCATCACACCGATTACAACGGAACACATTTTTCTGAAGATTAACATTCATTTTCCCTTTTGTTTCTCCACAAAATGGACAATTCACATCCATTGACGAAGAATTTTTATGCCGTACTCTAAGCTGCAGTAAATGCACGACATCTGTGATATCGTAGCTAAAGCCTGACATATCATACACTCTATGGTTCCTCCTTTCTTCCACAGCCTTTATTGGCTGTGGAAAGAATGTTAAGCCGGCTATTTGCTATGCCTTTGCAAGAATTACTCTGGCTGCCGCCGGTATGAAATGGTTCTGTCCATGATACTGTTCTGCGAACCATTGCAAGCTGGAAGGACTTTCTATTGCAACCTGTCCCATGGTTTTTCCACTAAATTTTCCCTGTCCTGTTACGGCTACTTGTATTGCCTGCTCATAACTCATCCATTTCACCAGTTCTTCCACTGGCATATTGGGATCCAGAAATTGCGGCTTAGAAGGCATCTGCTGCATAACTGGTACAGATCCAGTTGCCGGACTCATTACCGGATTTGTCATCTGTCCTGTACCCGTTACCCCGCCAATCGTATTTCCATTGGCTTGTGCTTCTTGATAAAACTGTTCCATCATCTGCTGCCCCGGAGTTGCTTGAGGCGGAAATGATGGCATGGTTCCTGCTGACTGATTGGGAGTCTGCTGCATTCCTGGTGCAGGGGTTTGTGCTGGCATCGCAGTCTGCATCTGTGTTCCCTGATTTACAGGAATTCCTGCATCTACCTGCATTGGATCATTTCCTTCCCCTACATCAGCAAATTGCAGGCCATACCCAGCATCTGCCAAAGCTCGCCCAATTGCCGCTGTTTCTGCCATTTCAAGAAATTTATCCCCAAACTGTATATCTGCTGTACGAAACTTCTGTGAAAAGGAATTTGCAATATAATTATCTTCCTGATCACACTTATCCAGATAAATTCTGGCTTCTACGACTGCCATATTTTCGGTAAAGTGAACAATCCGGCTGATAATCTTGCCTGTAGGATTTACCAGACGGAACCACAGCTTCCGATATTTCACATCCAGATACCGTTGTTCCTCCTGCCCTTCATTAGAAATAACTCTGGCAAGTTCCAGAGGATAAAATCCTTCCACTTTATTCAGTTCTTCTACTGCTTTTGACTTGTTATATAATAATTCGCTCATTGCCTGCTCCTTTCTTTGGAACCGGCAGGACATCCCTTCATAAAGTAATAACCTGCCAATTCTCAACATTGAACTATTTTGCTATTTTTTTACACAGCCCGGTTGCAAATTGTTGCAGGGATCCGTCTGTTTTCCTGTCTCTGATACCGTTCACAATACTGTTGTATTTTTACTGCCAGCATCGTCTTTCTGGTTCCCGTATCATCTGTGTGGATTGCCTGACAAACGGCTTTCCATTCCCCAACAATATAAACACGCTGTTTTGCCCTGGTGATTCCCGTATAAAAGATGTTCCGCTTCAGCATGGGATAAAAAGCTTTTAACCACGGAATGATGACCACCTGGCACTCGCTTCCTTGGCTTTTGTGTATGGTTATGGCGTTTGCATGTTCAATCATTTCCACCTGCTCTGCCTCATACTTCACCCTGCGGCCATCTGTAAATACGATTTGAACCAGAGGGTTATTGTCCTCATCTTCAGCAATCTGTACCAATGTACCCAAATCTCCGTTACTGGCAAATTCTGTATTCTTGTTTTGAAGGATTCTGTCACCTTCCCGAAATATCTCACCGCCAAGATGAAGCTCCCTTTTTCCGGATACAGGGGGATTTACCTCGTCCTGCAGACTGCGGTTCAGTTCCAAGACACCGGCTGCACTTCTCACTTTATATGGAGAGAGTATCTGTACTTGCTCCATACCATACATCTGAATTTCCTTGAGATAGATATTTTTAACAATTTGTGCCGCCGCATCTGCTCCTGAACATTCGACCATCTGGAAATCATCCCCCCATTGCAGGTTTGTCTTTCCTTCATTGATAAGTTGAGCATTTATGGGGATGTTGCTGTCCTTCCCCTGGCGATATACCAGATTTAAAACAGTAACCGGTATTTTCCCGCACAAGATAAGCTGCCGGAACACATCTCCTGCTCCTACAGAAGGAAGCTGGTGGACATCTCCTACCAAAAGCACTCTGGCTCCTGCTTTTACCTTGTAAAAAAATTCATAGGCAAGGTGCATATCTACCATAGATACCTCATCCACATTAATAAAATCTGCGGACAATTCATCTATAAGTGCTTCATAATCACCATCACCAAAAAGCCCCAATGCCATGTGCATCGTAGTTGCATCTCCACTTCCGGTACTCTCTGCCATTCGCCTTGCGGCACGTCCAGTCGGTGCCATCAGTTTTACTTCATTCCCGCATTTTTTCTGATAGATATACAAGATGATCTTCAAAACCGTTGTTTTTCCGGTTCCAGGTCCTCCAGTAATAATGCTGATCGGGTTTGCAAAAACCATACGTACTGCTTCTTTCTGCTGTTCGGATAATGTTATGTTTAAATCCTCCTGTGCTTCCTCCAGTTCCTTTTCAATCGTAAGAACTGGAATTCGCTCATGCAATTTTCTTGCAATCATAGAGGCTGTATCCTCTTCTTCCTGATGCTGTTGGGTAATGTAAACCCTATTCTCTTCTACCACGATACTGTCCTGCATGACCAGACGATATAACACTTTTAAAATCTCTGTTTCCGTCACCGGCTGAAGATTCAGTTCTTTATTCAGAACCTTCAATGCATCTTTTACCAAAATTTCCTGCTCCAGATATAAATGTCCGTTCTGCTTCATGGCTTCCCGCAGCACATAGCTGACGCATCCGGAAATACGCATAGGATCATTTGTTGCAGCACAGCACTGCCTTGCAATGGCATCCACAGTGAGAAAACCAAACCCTTTGACTGAGCAAAGTATATAAGGCTGCTTCCGAATGATTTCTACGGATTGATCCCGAAACTTCTGAAGAATCATATTTGCTTTTTTAGGCGTAACATGAAACGGTGATAAAAAAGTCATCAATTCCCGGAATACTTTGTTTTTTCCAAAAGAATCCACAATACGGTCCAGTTTTTTCTGAGATATCCCCTGAATCTTTAATAATTCCTGTGGATACTTTTCCATTACCTCCAAGGTATCCAGACCAAAACGATTGACAATCCGTTCTGCCGTTTTGGGACCAATTCCTTTTAAAGAACCACAAGAAAGGTATCCTAAGATACCTTCCCTTGTTCTAGGTACAACTTCCAAAAAAGTTTCTACCTTGTATTGTGTTCCATGGGAATTTGTCTCCCACTCGCCTTCCATCTCTATTTCGATTTCATCCGTAAGAGGCAGGTCATATCCTTTTGCAGTAAACGCAATGATTTTTTTGTCTGCCCAAAATTTATCTCTGGCAGAAAGAGGAACCTCATGATCCAGCGTGGAAAATAACGCAACCGTATATCCGTTTTCCTCATTTTGAAAAATCTTACGTATATATTTGCACCTCATCGTCTATGCTCCTCCAGTTCTCTACTTTCATCAATTCGCCTGATTTCATCTTGGAATCATACCAATAAACGTCTTTTCCTTTTTCAAATGCTGTCTGAATCTCTCTTCTCATTCCCTCACTGATGCAGGAACCACAAATAATTAATACTTCACATAAATCCAGCATCAAAGCTCCAATCTGCATTGCAGTCTCACGCTCTTCTGGGATACGGTCATCCAACATTAACGGAAGATGTGCATGTGAAGCAAAAGTACGGCAATGATACAGCCTTTTCATCTGCATGAAATAGTATTTTGCCAATTCCATATTATGCTGCATTCCCTCTGGATTCGGGGCAGACAGCGGAGAACAAATATATGCCTTTTTTCCTTGTAACATTATGCAACCTCCTTTTTAATCCGGAAAATCCTGCTTTCTGTAGTGCTTGTGTATTCTTCGTAGATATCCGGATGCTGATTTTTCAGTTTCTCCATATTTTCTTTTCCAATCTGGGTGCGTATCGTAGGATTATAAGTAATCCGGTAACGGAAACTCCCATCCTCGATCACTGCCTTACACCCTTGTCCAAGAAGCTCGACAAACGGTACGCTCAATGCACGTTGTTCCGCTTCAATCTTCTTTTTTCTCTTTTCCAATTGGGATTTTTCTTCAGATAATTTGAGATATTTTTCAAGACTGCGTGATTCCAAGCTAGATATGCTGATTTCAGGAATTGATTTGTCTGCGTAACCATTATATTTCCGGATACTAGCCAAAATGAGATCTGGCTTTCCGGAATACGGTGGTTCTATTTTCTTCTCCACATATTCCTCCCAGAAGTATTTCTCCTGGTCAATGAGTTCTTCTTCCTCCATTCTATCTCGTTCCAGACACCGGTAAACAAATTCATTTTCATTGTTTCCATAAAGGCAGGCAATATATGCCTTATTCATATTCATGACTGCAAGATAATGACGAACCTGCAAAACATAGTTTTCAGGAATCCCATCATATGCCCATTTGTCTTTTGCATTGTAATTACAGGTTTTACATTCCAAAATCCCAATGCTGCCATCTGGAAAACGGATAAAGTAATCCACATCCGCTAACATAAACGGATATAGCGGATGCCGGAACATTTTTCGTACAGGGAAAACTTCAAGTCCAGTCTTCTTGGCAAAAATCATGGCAACCAAATCTTCCAGGCGGTGTCCCACTTCTTTCGCTACCCAGTTTTCTTCCTCTTCTTCGATTACTGGCGTAACACCAATTTTATCGAAATACAAATCCCTGATTGTCGAAAATGGGGATAAGCCCATGATTGCCGCTGCATCGCTTCCACCAATACCAAGACGCCGATAATCCAACCAATCTTCTCGGCTCAAATCTGCTGTATCAACAAGAACTTCCGGCTGATAATTTAATGCTGTATTCATCTCATTTCCTCCTTATAATTTAATCGTTCCATATACATCAAACCCTTTCCAGTCAAAGACCAGTGTTTTTGCAATATCTTCTTCCAATTTTAAAATCCGTGGTGCAGAAAATCCTTCACAAGCAGCAAAGAAAGCAGCTTCGTGCATGGCAAAATAAAGATCATGAGCTGTGCATGGTTCTTCCCCATATTGTCCCACAAAAAGCTCTACTACTTCGTTTCGGATTTTCTGATTGATTTTGAGTTCCTTCATAATCAGATGCAGACAGTTTACAGGGTTTTGGATATCTATATCCATCAAACCAACAATTCCTTTAACCGCTTCCTGATAACGGGAAAAAATTTTGTCCAGATTATTCCGGAAATCCTGTAAGGTTGCCCCTCTATCATGTGACAGTTTGATAGGACTACCCAGGTTAATGACACGATTACTGGTTTGTGAGAGCATCATGGGATACAGATTCACACCACTTACTGCTACATCAGAAGTAGTCAGGCGCAGTGCAGGAGCAAGGCTCTTATCCTCAATTCCATGATCCTCCAAAGCCTGGTGATAAGTATCCAAAAGTTCCTGATTTCCTCCTAAAGTCCACATAGCAGACACAATGGAATGGTCAAAACTTCCAGATCCCTCCAGATACGTACTTCCCTTAAAATGTGCTTTCAGATAATCACTTGTCATATTGAAGATTGTCTGCATATCCAGTACACAGTAATCATGATCATCACCGCCATGTACTGCAGATACTTTTCCATCTGCCACCTTGATTAAGGCATCTCCTTTCGCTACCTGAAGACAGTAGTTTACTACCTTTGCATAAGTAGCTTTCTCCAGTTTCTTTAATCCTGTTCCATTAATGCCGGCTCTTTTCAGAATTGTATGGATAGCACAGTCACGAACCGGATAAAAATCCTTGTTCACTTTTAATACCAACTGGGTATTCTTTTCTGTATCCTCTACTATTCCTTCCAGTTCTTTTTCACAGGCTTCTTCAATGGTTTCTGCCTCCTTTTCCAATGGAACCAGTTTTAGCATCCTGGTAGGCTTACGAATCCACTTGGACTGCTTTGCCCTCTCAGCCAGAAATTCCAGCATCTCCGTTGTACTTGCAAATGTAGTGCAAAACTCATCTGCATAAATCTTTGTTTCTTTCATGTGTGTACCACCTTTCTTAAATTTATTTATCCATAAACAGCCAAAGCTGATTGTGGCAATCCTGCCTTTCATTAGGGCATAAAAAAAGAATGAAAAGAAAAGTATTCCTTCGCTATCCATTCTCATATCCCTGATAATATTACCGAAAAAACAAAAGTGCCGCTATTGCCCCATAAGGACAGATAGTGACACTTTATACAATCATAAACAACTTATGCGGAATAAGCAGCCTTACTGCTCTCCTTGAGTCTTAGGATTTATACAAATCCAAAACTCCCCCTATGGGTGCGCATAAAATTAACTATAGCAGTATAGTAGCACATGATATAGTATATGTCAATCTTCATGCACAATATATTGTATGTTCTTAAATACTCTGCTTTGCATATATGACTTCAATTAAAATATTGAAATATCACGTATCCCACCTCTCTTTTTTCAAGTTTATAGAAAAATTTTTTATAAAAAGTACATAATCTGTTCAATCTGAAAAAATCTCAGTTAATTACTTAATGAAATTGTTAAGACAAAACCAAGTCTTACGCTATTGTACCTTGATAATTTTATACCTTATCAGGAAATGTATATAGGTGCTGCAGATAGTGTCGCATAAATGCACGCCTGCAGCTTGATGATTACATAGTAACACCTCATACGTGCATGAAACATGGCATAGGAAACGGTTTCCTGATATGTCTACTCTTTCATTAATCTAATTTATAGAGGTGATTATATTGAGTGAAACAGACAATCTCTTTAAAGCATACTCCGTTCAGGAGATAGCATCCATGCTCGGCATTGGAAAAACAAAAACCAGGGAACTTCTTGACAGTGGAATTCTTCCCGTTACAAAAGTTGGGCGGCAATATTTTACTTCACCAGCTTCTATTCAGGAGTTTCTCAAGAAAAACATAGGAAAGCAAATATTCTTTTAGGCCCTTTAGAAAGTTATTGTCAATCAGGCTTGGCTATATTAAAATAGACCTTATACCTGATTTGGCATGAATATCTCATTAAAGAAAGGGAACTATTCATGGCGAGAACAACGAAAGGTACACAACAAAAAAGAAGATCCAAAGGGGATGGATCACTATTTCCAAATAAGAGAGGAGGTTGGACTGCCCGATATAGAAAAAAAGGGCTACCGGACAAGGAGTTTAATGCTCCTACCAAAGGAGAAGCGAAAGCATTATTAGATGACTGGAAGATAAAAGTCGCAATACAAGACGCAATTACTTCAAACATCAAAGTACAGGACTATGCGAACAAATACTTATTCCGCAAAAGTCTCATGGTTGAAGCTGGCAAATTCAAACAAACCAGCCTGGATCGATTAGAAAAAACATACGAAAATCATTTAAAAGATACGGATGCTTTTAGCAAAACATTTTCTAATCTGACTGCTGATGATATTACAGCAACGATTAATGCTAAAAAGGAAATCCTGAGTTATTCATCATTAAAGAAAATTTACTTATTTTGGTCTGCAATGATTAAAACAGCAATTTCTCTCGGCGAACTGCCAAAAAACTTTTCTGATATTTTAAATCGGGTGATAATGCCGGAAGAATCCGTTCTTCCTGTAGAAACAAAGGAAATCTCAATCATCCCACCAGAACATGAGCAGATCATAAAAGAAATTGCAATGGAACCCAGTCCAAATAAAAATGAACGCTATTTGTATAGATATGGTCCTGCCATTGTATTCCTTTTAAACACAGGTTTACGTGGTGGTGAATTGCTTGCATTAGGTCAATCTTCTATCGTGCCCTTTTTAGGACGGCGTGGCATTAAAATCACACATACGCTTAGCAGGGTTAAAAACAGAGAGGCCGGTTCCAAAAAAAAGACTAAAATGATTTTGACTCCTCCAAAATACCCAAATAGTTTACGGACTATTCCATTAAACAAGGAAGCTGAATTTTCACTATCATGTATGATGGAGCTATACGATAAAAATCGGGTTTTTCCAGATTTGATATTATCTACGCAAAATGGTGTCAGCCCTACAATCCAAAATTTAGCCAATACGCTAAAGAAAATTTGTAAGCGTGCTGAGATTCCAGAATATAATCTTCATGCACTACGGCACACTTTTGCAACAAATCTGATCCGGCAGACTCACAATATGGGAGAAATAAAGGAAGCTGCTGAAATCATTGGCGATAACTATGAGGTCATCATGCGTACTTATGTTCATACAGACAGTGAACGTAAGGTAAGTTTAATTGATGCTATGATTGCATAAATCTTCCGCTTAACAGAGGAAATAGTTGTCTACAGTATGATGGCACAGGCTGTAACAACCAAAATTCTGCCACCTTATCGTCCACCTTACGAAACGATTTTACTTGATTTTATAAGGTTTTTAACGGTTTTTGGCGGACATATCTATAAATATTAAAGCATGAAAATTTGTATTTTAGAATTAATTTTTTAAAAAAGGGAATTGGATTATGGAAAAATGGACTTGTAGAAAAAATTGTGAACTTTTTCTTTCCTATAATTTTGCCACCTTATTTTTTTAGACAGAATTATAGGATTTTGAAAAAAGAAAAAGCCTCGAAAACCTTGATTTTCTGGGCTTTTTAAGAGGCGCAGACCGGATTTGAACCGGTGAATACTGGTGTTGCAGACCATTGCCTTACCACTTGGCTACTGCGCCGTATTTAGTTATTTTGCACAATTATTGGGTTTGTAGCTCCCCCTGTTGGACTCGAACCAACGACACTGCGGTTAACAGCCGCATGCTCTACCGACTGAGCTAAGGAGGAATATTTATCTTATTCGGCTCCCTAGTGTGTGGTGTTGCAGACCTTTGCCTTACCACTTGGCTATGGCACCATATTTAATTGTTTCCTTAAAGGAAAGTGACTCCAAGGGGATTTGAACCCCTGTTACCGCCGTGAAAGGGCGGTGTCTTAACCGCTTGACCAAGGGGCCGCTCCCCACACGGTACGTTCTATATGATACCTGATGGTGAGAGAAATGTCAATAGTTTTTTTTGATTTTTTTCGAATTTTCTTTTAACGGAACATATTTTGTTTTAGAAGCGCGCATACTGCGTATGGCGAAAAGTATCAGCCCTGCGACTATGAACATATAGTAACAGAAAAAACGCCAAATCAGCATTGCCCAAAATACGTAGCCGGAGCTGACAGATTTGAAAAGGCTGTAGAACAGACCCTCCGCCGCTCCGGAGTTGCCCGGGGTGGGGACTATAGCTACCGCGGCGTATATCAGCGTGGTGGATGTGAAAAGGGGGATTAATGATACGTTCGCGCCGAATGCCTTGAGCACTGTGTATGGTATACACAATATGGCGCAATAATAGATTATGGAAAAAAACAATGCGGTCAGGACCTTCGCAGGTTCTTTTCTCAGCTGCATAAAAGAGGTGCGGTATACTTCCAGCGTGTGCGTCCAATTTTTCGCCGTTTCTTCCGGATGCTTCATTATTTTGAGTTTCCCCAGCAGCTTGAGAAGCCCTGATATAAATTTGCTTAGAACTCCGGGAAGAAAAGTGAATAGAACTATAGCCGCAGGTATTGCTATGTACATGAATGAACCCAAAAACGCCGACGCCATTACCCCCGCGCGCCCTATGCTGGCGCCGGATATGAGCACTATTATCGCTATGATTGTGAACGCAGCCTGATTGAGTACAAAAGCGGCTATGGGAAGAGTGCCGACCGCTTCTCTAGGAGCGTTATCTTTAGTAAGATAATATATCTGGAAAGGCTGACCGCCTGAGCCGGAGGGCGTGACGGCGTCGTAATATCTGCCTATTATGCAGGTATGCAAAGAAAGCCTGGGGAGATATCTTCCGCAGGAGGCGTGCATCAGCAGCATATAGCGCACCCATTCCGCTAAGAGAGCGACGACAAAACAGCCCATTGCGGGGATAAGATACAGCATGTTTATATTGAGAGAGCGTATGTCCGCGGCGGAATCGCCTC
>OLRS01002337.1_pt1 | contig 15190 bp, 10 predicted proteins | sample 1673171 | NCBI WGS metagenome assembly OLRS01 (sample SAMEA3136762, study PRJEB25190) | human gut metagenome | biome: human gut; feature: human-associated habitat; material: faeces | place: Austria | collected 2013
TGCTCTTCTCACTCCGCCTGTCCGGCGGCGGGTCGTTTCCAAAGCCGCTGTCCGCCGCAGAGGAGCGGGACTGCCTGGACCGGCTGGCCCAGGGCGATCCGGAGGCACGAAACACGCTCATTGAGCACAATCTGCGGCTGGTTGCGCATATTGTAAAAAAGTATTATACCGTTTCCGGCGGGCAGGATGATTTTATCAGCATTGGCACCATCGGCCTGATTAAAGCAGTAGATACCTATGACTGCACCCGCACCACCCGCTTTGCCAGTTACGCCAGCCGCTGCATTGAAAACGAGTTGCGGATGCAGCTGCGCCACACCCGGCGCGAAGCAGGCACCGTTTCTTTGCAGGAGCCGCTGGAAACCGGCGCGGACAGCGGCATGCTGACCCTGGCGGATGTTCTGCCCGACCTGGCCACAATGGAAGAAGACTGCGAACTGCGGGATGCCGCCGCTCAGCTGCGCCAGCTGGTTACCGCCCTGCCGGAGCGCGAGCAGCAGATTTTGACCCTGCGGTACGGCCTGAATGGCGCCGTCCCGCAGACGCAGCAGCAGATTGCCGCACAGTTCGGCATCAGCCGCAGCTATGTATCCCGGCTGGAAAAGCACGCCCTTGCCCGCCTGCGCCGTGCGTGGAACCAACCGCACCCGCTGTAACTGTTCAAACGTTTGCATTCTATAACAGCCGCTCATCGGCGGACAACTGTTTCTGCAAAAGCCAAAAGTATGACTTTTCAAAACTACTTGCACTGTCCCCTGCTTTTCCTTTATAATAGTATATATCTGTGTGTTTGTGCGGCTGCGGGGGTTTCCATTAAACTTATGGGTTTGTAGGAACTGTCGGCAACCGATGCACAAATTTCAGCAATTTTCCATAGTTAAAGCAGTTGTTTCGCTGTATTCTTTGTGATAGAATAATAAAAGAGGTGTTTTCTCTTTGTAGGGCAACACCTACAAGAGAGCGAGGACTTCCACCATATGAACGCGCAAACCATTATGATCTGCTCCGGCAAGGGCGGCACGGGCAAAAGCACCGTATCGGTCCTGCTGGGTGCCCAGTTGGGTGCCTGGAGCCGCCGCGTCCTGCTGATCGAGTTGGACTCCGGGTTGCGCAGTGTGGACATGATTGCCGGGGTATACGGCAAGACGGTTTACGATATCGAGGATGTTCTGTGCGGTCGGTGTGATGGCAGCAAAGCTATTGTGCCCAGCCCCTTGTACCCTGGGCTGTCGGTCATCAGCGCTCCCTATGAGGGCGGTGAAGTCCGCGCAGCACCGCTGGCCGGGCTGATTTTGGCCATGCGGGAATATTTTGATTATATCCTGCTGGATACTGCAGCGGGCATGGGCGCACCGTTTACCGCCGCCAACCGCTTGGCGGACCGCGCACTGGTTGTTTTAACGCCGGACCCGGTCGCCCTGCGGGATGGGCGCATTGTGGCGGATGCCCTGTTACAGAGCGGCCGCCCCGCCAGCGCCGTGCGGCTGGTGATGAACCGTGTGTCCCGTTCCAGTTTTGGCAAGGATGCTGCGGTGTTTGACCTGGACGAGTGCATTGACACCGTTGGTTTGCAGCTGATTGCCGCTATCCCGGAAAGCCGCACCTTGCAGCGCGCCGGTGCCGCAGGCACCGCCCTGCCGCAGGACTGCCCCGCCGCCATTGCCGGGCACGCCCTTGCGGGCCGCATTTTGGGCGAGCGCATTCCGCTGACCTGTTTTTGACAAAAAACGCATAGCCATACTATGCTGTAACTTATAGAAAGTGGGGGATTTCTTATGACGATTGCCCTTGTTGCACATGATACAAAGAAAGAACTGATGGTTCAGTTCTGCATTGCCTATCGGCAGATTCTGAGCGAGCACAGGCTGATCGCCACGGGTACCACGGGGCGGCTTGTGGCCGAAGCCACCGGCCTGAACGTACAGCGCTTTTTGCCGGGCGGCCACGGCGGTGACCAGCAGATCGTTGCCCGCATTGCCTGCGACGAAGTGGACATGCTGCTTTTCTTCCGTGACCCCATCTGCGCTAAGCCCTCGGAGCCCAACGAGATGAACCTGCTGCGCATCTGCGATGTGCACAATATTCCGGTTGCCACCAACATTGCCACTGCCGAGGTGTTGATCCACGGCCTGGAGCACGGTGACCTTGACTGGCGTACCATCCTGAACCCCCAGCACTAAGGGCAAAATGATACAGGGCGTTCACCGAAGGCCAAAGAGACAAGTTAAGAATCCACACGCAGGCCCCTCCGCCATCCGGCGGCGGGGTTTGTTTTTTTACAGCAAAACAGCACCGCCCGCGGGTAATACCATATCGCGGGCGGTGCTGCTATTTCTATTTGATAAAGAAAATGAGAACGGCGTCAGTAACGGCGTTCTCACAAAAGATGCTTTCTTTTTGATTACAACCGTATCATACCGTTCCCCACACAAAAAGTCAATCACTTTTGAGCAGGGCGGTGTATTTATGCCAATTTTTCCTCTCTTCTATTGAAAACTTTGTTTGCATGGTGCGCCAGTTTTCTGTATTTTATCCTATTACAACGTCATCCTCCCCCGGCAAGCCCTGCCATTTTGTAGGGCAAGGATTATCAAATAGTCAAATATAACGGATGCAGCACAAGGTTTTTCGGCACTTTTCCGATTGACGCACCGCATGGGACAGCGTACAATAAAAGTACCAATTTTTGCAACAATAATACAATTGCGTGCTTTGATTCAAGCCCTTCAAAAAGGAGAGAATACTGTTCCATGGGTTCCAATTCCACTACTATCCCCACCACCAGCGTGGCAGAGTTAAAGTATCTTTCGCTGCTGGCACGGGATTATCCCACCCAGGCCGCGGCTGCCAGCGCCGTTATCAGCCTGGAAGCCACCGCCAAGCTGCCCAAGGGCACCGAGCATTATATCAGTGACCTGCACGGCGAAGACGAGGCTTTTATCCACCTGCTGAACTCCGCTTCCGGTGTTATCCGCGAAAAAGTTGATCTTGTCCTGGGTGAAAACGTGCCCAAGGCCATCCGTGCCGAGCTTGCCACCTTGATTTACTACCCGGCGCGCAAGCTGCCCCTGCTCAAGGCCCGCTACCCGGAACGCTTTGAGCTGGAAGCCTGGTACCGCCAGACGCTGCTGCGCCTGATCGATGTATGCCGCTTTGTTTCGTCCAAGCACACACGGGAATATGTGCGTTCCTGCCTGCCGCAGGGCTGTGGGCATATCATTGACGAGCTTCTGCACGCCCACTTTGAGGACCACAACAAAACCCTCTACTATGGCCAGATCGTGGGCAGCATTATCGCCAATGACCGCGCGGACGCTTTCATTATCCGCCTGTGTGAGCTGATCAAGCGCCTTGCGGTGGACAAGCTGCACATTATTGGTGACCTGTTTGACCGCGGCCCCCGCCCGGACCTGATCCTGGACCGACTGATGACCCACCACAACGTGGATTTCCAATGGGGCAACCACGACGTTGTGTGGATGGGTGCCGCCGCTGGCAGCGCGCTGTGCTGCTGCACGGTGCTGAAAACCACCCTTGCCTACCACAACCACGGCATGATTGAAGATTTTTACGGCATCAATCTGCGCCACCTGCTGCGCATGGCGGAGCAGTATTACGGCAATGAGGATCTGACCATTTGGATGCCGCACACCGACGCCACCCGCGGCCCCTACACGGACGGAATGCTGCACCGCTGTGCTGTCATGCACAAGGCCATCACCATCCTGATGCTGAAGCTGGAGTGCGAAGTGATCGACCGCAACCCGGATTTCAAGATGCAGGGGCGGGATTTTTTGCGCCGCATTGATTACGAAGCCGGAACGGTGGATTATTTTGGCAAGATCTATCCCCTGCGGGACCGCAACTTCCCCACGGTAGATCCAGAGAACCCGGCCCGCCTGAATGCCGACGAAAAGTTTGTGCTGGACAAGCTGGTGGCATCCTTCCGCCACAGCGAAAAGCTGCAAAAGCACATCCGCTTCCTGTATTCCAAGGGCGGGCTGTATAAGGTCTTCAACGGCAACCTGCTCTTCCACGGCTGCGTTCCGCTCAACGAAGACGGCACCTTTAGCAGCATGAACTGCCTGGGCACCTGGCACGCTGGCCGCGATTATCTCGATTTTTGCGACCACATCGCCCGCCGCGCGTGGCGCGTGGGCGACCGCGATGCCCTCGACTGGATGTGGTACCTGTGGATTGGCTTCAATTCACCCGCCAGCGGACGCCTGGTGCGTACCTTTGAGCGCGCCTATATCGCCGATAAGAGCACCTGGGTTGAGCCGATGGACCCGTACTTTACGCTTACCAAGTCGCCCTCGGTCTGCGATGATATCATGCGCGAGTTTGGCGTCGCGCCCATGGCATGCTCGCCGACCGGCCACATCATCAACGGCCACACGCCCGTTAAAACCACCAAGGGCGAGCAGCCCATCCGCGCCGAGGGCAAGCTGCTGGTCATCGATGGCGGCTTCTGCCGCGCTTACCATCCCAAGACGGGCATCGCCGGCTATACGCTCATCTCGAGCTCGCGCGGCTGCCGCCTCAAGTCGCACCGGGCCTTTACGACGGTTGCCGAGGCACTCACGCGCAACGTGGACATCGAAAGCGAGACCAACCGTTTTGACCAAGCAGACCGTCGCCGCATGGTGAGCGACACCGATACTGGCGCCAAGATTCGCAGCCAGATCCAGGATCTGCGCCAGCTGCTCGATGCATATAGAAACGGTGCTATCGAAGAGCGCGTCTAGCCCCACCCGCGGGGATTGGCTAAACTTGCTGAGTTTGTCATCCCCACGGCGTCCCCGCGCCACCCTAAGGCAGGTACCATGCAAAAGCTCCTTGCGCAGATCATGAAATTTGGCGTCGTCGGTGTCATTGCCACGGTTATCGACTTTGGCATTATGAATCTGCTCCACTACGGTCTGGGCCTCAACATCCTAATCGCCAACACCAGCGGCTTTATCATCTCACTCATCTTTAACTACCTCGCAAGCATGAAGTACGTGTTTGCGCACAAGGAAGGCATGAGCCGCCGCCGCGAGTTCATCATCTTTGTCGTGCTGTCCGTGATCGGTTTGGTGCTCAACGACGGCATCGTGCTGGCGCTCAACGCCGGCCTGGGACTCGAGGCCAATATCGCCAAGATCTGCGCCACCGCGCTTGTCATGGTCTACAACTTTGTGACCCGAAAAATCTTCCTGGAGGGCGACGAGACAAAATAGCTCGAAACCCCTGCAGCATTACGGCGCCCACGGACGACGCGCACTCAGCGCAGTATCGTCCGTGGGTGTCGCTCGTTTACGGGCAAATTTTCAACGTTTGCGGATTAGCTCTTGAAAATTTGGCGAGTTCATATAGTTCTTGGCAAAGACCTTACGTTTCCCTTGTAAAAGCTCTAAAGTATCCTCTGCTCGATTCATCAACGCATTGGATGTGATTACGTGCGCAAGGCGCTGGCACAACCTCATACCAAGCAGTTCCTCAAGTTTGCCGTCGTGGGTCTTATCTCCTTTGGCATCGACTGGGGCATGCTCATTGCGCTCGTCGAGCTGTTCCACCTCGACTTTTTGATGAGCACCACGGTTTCGTTTATCACGTCCGTCGTGGTCAACTACTGGCTCAGCATGAAGTACGTGTTCGACCACCGCAAAGGCATGAGCCGCAAGCGCGAGTTCACGATCTTCACCATCCTGTCGGTGATCGGCCTGGGCCTCAACGACCTGTACATGTTTGTGGGCGTCACGTTTTTGAGCATCGGCTACCAGGCCATGAAGGCCATCGCCACGTTCCTCGTCACCTGGTACAACTACTTCAGCCGCCGCTTCTTCCTCGAGGGCGCACGGTCGTAGTCGATTCACTATTTGCTTGAATGTATAACCGGTTGGAATTCCCGTTCCAACCGGTTTTTTGTTTGCCGAGAGACCCGGCGATCCAGTCCCATTCGCATGAAAAACGGGCGGCTCGGATGTTGGTCCGAACCGCCCGTCTGGCGCGCTATGTCGAGGCCTCTAGCCTGTAACGTAATACCAGACTACGTTGTCGCCGTTTGAGAGAACGTAGTTACTACAGGCCGTCATGGGCGTTGTGCCGTTGACGGAGTACATCCACCCGCTCGTGCCGCCGTACTGTTTCTCGGCCAAACCACCAATCGCGGAAACATACGTGCCGTACGACGAGCCGTGTGCGTTGACAGAAAGGCCCAGCGCGCACAGGGCATCGTAAACGGTAGCGCCTTCGTTAAAGGTAAAGGTGCCACCAGAGGACACAGGATTGCCCACAGCACTCGATGTGACCGAAACCGTCACCGTTACGTAGTTGGACTCCTGCGAGCCGCCCTGACCGCCCGAGGAAGCGCTTCCGCCATTAGAGGATGAGGCTCCATCAGACGACTGACCGCCGCCCGAAGAAGCACCGCCAGACACATTGGAAGTATCACCGGCTCCCGTATTTTGGGCAGCGGATTTATCGCCAGACCTCTTGCTGTCCTGACCATCGGACTTCTTGCTATCCGAGCTTTTGTCCGATTCCTTGTGCGAAGACTCGGAATCATCCTTGGCGTCGTTCGAGCCCTTGGACTCATCTTTTGCAGCATCCGAAGATTTGGAATCCTTGGAACTGGCCTCGCCCGAAGCGGTAGACGAGCCAGACCCCTTGGTGCCCTTGGCGACGACGCTCTCCCCCGTCACGGTCTGAACGATCCAGTCAATGGACCAGGCGCCGCTCTCGGAAGGATGGACGAAGCCCAGCGAGACGACGATCAGAATGGTGCACGCGGCAGCAAGAACGCCAAGGAGCGCCTTGCGACGAGATACGGACGCCGCCGAAGCGGCGCCCTGTTGCTTTGCATCGTCGAACTGAATGAACGAGGAATCTGGTTGCTTGGGGTCAGCGTCCTTGGATTTATTGGACACAACCCTCACCTACCGACGTTTGGTGAACACGAACACGCCAACGATGGCGAGACCGATGACGCCGGCGGCAACGCCAACAATAGCGAGCGGGTTGGTGCCAGTCTCCTGCTCGGAAGCACTAGAGGACTTCTTAGCAGTGATCGTAGAAGCAGCACCCGTATCGGACTTGGAATCGGACTTCTTGTCGGACTTCTTGTCGGACTTGTTGTCCTTGGTCTCGGTCTTGGTCGACACCGTCGTCTTGGTCACCGGCTTCTTGCCCGGGGCAATAGCGCCGCCCTTCGAGCCGGAGCCAGAACCCGCGCCAGCGCCAGTGCCGGAACCAGTACCGGTACCAGAACCACCGCCGCCATCACCGCCAGGGTTAACGGCATTCTTGGTCCACTTGGCATACAGCGTCAGATCGGCCGTCACCGGCGTGCTAAAGTCATACGCCTGCGTACAAGCCTCATCGGTATACCAACCGCCGAAAGTGTAGCCATCGCGCGTCGGATCGGCCGGCTTGACCAGCTTGCCATCGGCCGTAGCAACAAACTTAGTGTCGCAAGCAGACCCGCCGTTGGAGTTAAAGGCAACCGTCCAAGACTCGACAGCTCCAAGTTTAAACAGCGTGCCCGAATCATTAATGTAGTAGAGATTGCCAGAAGCATCGGCAATGACCGGAGAGTCACAGTACTGGTAATGACCAGCCGCATCATAAATCTGCGTCGCCTCTGCATCGCCGAGCGTATAGCGATACACGCCACCACCAGCAGAGTAGTTGACGTAATCCTTGCTATCCGCGCTGTTAACGGTGAAGTACACATAGGTCTTGCCGCCCTGAACACTCACCAGCGGAGTAGCAGCAATACCGTTGAGGCCAGCCGGCAGCGCCTTGCCGTCGGCAGCAGCGACCATCGTGGTCTTACCCGTCTTCAGGTTATAGAGAACCAGAGCAGAGCCAGTAGCCGTCTGTCCGCCGACAATCAGATTGTCACCAGACACCGCAGGGGCGCTCAGATTATTCGTAAGGCCCAGATCAACCGTCTTCTGTTCACTCAGCACGCCCTTCGCCGAAAGCGAAATCACATGGAGCTTTCCGTCGTGCGTCATCTGATAGAAGGTCGAACCATTGGACGGATCGGCAATGCAATCGGCATTTGCGACAGCGCCGAGCTTCATGGTCGAGACGACATCGCCCGTCATCTTATCAATGCACTTAAGCGTACCCGCGCTCGTAGGAACGATGGCATACTTATCCGTCAAAGCCGCACCAGTCCAGTAATAGCCCTCGGCAGGGTCGATGTTCTGCCAAGAAACTTCGCCCGTGGCAATCTTAATGCGGGCAAAGGAGCCGTTGCCGTAGGTCGCGTTGTAATTCTCGTCATACGAAATATCGACCGAGCCTACATAGACGTACTCGCCGTCCGAAACGACGGTGCAGGAGCTCTGCGTCAAGTCCGTTAAACCAGGCGTCAGCCACTTGCAGATCAGCTTGTCTGCGGTAATCGCCTGGACCGCACCGCCGTTGAGCGGAACGATGATAAGGCCATTGGTATAGATCGGACGAGAGGTATAGCTCAACTTAGAGGCAAGCGGTGCAGAGGCAACCTTTTTGCCCGTGGACGAATCGATCTTTATGAGCTCGTTCTCGGTCGCGATGTACACAAAGCCGTTAGCGATGACAGGCTCGCTGCAGTTGGCATACTGCTGGCCAGACTCGGCCTTCCAATCAAAGGCCCACTTAAGACCGGCGGCCTGCGCAGGCGTCTTGGCATCCGTTACGGTCGAACCGTTGCCACTGTTGCCGTAGCCGGCCCACTCGGCATCCCAATCAGGAGTCGTCGCGCTCGGGTCCACGACAATCTTGTCGGGATCGGGCATGGCCGAATCGTCGGTGGTATAGGCAAGCGTAACCTTATCGCCGCTCTTGAGCGTAATCTGATTGGCGCAGAGTAAGGAGGGCTCTCCATTGATATACAGGTGCCAATATTTATTGGTCGCAGCATCCCAGACATACGGCTTGTGATCGAACGGCGAAGTAACGGAATTGAGGAACCAGTATGCACCACTCTGGGAGCCGTTGTACGCAACGCCCTTGGCCTTCAGAACTGCCTCAATAAGGTTCTGGGCCGTGGAGCCTTCGGGCAGAGAAACATTGCTTGCCGTGCCCCAACGCGTATTGTTCCCGTTGACATCGGGACCGATAACATCGGCGGATCCAAGCACCTGACCGGGGAGGGCATCGGCGTCAGCACCATACATAAAGGTGACGGCGTCACCCTCCTGGAGCTTGTAGGCACCGGCGCCAACGTCGGCGAACTTGCCATTTACGTAGAAGCGCCAATAGCTCTTGGTCGCAGCATCCCAGCCATAGGACTTACCATCAAACGGCGAAGTAATGCCGTTGAGGAACCAGCCCCAAGACGATTCGCCAGCATCGAGAGTAAGGCCGGTCTGCTCAAGGAGATCCTTGGCAGTAGAGCCTGCCTTGAGACTCGTCTGACCCGTCGAAGCCCAAACCTGCTGCTTGCCGTCCTTGTCCTTACCGAGAACCTGAACAGAAGCATGGACAGAATCGGACGGCAACTGGTCGCCCCAGCCACCGTAGAACCACGTGACGGTATCGCCGGCATGGATGGTGACATTGTCCGCCGTATAGTCACTCGACTTGCCGTTGATGAACAGCTGCCAATAGGTCGAATAATCTTGGGGCGTACCCAGCTCAACACCGTTGTACTTAAGGCTCAGAATGAAGGGGCCCGCAGCAACGGCGTCAATGTCGTTCGCCTCGAGTGCGACCTTCGTAAGATCAAGCGCGCTCGAACCGGACGTCACCACATACTGCGCATTATCGACCCAAGTCTGAGTCTTGCCCTGGGCATCGCGACCAATGACGGTCACATTTGCGGCAACCTGGTCCTTAACGACAGGGGACGAGCTACCAGCCGTATAGGCAAACTCAATCTTCTGCCCCTGGGTGAGCTTGACGCTGCTCGCGCCAACCGAGGAAGACGCGCCGTCGACGAACAGCTGCCAGAAGGCATAAGTCGTCGGATCGTAGGCAAGCGTGCGACCATCGCTCGGGGATGTGATGCTTTCGAGGTAGAAACCGTATGCCGTGTTCGGTTCGTACTTCGCCTTGAAGCCCGTCTTCTCCTGCAGCTTAATGAAGGCATCCGCAGCCGTCGCGCCCTCGTCGAGCTTGAGCTGCGTAGGTGCCACCCAGGTCTGAGCCTTGCCGTCAGCATCGGTGCCGATAATCGAGAACGAGATCTCGACCTGCTTCTTGGCGACATCGCCGGTTTCTGTCGGGTTCTCTGTCTGAACGGCAGCCGCGGCGGCAGGTCCCGCTTGGCCAGCGGATGCCGTCGAAGACTGCTCGCTCGTGGCAGGGCTCTCCCCCGTCGTCGAGCCTTCGTCGCCAGTTGCTGCCTCTGTTGTGGCGGCACCAGCTGCAGGCGCGCCCTCGGAATCCGAAACCTCGGCCTTGCCCTGGTCGGCAGCACCGTCCGCGGCCCCCGTTCCCTCACTCGGCGTCGCAGCCTGAGCCACAGCGTCGGTAATGCCCTCGGCACCCTCGGCCCACAGCTGAGCCGGCGTGGTGCTGAAGGCCATCGCGAAGGCCAGGAATGCCACCAGGCAGCGCTTTGCCACGCCGCGCGCGATTACGCCACGGCGACGAAGCGAGGCACGCTGGCACTCGTCCTCAAACATATCCATTTGTCTCCTACTGTCTGTACTTGGAGCGTTGCCTTGAAGCTGCCCCACGTCATCGCGCATGTTGCGCTCGAGTTCCCCCATCGGGGTCCCCTTCCCTCCAGAGCCCTATGCACACCGGCGGCATACGCCGCAGCCGCATGCAAGATGGGAGGCGATCCGACTTAACCTTAACGACTCGGGCGCGCCGTCCGATCTGCGACGCGAACATCCCGAGCCAAGAGGAATTACGGTTACTGGTACAGCCGGGGACTTGCACCCCGATTCTCCCAAACGCGCAGGAAAACCGCGCATTCGTGCGTCTCCGCACCACCATCTAGGCCATCGATTAAAACCGTCAATATGCTATCACGCAAAAGGGCCTCGCACGCAGGCGAAGCCCAAGGTAAAAGCTATTGTTTGCGATAGGAGAATGCGGTGACGGTCGCAGCCTCTAGTGCTTGCCGCCGTGGCTGTTGAGCCAGATATTGCGACCCAGCATAAGCGCCAGCACCAGCGCGCTCACGTAGCCCATAAAGCCAATGACTGGGATACCAAACACAACCGGCTCGATGCGTGCATAGTACACCACCGACGAACCGATAAACAGACCGGCGATCACAATCGCCATCGACATGCGGTCGATGATTCCGCCCAGCTGTCGCAGCGCCTTATCGCTGCTCATGATCTGCGTGTTCACCTTAAGCTGGCCGCGCGTAAGCATGCGCGAAGCCAACCCCAGGTACTCAGCCGCCTCGAGTGAGCCCTTCGCCGCGCGATAGCTGCTCGCGGCAAGATCGCGCCCCATGTCGCGCACGCGCGCATAGGTGCTTTTCTCGTTTTTAATGTGGGTTTGGATGATCTGGATCATGTTGACGTTGGGCATGTACTCGGTCAGCAAACCCTCGAGCGTCACCATGCCGCGCGCGAACATCGTCACCACGCTCGGCAGCTCAACGTCATTCTTACGCGCGAGGTTTAACAGCGAGGTCAAAAACTCGCCGATATCCAAATCCTTCAGGTCAAGGCCCGCAAAGTCAGCCACGATAAAGTCAAGGTCGGACAAAAACGCTGAATGATCGAGCTCGGCCGAATCGCCACGCGTCACGGCGAAGCGCATGAGCGAATCCTTGAGCTTGGGAACGTCACCCTCGGCCACGGCGAAAATCATGTCCTTTACGATACCGCGATCGTGACTCGACATGCGTCCGACCATGCCCAAGTCGATAAAGTAAACGATACCGTCCTTGAGAATGATGTTTCCCGCATGCGGGTCGGCATGGAAAAAGCCGTCGTCGAGCACCTGCGTCGAGTAGTCCTCGACGATCGCGGCACCGATCTTTTCCAAGTCATAGCCCTCGGCCACCAAGCGTTCAGGATCGGCGATCGAAATGCCGTCGACGTAATCCATGACCACCACGTGCTCGGTGCACAGGTCAAGATAGGATTTAGGGCACGTCACGCCATGAACGCTCTTATGGAACTCGTAGAAGTCGTTGAGGTTTTTGGCCTCGGCCAAAAAGTTGGTCTCCTCGCGAAACGAGGTCCACAACTCCTCGACTACGCCGTGCAGGTCAACGAATTGATCGGTGTTGACGAACTTGGAAACGATACGCACCACCGAGCGGATGATATCGATGTCCTGCGCCATAACCTGCTGCGCACCGGGGCGCTGCACCTTGACGGCCACGTCCTCGCCCGTCACCAGACGAGCGCGGTGCACCTGCGCGAGCGATGCGCTACCAAGCGGATTGGGGTCGATCGCATCGAACATCTCCCCCAGGCGCAGGCCGTATTCTTCTTCCAGACAACTGAGTACGACTTCGTACGGTACGGGCTCCACGTCGGAGCGCAGACGACGCAGCTCGTCGCAAAAGCGTTGCGGCAGAATCTCGGACCGGTTGGCCAGAATCTGCCCCATCTTGACGAACATGGGGCCGAGTTCCTCGAGCAGGCGGCGCAAACGAACCGGCGTGAGGTTATCCCACACGCGGTACTTTTTGACCAGGCGAACAATCTGTCCGATGCGCTCGCGGCGACCCGCCGGCGTGAGCTGGTATTCCTCGTCCGGCGCCATCGCGTCGGGCTCCTCGGGCACCATATCGACGGCGCGCGGCTTCTTGCGAGCGCCCGAGACGGCGGCGTCGATCTCATCGACAACCGCCGCCTCGTCACCCAAGGGGTCTAGATTGTTGTAATCGGTGGTGGAATCTGCCATCTGCGCTGCTACTCGGCCTCTTCGGTATCCTTCGCATCGTCGGGCTCAACGGACTCGACGGGCACCGAGGTCACGTTGTCCTCGACCGAATCGACGATGTCGCGCACATGGGCCAGGAAGGCCGTGCGCTCGGGGGCGGTCATGACGCGGACCCGGGCAAGGATGAGCTCGTCAAGCACGCGCTGGGCCGCGGTCTCGCCCTGCATGCCCAAGCGCTCGGTCAGATCGGAGATGGTACCGCCGGCCTGCTCGAACATGTCGGACACACTGCGGGCGATATCGGGGGTGGCGGTGTCCTTGCGGACCTGCTCGCCCTTGGTGTTAAGGTCGTCGAGGACCTTCTTGCCGCCTTCGACAGCAACGGCGGCAGCGCCAAAGCCCACGTTAATGGCGCCGTTAACAAGCTGATCGAGTTTCATAACCATGGTTATCTCCAATCACAAACAACTGCATTGGCGTTCTTGTACCCAAGATTGAGCGAAAGCGACAAAGCGTTTTAGCGCTATTCGATCGACGGGAAATCCCTACCTCACGTTGTCATTCATCGCGAAAGAGTTCTTCATGGCGCAGCTCGTGGTGTAAAGCACCTTGCCCAGCAGGGCATCGGTCTCCACGCGAACACGCTCGGCAAAGGCCTCGTTGGCGCGTGCAAGCTCGGCAGGCACCTCGACCTCGGGCAGAGCGGCTACGGCAGCGTCGACGTCATGGATCTGCTTGTGGCCCATGCCACCGACCTTCTCCTGGTAGTCCTCCACAGCGCGGCCGCACTCATGGAAACGGACGTCGGCCAGGGCGCCGATCAGGCGGTTGGCCCAGTAGAAGTTTTCGGACGTTACGCGAGCCTGCGTGTCGGCATAGTACTCGGGCATGGTCTCGACGTTGGCGTACAGCGGAACCAGCGCGTTAAACGAGTTGGAGCCAAACGCCATCCACTGCACGGCGCGATAGGCCGGCTGCGCATAGGGGCGCAGCTGCAGCACGGCGAGCTGGCTGTTGCGGTTGATGCCGATGGGGCGATAGGCGCCGCGCGTGGCGGGCGTGCCCTTGCTGCCGTAGCAGTCGTACTCCGTACCCTGGTAGTGGCTCGAGAGTACGTACTTGATGTCCTCGATGGTCACCTTACGCTCGGGCACGCGGCTCCAGGGGATATCGTCGCTCTCGGGCGTGTAGTCGGCGTCGGGGCCATCCCACACGTCACTGGGGTTGAGGCAGCGCTGCATGTACCAGGCGCGCGGCGTGTTGTAGACGTGGTCGCTGTCGCTGTGCGAGCCAAAGGCCTCGCGCGGGTTAAAGACCGCAGCCGAGCCGTAGCCCTCGACGCCCAGCGTCAGGTCCAGATGCCACTCGGCCATCCAGGAGCGCAGGTCGGCGGAACACATGTGGTCGGCCTGGGCGCCCTCGGCGTCATCCAGGTCAAAGCTGTCGATACCCAGTTGGTTGGGCATGGTCACATAGGCGTCATCGGGCACACGCTTGGCAATCCAGTGGTGGCCGCCGATGGTCTCGAGCCACCAGATCTCGTCCACATCACTAAAGGCGATGCCGTTGTTCTCGTAGGTGCCGTAGCGCTCGAGCAGGTCGCCCAGGATACGAACGCCGTCGCGAGCGGACTTGGCGTACGGCAGGACCAGGGTCACCATGTCCTCCTCACCCAAGCCACCAGGCTGCGCCGGCACATAGCCGTCCTCACCCTCGTTACCCTTGGCGGGCACGTAGTCCACGAGCGGGTCGGCGCCGCGAACGCGCTCATTGGTGGTGAGCGTCTCGGTTGCGGACATGCCCACATTGAGCTCGTTGAAACCGGCCTCGGCCCAGATGCCGTGGCCCGGGACAACATCGGGGACGCACGTGTAGCGCATGGGGTTATCGGGCAGTTCAACGGTCAGGTGGCTCAGGACGCTCGTGTAGACGCGCGGCTGCTCGTCGGGATGCACCACGCGCATACGCTTGGGCTCAAACACCCCGTTGGACGAGTCCTCGTTACGCGCGACCAGGGTCGACCCGTCGTAGCTCGCGTTCTTACCGACCAGAATCGTTGTGCACGGCATGCGCATCCTCCTTGAGCGAAGAAATCAAACGGCAACAGTGTATCGCTTCGACGCAAAAAGAGCGAAACCACGGCCTCGGCAGCCCCCGTGGTCAAAAAATGCCAAATATGAGTACTGTCACCAATTTAGTGGCAGCAAATTTCCCTGTAACGAGTGCCGAAAATCCCCATTTGCCCAAAAGCAAGACAACGTTATTCCCCATAAGTTCAATAAAATAGGCTTCCTAACGATAATGGATACCGTTAGGAAGCCAAAAAGACGTAAGACATATGTGACTATCGGTGGCGCGCGCAGACGTGGTGTAAGAGCGTCCTGAGGTCCGTCGCTGCAAGTCC
>OLRS01002347.1_pt1 | contig 15141 bp, 13 predicted proteins | sample 1673171 | NCBI WGS metagenome assembly OLRS01 (sample SAMEA3136762, study PRJEB25190) | human gut metagenome | biome: human gut; feature: human-associated habitat; material: faeces | place: Austria | collected 2013
GGATTCGAACCCCGGACAACTTGATTAAAAGTCAAGTGCTCTACCGACTGAGCTACACGCCCTTATTAAATTACTTAAATGCCCAAAGTCGGAATCGAACCAACGACACGAGGATTTTCAGTCCTCTGCTCTACCAACTGAGCTATCTGGGCATCCCGGTCAGCAATGATTTGTATTACCGACAACGGTGATATCATACCTTTTTTTAGAAAAAATGTCAAGCATTTTTAAAAACTTTTTTAAAAACTTTTTCAGAGGGCTATATCAGGTATATTCTTTCCGGCCGCTGGCATCGGGAATTCCTTCTTCTTCCCGGTATTTTGCAACGGTGCGGCGGGAGATGGAGATCCCCTTTTCCGTCAGCTTTTCTCCAAGAAGGCGGTCGCTGTAAGGCTTCTTTTTATTTTCCTCAGCAATGATCTCATGGAGCAGCTGTTTGATCTTACGGGCTGTCACTGCTTTGGAAGGATCGTCGGACTTCTCTGTCGATGAAGTTGAAGTTCCCACATTTCTGGAAAAGAAGAAATTCATGGGATATACGCCCCAGGAGCACTGGAGATATTTCTTGCTTACTGCACGGCTGACAGTGGACTCATGGATCCCTAAGATTTCCGCGATATCTGTCATACGCAGTGGTTTTAAATAATTAGGACCATGGGAGAAAAATGCTTCCTGGCGCTCTAAGATCACTCTGGATACGTCCATCATGGTCTTACTGCGCTGGGTGATGCACTGTTTGACCCATTCGGCCTGGCGGATCTTATTTCCAAGGTATTCTTTTAATTCCTGGGAGTCAGGTGCCTGGTTCATCTGGCGGTAGTAGCTGTTGACTTCAATGCCCGGGTACATGGACTCATTTAATAAAATGTCAAAATGGTCCTTGAACTTTACAATGGTCACATCCGGTATGATATAGCGCAGCTGGTCACGGCTGCTGAAAGATACTCCCGGTTTTGGATTTAAGGATTTGATGATCTGGCAGTAACCGGCTGCTTCCCCGGAAGAAAGATGGAGGGCTCTGGCAATGGCCGGGATCTGGTTTTTCGCTACCATATCCAGGTGATTGTCGATCAGGGACTCCATAACAGGTGTGAGCATTTTTTTACGTTCTAACTGAAGCTTTAGACATTCTTCCAGGTTAAAGGCACAGACCCCTGCAGGATCTAAGGATTTTAACTCTTCTAAAATACGGTCGATGGTTTCTGTATCCGTTTTAAAATAAGCGGCAATGTCTTCCTGTGTTTCCGTCAGGTATCCCCGGTTATCCAGACTGTCCAGACAGAAGTGGATGATCTCGGTTTCCTGTTCGGAAAAATCTTCACTGATCAGCTGGGACCATAGATAGTCAGCTAATGTTTCCCCTTCGTCTGTATTAATGTTCCAGGTGTCTTTAAAATCGTAGTCGTCATCATTATTCTGACGCTGATATAAATAATAGTTTTCCTCATTAAAAGAATTCAGCCACTGCTGCTGTTCAATAGACTCTTTCTGGCTGTCCCCGGCAGCCGGTTCTACAATGTCGATCACCGGATTTTCCAGTGCAAGATCATTTATGTAGGTATTTAATTCCTGTGATGTCATCTGAAGGATCTCAGCAGACTGGATCATACGTTGTGACAAGACCTGTGACTGTTTGACCTGTAGTTTCAGATCCATAGTGTTTCCCTCTCTTTTTCGGTTAGTGTGTGATAAATTGATCCACAAACACATGCTGACGCGCTTCTTATAGTATAACATAAATCCAAAATGGCTACAATGGCGGGGATTTTATCTGACAGTAATCTAATAGTAATACGGCAGATAATTTGCTATAATAAAGAAAGCAGGCAGCTGTAAAATGTAAGAAGAAAAACAGTTAAGAACAGCTCAAAATAACAGGAGGAGGAAAAAGAATGAAGTACAGAACCATGCGCTTTATTGGAGGAGAGGAGAATGTATCCCTTTTGGGACTGGGATGTATGCGTTTCCCTTTAAATGAGGACGGGACCATTGATGAGGCGCAGGCAGAGGCAATGATCGGAAGAGCATTAAATGCAGGCATCAATTATATTGATACGGCCTATCTTTATCATAAGGGAGAAAGCGAGCCATTTTTAGGCAGAGCCCTGAAAAAATATCCGCGAAACAGCTTTTATCTGGCAACAAAACTGCCGGTATGGCTGGTGAATTCTGTGGAAGATGCGGAAAGACTGTTTAAGGAGCAGTTATCCAGGCTCCAGACCAAATACATTGACTATTACCTGCTTCATGCCTTAGATGCCGGCAGATGGGAAAAACTGGTAAAAGAAGGGATCATTGAATGGGCAGAAGCGAAGAAGGCAAGCGGAAAGATCCGTCATCTGGGCTTTTCTTTCCACGATACATACCCGGTATTCAGAGAGATCCTTACTTACCGTCAGTGGGATTTCTGCCAGATCCAGTATAATTATATTGACACCCAGGTACAGGCCGGGGATAAAGGCTATGAGCTTGCAGCAAAAATGGGCGTTCCTATGGTGATCATGGAACCTGTAAAGGGCGGCCGTCTGGCAAACCTGCCGGAAGAGGCAAAAGAAGCCTTAAATGAGGCAGATCCGGACCGTTCTGCTGCTTCCTGGGCTCTGCGCTGGGTAGGAAGCCATGAAAATGTAAAAGTGATCTTAAGCGGAATGTCCTCTATGGAACAGTTAGAAGATAATCTGGAAACATTTGGAAAATTTCAGCCGCTGACAGAAGCGGAAGAGGAAGCAGTTGAGAAGGCAGCAGACCTGATCCGCAGCCGGGTGAAAAATGGCTGTACTTCCTGCCGTTACTGTATGCCATGTCCATTTGGGGTAAACATTCCGGAAATGTTTTCCATCTGGAATAACTGTGCCATGTTTGATGAGGAAGAAAAAGCGAAGAAAGCATACGCAGAACAGAAGGTCCAGGATGCATCTGCTGACCTTTGCAAAAAGTGCGGGGCATGCGAAAAAGCCTGTCCTCAGGGATTATCCATAAGGGCAGACCTTGAAAAAGTGGCAAAGGAACTGAATACAGAAGAGGCTTAATTTGCAAGGAAGCCTTTTCCGATGATCTCGCTGGAATTGGAGATCAGCATAAATGCAGTTGGCTCTACACGTTTTATGTAATTGCGAAGTTTTAATGCCTGGCTGCGTTTCATGGTGGTCATGATAACGGTCTTATCGTGATGGGTGAAAGCGCCTTCTGCGTGGTATACAGTAGCACTGCGGTTTAAACCATTGATAATGAAATCGCAGATTGGTTTTGGATCATCACAGATGATGTTGAAACATTTGCAAAGATTGATATTTTCAATTACATCATCGATCACCAGTGATTTTGCTGCAAGACCGATGGTGGAGAACAGGCCGGTCTCTACTCCGAAGATAAAGTAGGAAGCAACAACGGATGCAATGTCTACTAACATCAGCACGGTACCGATGTTCATGCTGGAATATTTCTTTAAGATCATGGCAATGATGTCGGTGCCGCCGCTGGATGCTCCAATATTAAAGAGGATCGCGGTTCCTACAGCCGGAAGGAAAATGGCAAACATCAGCTCTAAGAGCGGCTGGCTGGTGAGCGGTGCACTTAATGGGCAGAAACGCTCAAGAAGTGATAAGCTTACTGACATGACCATGGTTGCGTATACAGTCTTTAATCCAAAGCCTTTGCCCAGGAATAAAAATCCTAACAGCAGAAGGGCTGTATTGGTAACAGATGTAAAATCACTGGCGGACCAGTGTGTAAGCTGGCTGACTACAGTGGAAAAACCGGTAATTCCGCCAAATGCGAAGTGGTTTGGGAATTTGAAGAAATAAATTCCTACTACCATGATCCAGATGCTGACGGTAATTAATCCATATTCATAAATGGTACGCCAAAATGGACTTTTTATTTCTTTCATCATCATAATGACTTAAATGCTCCTTGATCATATTTCTTAATTTTATTAAGTGGGCTTTTCATATTCTTAACCCTCTCTTATAATAGTAGGGTAAAGCTACAAGTGCAATCACCTTTTTTACTAACATTGCCACAATAAAATGACTGTGATACGCGGGAGCGCGCAGGTATGAGTCATTCAGGAAGGAGAAGATAAATACTATGGAAAGAGAAGAACAGGAAGCCTGGGAACTGGCAAAACAGCTGGTGCAGATCGACAGCTCAGACCCGGGAGCCTATGAAGAGGAGATCGGTCTGTGGATCACAGACTGGTTTAAAAAGCAGATCACAGACTTTGGAGGTAAGCTGGCAGACCAGATCCATGTAAGTCGTCTGGAAGTTCTGCCTGGACGTTATAATGTAATGGCAAAGATCCCTGGAAAAACAGAGGGACCGGGACTTATTTATATCTGCCATATGGATACGGTTATGCTGGGTGATGGCTGGGATGAAGATATTTCCCCATTAGGTGCTATGGTACGTGACGGAAAAATGTATGGCCGCGGAGCCTGCGATATGAAATCCGGTCTTGCCTGCGCTTTAACTGCCTTTAAAAACATGGTAAAGAAAGTGGGAGAAAGGGGCGAACTTCCGGAGAAGCCATTTTCCATGATCTGCTCTGTAGATGAAGAGGACTTTATGCGTGGCGTAGAAGCTGCTATTAAGGCCGGCTGGGTCACAAAAGATGACTGGATCCTGGATACGGAGCCTACAGACGGACAGATCCAGGTGGCTCACAAGGGAAGAACCTGGTTTGAACTGACCATAACAGGAATTACCGCCCATGCAAGCAATCCATGGAAGGGAGCCGATGCCATTGCAGCCATGGCAGAAGCCATCAGCAGTATCAGAAAAGAGATCAAGGCATGCCCGAAGCATCATGACCTGGGAATTTCTACTGTTACTTTCGGTCAGATCACAGGCGGCTACCGTCCTTATGTAGTGCCGGACAGCGCGAAAGTATGGATCGATATGCGTCTGGTGCCGCCTACAGATACAGCGGCAGCCAAAGCCATTGTAGACCGTGCAATCAGGAAAGCAGAGGAAGAGATACCGGGAGTAAAGGGAAGTTATATCATTACCGGTGACAGGCCTTATGTGGAAAAAGATGATCATTCTAAGCTTTTAGCAAATTTAAAGGCAGCAGTAAAGCAGACAACAGGAGAGGAAGCAGTGGTAGGTTCCTTTAATGGCTATACCGACACAGCAGTGATCGCAGGAACATTAATGAACCATAACTGTATGTCTTATGGACCGGGAAGTCTGGAGCTGGCGCACAAACCAAATGAGTTTGTTCCTTATGAAGATGTGTGCAGAGTGCAGAAGGTTTTAACAAAACTGGCAGAAAACGTATTGTTTGGATAGAAATCCATTAAAATTCCCCTTTATCCTCTTATGTTTTCTCGGAGTCTTTCCTGCACCTGCTTTTGTGGCTGATTTTCCGCCAGTCGCACCCGAATTTCATCAACGTACGCACCGCGTACGCCTCAGAAATTTGGGCACAACTGACAAAAAATCTTCTCACAAAATCAGGCACAGAAAGATTCCGAGAGAACATTTTGCCTTTTACTGGAAAGTGTGTTATAGTGTAACCGATACAAACACTTATAGTTTGGCGAATGACTGAACTATATTTAGAAATCAAGGAGAAGAATTATGAAAGAGACCGCATTAGTGATCATGGCAGCTGGTATTGGCAGCCGTTTCGGCGGCGGCATTAAGCAGCTGGCGCCTGTAGGACCAAGTGGTGAGATCATCATGGATTATTCCATTCATGACGCTATCGAAGCCGGATTTAATAAAGTAGTATTTATTATCCGTAAGGATCTGGAGAAAGACTTTAAGGAGATCATCGGAAACAGGATCGAAAAGCAGATCCCTGTTATCTATGCATACCAGGAATTAAATGCTCTTCCAGAAGGATATGAAGTAACAGAAGGACGTACTAAACCATGGGGAACCGGCCAGGCAGTTCTTATGGTAAAGGGACTGATCGACTGCCCATTCCTGGTAATCAATGCAGATGATTACTACGGAAAAGAAGGCTTCCGCAAGATCCATGAATATATGGTAAATGAAATGACAGAAGATGGCGATGTATATGACATCTGCATGGGCGGTTTCATTTTAAAGAATACCCTCAGCGACAACGGCGCTGTTACCAGAGGCGTTTGCGAAGAGGAAAACGGTATCTTAAAGAAAGTAACTGAGACTTATGATATCCGTATGATAGAAGATGGACTTCACGCAGCTGACGAAGCAGGAAATCCTGTAAAGGTTCAGCCAGAGCAGCTTGTTTCCATGAATATGTGGGGACTTCCAGTAAGCTTCTTAAATGAGCTGGAAAAGGGCTTCCCGGAATTCTTAGACAGCTTAAAGCCAGGTGATATCAAGGCAGAATACCTGCTTCCAAAGATCATCGACAAATTAGTACATGAAGGCAAGGCAAAAGTCCGCGTTCTGGATACACCAGATAAGTGGTTTGGTGTTACTTACAAAGAGGACAAGCAGGCAGTTGTAGACGCAATCAAGGGTCTGATTGATGCCGGAGTTTATAAAGAGAAATTATTTGATTGATCAAATGGATCAAATTCAGGATGAGAAAAGGGCTTTCCGCAATGGAAGGCTCTTTTTTGTATCTGAATTTTATATCTGAAAAGAATAAAACCAACTTTCACCGCCTATACTATAAAAACGAAACCAGTTACAGGATAACAGGTAAAGTATTTATCATTTATAGTAAACAGATACCGGGGTGGAGAACTTGGCAATGAGATTGTGGAAGTCTTTTCGGGTACAGCGAAGGGACGAGATTTCTTATTATGATACAATGGGAGAGTTTGAAGCGGAGCGGTTTGCCGTAAATTTAAACCAGCTGATCGCAGAGGCAATGGCGGAAAAACAGAAGGCCGGAGTGATATTTCTCTGTATTGGAACGGACCGTTCCACAGGAGACAGTCTGGGGCCTTTGGTAGGTCATAAGCTGCGAAAATGCAGATTAAAAAAAGCAGCTGTGATCGGGACGTTAGACAAACCGGTCCATGCTATGAACCTGGAAGTTTATGCAGCTTATATCCGTACTCATTTTCCGGATCATGTGATCGTGGCCATAGATGCTTCTGTGGGAAGTCCGGATCACGTTGGATTTGCAACATTGGGGAAAGGCGCTCTTCAACCGGGGCTGGGAGTTTCCAAAGAACTGATGGAAGTAGGAGACATTTCCATAACAGGGATCGTGGGAGGTCCCGGAAGCCATGATCCGGTGATGTTACAAAGTGTGCGTCTTTCCATGGTAATGAAAATGGCAGACTGCATTTGCGAAAGCATTGCCCTTGTCGAACGATTTTGGGAAAATACAGCCATAATATGACAAAATTTTTGCATTCCTTTTGCTACTCTTAGGTGAGAACGTAAACAGATAAGAACAGCAAAAGGGGTGTTAAAATATGGGCGAATTATATGAACTTTATCCCAAACTGCCAAAGAACATCCGGCAGATCGGGGAACGCGATACAGTGCTGCGGCTTTATGTGGAAGATTATGTAAATACATATTTAAAACGGTTAAAGCCTACGGCAGGCCAGAACCTGAGGGTAGGACTGCTCCTTGGCAACCGGGAGATCCATGAGGACATGCCTTATGTGTTTGTAGATGGAGCAATGGAAATGGAGATCCTTTCCCAGGAAGGGGAAAAGGTGGTCTTTACAGAGGAAGCGTGGAAAAAGGCATACCAGCAGGTAGAGACCATGTTCCCACGAAGAACAGTCCAGGGCTGGTTTTTGTGCGCCGGAGAAGGGGTTACCTTAAGCCCTTTAAATTACTGGAGGCAGCACAGCCAGTATTTTACAGGGAAAAACCAGCTGATGTATTTAAACAGTGGACTGGACGGGGAAGAAGCTATTTATATTACCTCTTCCGATGGTTTTTACCAGCTGCGTGGATACAGTATTTACTATGAGCGCAACCAGATGATGCAGGATTATATGATCGCAAGGAAAGATATCCTGCGGGAAGAAAGCAAGACCGATGACCGGGCGATCCGGGATTTCAGAAAGAAAATGGACGAGCATAAAACAGCGGCTGTGCGCCAGAGAAGTGCGGTCAGTGTACTTTCCGGGCTTTGCAGTGTGCTGGCAGTCATGGTGCTGGCAGGCGGTGTAGCCATGTTTAATAATTATAAACGGCTTCATGAAATGGAACAGGTGGTGGCTTCTGTAGATCCGGAAGCAGTGATCCGTGAAGCCAGGGGAAATCTTTCTTCTGTTGCGGGAAACAGGACAACCGGGGAAACGCCAGTGGAGGTAATTCCGGAGACAATGGCACCAGGGGGATCTACTGCAGGGACAGTGGAAGCTTCTTTAACCAAGGAAACGCCGGATCAGACAGTGCCACCAGTCCAGACAACATCAGAACCGGCACAGACGACTGCCGCCCAGACCACCCAGGCCCAGGCAGCCAATGCAGAGGCTTCTTACAAAGTATATGTAGTAGGAGAAGGGGAAACGCTGTACGGGATCTGTTTTAAGGAATACCACAATATCAGAAAACTTCAGGAGATCTGCCAGATCAATTCCCTGACAGATGAAAACAGTATTTATGCAGGTCAGAAGCTGCTTCTTCCTTAAGATATATCAGGACGGAGATTTTTTGTTTTGCAAGGATTGGCTGTCGATTTTTCCTGTGAAATGTTGTATACTTAAGCGAGTATGAAGAAAAGAACATTTCACAGGAGACAAGGATGGATAATTCCAGTTTAATGAACCGTGAAAATAAAAAAAGACAATTGCGGCGTCAGATCGTTCCTCCCAGGTATCAGACGGAAGAGGAAAGTGAACAGGCGATCCGCAATGCTCATAAAAAGACAGTCAGGAAGCGACTGGCTGTTCTGGCAGTTGTGGCAGTGCTCTTAGGAGGTGCTGCTTTTGGTATTTATTATTATGACCGTTATCATTCCTTTTACGATTATCAGGTCGTGTGGGAGAAGAGCCTGGCAGAGGAAAATCAGGAAGCAGCAGTAAAAGGAGAGGGAAGTTTCTGCGAGTATGTAGACTTTGGTGATGGGGTGATCAAATACACCAAAGACGGAGCTTCTTATATTGATGGCAGGGGAAAGACCATCTGGATCCAGAGTTATGAAATGAAATCCCCCTTTGTTTCTGTCAACGGCGAATTTGCTGCCATTGGGGACAAACAGGGAAATTCCATTTATATTTGCGACAGAAGCGGCTGCCAGGGTCAGGCAACCACGGCGCTGCCTATTTTGTCCTTATCTGTATCTGCAAAAGGAGTGGTAGCCTCTGTACAGGAAGACTCCAAAGCAAGTTATATTTATCTTTATAAAAAAGACGGAAGCGCTCTGGATATTTATGTAAAATCCCTTCTTTCAGGAGATGGATATCCGGTGGATGTAAGCCTTTCACCGGGAGGCACCCAGTGGATCACTTCTTTTATGTATCTGGATCAGGGAATGATCAAAAACAAGATTGTATTTTATAACTTTGGTCTTGGAAAAAATGATCCTAAGCGAGTGGTTGGAGTTTTCCTTCCGGAAGATCTGAGCGATGCTATGGCCGGCAGAGTCCGTTTTATGGATGAAAGCCATGCAGTGATCTTTACAGACAAGGGGCTGCAGTTTTTCTCCACCAGAGTGGAAACTTCTCCGGAATCTGTCAATCAGATCCTGTTAGATGAAAATGTGCGCAGCATCAGCTATACTGACAAGTATGCAGGTGTGATAACGGACAACGGGGAAGGTGCGGATCCATATTGTCTTCGGGTCTACCGCCCTGATGGCAGCCAGGTTTTTGAGACTACGTTCAGTTACCAGTATACAGGATTTGATATAGATGGAGATCTGGTCACACTGTATAATGATAATTCCTGCTGTGTTTACAACATGGCGGGAACGGAAAAATTCAGCGGAAGTTTTGATTTTACAGTGACAAAAGTATTGTCCGGACGTTTCCCTGGAACTCTTCTTGTGTTGGGAACACAGAAAATGGAAGAGATCCGGTTAAAGTAAAAGTAGACCATTAACGAACGAACCGCCTGCGACAGCAGGCAGTAGAGCGCAAATGCGTGGGGCGTAAGTTTACGGTAAAATAAAAGAAAGAGAGGATATATACCATGGGGATGAAATGTATCGGTGTTGATATAGGAGGAACCAGTGTAAAGATTGGTCTTTTTGAGACAACAGGAGAATTACTGGACAAATGGGAGGTAAAGACCCGCAAAGAAGACGGCGGTGTGAACATTCTTCCGGATGTAGCTGCATCCATCCGGAAAAAACTGGATGAAAAGGGACTGGATCTGAAGAAAGATGTTGCAGGAGCCGGAATGGGCGTTCCGGGACCTGTTATGCCAGATGGATACGTGGAAGTATGTGTCAATCTGGGATGGCGCGACTTAAACCCACAGGAAGAGTTAAGCCGCCTTTTAGATGGAATTCCTGTAAAGAGCGGAAATGATGCCAATGTAGCTGCCCTTGGCGAAATGTGGCAGGGAGGCGGAAAAGGCTACTCTGACCTGGTCATGGTCACACTGGGAACCGGTGTTGGCGGCGGCGTGATCCTGGATCAGAAGATCATTGCAGGAAAACATGGCCTTGGCGGTGAGATCGGTCACATCCATGTACGGGATGATGAGTGGGAACACTGTAACTGCGGCGGTGTAGGCTGCTTAGAGCAGGTAAGTTCCGCAACTGGAATTGCAAGAGAAGCCAGAAGGACCATGGCAAAATCTGACAAGCCTTCTGCCCTTCGTGAATTTGGGGATAATGTAAGTGCTAAGGATGTGTTGGACGCTGCAAAAGCAGGAGATGAGATGGCTCTGGAAGTTATGAAGACAGTCAGCCATTATCTGGGACTTGCACTGGCACAGGTAGCTCTGACCGTTGATCCTGAGATTTTCGTTATCGGAGGCGGCGTTTCAAAGGCAGGACAGTTCCTGATCGATATGATCCAGAAGGATTATGATCATTTTACCCCAATCTCTGAAAACAAGGCAAAATTAGGACTGGCAACACTGGGAAATGACGCAGGTATTTATGGAGCTGCAAGACTGGTGCTGTAGAAGAAAATTAAAATCTGGAATAAATAAAAACTGAAATAAAGAAAAACCCGCTGATGTGATCGACTCAGCGGGTTTTTTGTGGTCATATGTAATTGAATTGCGGGAGTGCAAAGCACGCAGCAATGAATTAGTGGATCCATGCACCATTTGCGTCTACATTGTAGCCATCTGGTGTAGTGCAGCTTACATACAGGGCGCCGTCAGGAGCCAGGCAGTAATCTACGCCGCCAACATTGATCCATCCGGTAGCCATGTAGCCTTCCGCATCGAAATAGTACCATTTTCCATCTGTTTCCTTCCACTGGGATGCAGGGTAGGAACCATCTGGATTTTGCCACCACCAGCGGATGCCGTCAGCAGCTTTCTGCCAGCCTTCTGGGAAGGTGTTGGTATTATTGTTATCGGAAGTGTTGGAGCCTGGGGTCCAGGAGCTGGAAGATACCCATTTGCTCTTTGCGTTGTTGCTGGCTTTTACGGAACGTACTTTAAAGGTGTATTTGGAACCTGCGCTTACCCAGCTGGAGAAATCATAGCTGGTTCCATATACGGAAACAGTGGAAGCGGAACCATCTGGAGGTGTTACCAGGTTACCGTCTTTATACAGCTGTACCTGGAAATATTTGGCAGAAGAAACATCGCCCCAGGTTGCAGTACCTTCAGAGGAAGCGCTCCATTCTACACTGCCTGGTGCAGCCGCATTGCTCATATCAGCATCTTTATCAAATACAAGGCGGATGTTCAGGATGATGGTAGCGCCGCCGTCTGTTTTTCTTGCGCTTACATATTCTACCTTGTCATAACGGGATTTAATAGAGCTTGCAAGGGTAAGCTTAAAGTTGCTGGAACTGGAACCGGAGAAGGTATATTCATCTTCATCTTCCAGACCAATGCGGATCTCAGCTTCCGGTGGATTGGACTTGCTCCAGTCATCTCCTTCGTCATTGGTAACTTCCACGGAGTCGATGTAGAAATATTCTGTGTTGTCACCGGTAGGAGTTACTTCTACTTCGCCGCCGCTGCTTCCGGAACGGATGTCCGTGTCAATGGTCAGATTGATCTTTCCCACTTTTGTTTTGCTTGCAGCAAAGGTGCAGGGTGCCATGCAGGAAGAAACAAGAAGTGCGGAAAGGAGAAGTGCAGTTGCTTTTTTAAAACGGATCATGTTCATCGTCCTTTCTTTTGCAAAACTGTCGTTGGACAATTTTGGCATTCTTAGTTAATTCCTACTATAACATAAAATGGGTCCTTTTAAAAGCAAAGAACCCATTAGAAACGGTTTTACCCCAAATCGTAAGGAAAAGGTAAAATATACGTTATATACATAAAACTTTATAGAGAGGTAGAACCTGGCAGTGAGAAGATAAACTCGGTTCCCACACCTTCTGTGCTGATCACATCAATGTTTTCCCCATGTGCCTGAATGATTTCTTTTACAATGGCCAGCCCCAGTCCGGTGCCTTCGGCTTTGGTGGTGAAGTACGGAGTGAAGATGGCTTCAAGCTGATCCGCCGCAATTCCCTTACCGCTGTCGGTAACGCTGATTTTCACGCCCGCGCCGCTTTCGCTGGCCGTCACGCTAATCACGCCATGCTGACCAATCGCCTGAATAGCGTTGAGATAGAGATTCAACAGGACCTGAGTCAGCCTGTCCGGATCGGCCTGAATTTCCGGTAATGTGTCGTTGGCGGTAAAGCGTAACTGGATCTCCCGGCTGTTTGCATCCTGGCTTACCAGCTGTAATGAGTGGCTAATCAGCGTGTTGAGCTCCACCGCCTGCAAAGCCAGATGCGTTGGCTTAACCAGTTCCAGCAGCTCGCTTACCACGCGGTTTAAACGGTCGGCTTCTTTCGCCATCACCTGCGCCAATTGATGTGCTTCTCCCCCTGCTGACGCGCGTTCGGCAAAGTATTTCGCCAGCCCTTTAATCGAGGAAAGTGGGTTACGGATTTCGTGGGCAACGCCTGCCGCAAGATGCCCCAGTGCCACCAGCTTCTCTTTGCGCTTCATTTCATCCTGCAATAGCTGCCGCGAGCGCAGATATCGGCGATACCAGAAGAATGACAACACGCTTGCCAGCAAGACCGTCGCCAGGGCGAAGAGGATAATCAGGGTGTTTCTCTGCTCACGATCTTCAGCACTCACAATGTTACTGGCGTCGAAAGCGATAAAAATTGCTTGTGGTGTCGCGGCATACTGCTGCATATGGCGCATCCGGTGCATTCCAGTAGCAAACATCGGTTGAAACTGGCGATAAATTTCCAGAACAGGCTCGCCGTCTGCGCTATCGATCCGCCGCCACGCTTCTTCATCTCCCGGATGTAACTGCTGCATTTCCTGCGGGGAATAAAGCTGTTTTCCCACCATGCCGGAGTTGCTATGCATCACGATTGTTCCTTGTTCATCCGTGACCGCAAACCAACGTACTCCAGGCTGCCCGGCCATTTCTTCAAGTAAGGCCTGCTGCTGCGCATGATGCATGCGCATCCCCATGCCGACGCGCGAGCCGGATTCAAGAGCACGAATAAGTACACTGCCTTTTTCCAGCAGCGTTTGTCTGGCGGCGGCAGTCTCGCGCCCATAATCGCGAATCACTGTCACCGCAAACAGCCCCACCAGCCCAACAATGACCACGGGGAGGATCGCGCTTAACCATTTAGCTAAGGAGTCTTTAGAACGTTGCATAAAACGCATCTTCTTCTTTGCCTGCTCATCCCTTTCTGACAGCAGAAATCATGCCATCTTTTATCAGCGCTTACCCTGAGCTGTAACACAAAGGCTTAAGTTTCAATGAGTAAAAATGACTCGCTACCCGCAGCAGGCGAGTCATTTTTACTCGTTTATCATGCCAGATTACCCGTCATATCAGCGTTTCGCCGTTGGCACGGAAGATGCAATACCCGAAGTAAGACAACCACTGGAGGATTAACCATGAAACGGAACACGAAAATTGCCCTGGTAATGATGGCGCTTTCAGCAATGGCGATGGGCTCGACATCTGCATTTGCTCACGGCGGACACGGTATGTGGCAGCAAAATGCCGCGCCTTTGACCAGCGAACAACAGACAGCGTGGCAGAAAATCCATAATGACTTTTACGCTCAAAGCAGCGCACTGCAACAGCAACTGGTGACAAAGCGTTATGAATACAATGCCCTGTTAGCCGCGAACCCACCGGATAGCAGCAAAATTAACGCGGTCGCCAAAGAGATGGAGAATTTGCGTCAGTCGTTAGATGAGTTACGGGTGAAACGAGATATTGCGATGGCTGAAGCGGGTATTCCGCGCGGTACCGGAATGGGTTACGGCGACTGCGGTGGTGGCGGTCATATGGGTATGGGCCACTGGTAAATCAGAACGTTTTCTCGTTGGGTTGCCAGCGACAGAAATCAGAGTTTGCCACCAACAGTAATTGCGAACCTTCGGGCGCTTCCAGCCATGCCACGCTGACATCAACAGAAGAGCGGCTCTGGCGGCGCTCGATATGCGCTATCGCCTGCGAATCTAAATCAGGTTGAATGGTTTGCCCTTCGCAGGTGGTCACGGTCTGTTCCATCGCATGCCAGCGCCCCTGGCGCAGCACGACTCTCCCCTGACGTAAGGCATCGCTAATCTGGCGGATCTGATCAGCACGATAACGGTATAAATCGATTTGGTCGTTAGAAAGCTGCTGCTTTTCCCCATCGGATTCGCGTTGCATAAAGCTCAGATCGCCGCGATCGTCAAAACGCGCGCGAATATTCACCGGGGGTTTGCTGTAAACATTGATATTGATGAGCGTAAGGTTATCGCCCTGCCAGCGATACTCTCGCGTCGTGGTATCGCCACTGCGCCACGGGCTAAACACGGCAAGCAGATGCACATTATCGCCGCTGTCTTTTCGCCAGATGCGTACCGCGCCCTGGTCTTCAGCAAATCCACTGGCGGTAAAGGGAGGAAGTGAAGAGTTGTGACTACAGGCAGTGAGAAACAGAGCGCCTGCCAGCATCAATGATCGACGCCAGAAAGACAAAAGGGGTGAAACCACCCCTTCGTTAAAACTGTTCACTGCCACGCAATCTTACTTAACTGCGTCTTTCAGTGCCTTGCCAGAAACAACCACCCCGGTTCGCTCTACAAGGTGCTCTCGCGTTTCAACGCGCTCGG
>OLRS01002354.1_pt1 | contig 15098 bp, 10 predicted proteins | sample 1673171 | NCBI WGS metagenome assembly OLRS01 (sample SAMEA3136762, study PRJEB25190) | human gut metagenome | biome: human gut; feature: human-associated habitat; material: faeces | place: Austria | collected 2013
GTTTAGCGGTTCGCGTGAACGAACAATTATCCCGCCAAAATTCCGCAACCTCCGCCGATGCATCCTTCAATTCGGTCAGCACCAGCAGGAGGGCCAGATTCATTCCGGTGAGAAGATGGACATCCGGACGGTGGATATACTTCATAAACTCATTGTTCACACTGCCGCCCAGTAAATCGGTGACAATCACCCACTCTTCTCCTTCCTTTATGTTTTCCATAAATTCTTTTACACGCGCTTCAATACTGGTTTCTCCATCCAGATAGGCGCAGAAGGTTTTTACCTCTTCCTGTTTTCCCATAATCAGCTCCAGCGAACATTTCATTCCTTTTGCCAGGGTTCCATGGGACGCAATTAGAATTTTCATTTAAAACTCCTCTTCTCTGTTATCGTTTTTTATATAATCATATACATAGGCAATCTCGCTGATGGGCAGTTCCACACCATAATGACTGCAGATTTCTTCAAAACTGCTCTGCATCATATCAATGAATTCCCGGTGCTCATTTTCAAAATTTTCATATTCCACAGAGGTTATCTCCGCCTTTGTCACCAGACGCTCAATGAGACAGCAGATATGGATATACAGGCCGCAGATGGTTCTGCCTCCCAGCTGCCTGTGCATATGCTTCTGTAAGGTCTGCATGGCCGCTTCTACCATATTCAAAAGCGCCGGGGCATTCAGAATAGTCAGATACTGAACCACATTTTCCAGCGTGAAATTCTTCAGGAAATTACTCTCAAACTGCTGAATTTCTTCCTCATTCAGATAGTTGCGGAAGATTCCTTCTAACTGTTCCAGTGAATTTCCGGAAATCATATCCTCCAGGGCGATAAAGGGAACCTCCTTCAGCTTCGGATTGAAAACGCCAATCATGCAAAGTACGTTATACTTCTGAAAAATCTCTGCAGACTCCTGGTTTTTCACCAAATCATAATAATCGTAAACAATAGACTGAATCGGAAGGATCCGCGGCATACTTTCATCAAATAGCTTTTTCATCCGCTCAGCAGATCGGATGCCTGACTCGCTGGCAAAGATAATGGCTGCTTCCTTCTGTACCTTTTTTATCAGCCTTCCCTTCGGATTGCCCGCCAGAACCGCTTCCCGGATAATCTGCTCCGGTTCCTCACTCTGCAGCATCCGGCTGCCTACCTCCAGAGCCAGAGCTGTGGATACGTTATTGATGATACCGATATTTATATTGGATACATCATCCAAACGGATATCTATATCCTCCAGACTTCCCGTATCCGTCAGTAACAACAGATTTTTAATTCCGGGAAGATTCCGGATATGACGTTTGACATTCTGCACCACCTCAACCACATTGCTGTCCAGCGGCATGTCAATGGCCTCGAATACTCTGGAATCCAGAATTTCATTGACCGAATCCGCAATACTGCTGGCTGTAGAATAGCCGTGGCAGATGATCAGGCCATACATATCATTTTCATGAATATCCCGGTCATACTGCATAATTTCCAGTGTCAGCAGAATACGGGCTGAAATTCCGGGATTCAGATCCAGATTATCCCGCACTGCCTTTGCCAGATCCTTCACTACCAGAGCTGCTTTCGGGAAATTCTCTGTCAGCCGGTGTTCCAGATAGTTCAATTCCTTTTTATGCTGTTCCTCCCAACCGGATATCTGCACATAATTCTGTATCTGCTGATAGATGAGCCTTGTAATAACAATTCCCCAGTTTGTGGAAAGCGTAATATTATATTTCTTGCTGACAGAGCCTATCACATCCTCTACAACCATTCGAACCGCTTTCAGCTTTCCGTTTGCGTAGATTTTCCGGAATACCAGATAATCGTAATAGCCTTTTACACAGTAATAAGACTGTTTTACAAAATCGTTCCAGTTTTTTTCAGTTTCCAGCTGTTCGAACTGATTCAATATTTGTGAAAGTATATTGAAATAGCTGTCCAATCCGTTTTCATGCTGATACCCCCGGATGGGAATCAACGTCTCGTCCTCTGTCTTTTCCTCTGCCATAGGAAGAGAAGCAATCATATCCTCCGAAAGATGGTACAGCATAACCTGAATATGTTCTCCGTTTTGCCGCATCAATGCATTGGCACAGCAAATGGCAATGCTGTTGCGAAGCTGACGGATATTTCCTTCAAAATGATAATTCATAAAGGCCTGCAGCACCCGCTTGCTGATATAGATGTCCTTATGTAGCTTCAATGATTCCTTATGAAAACAGGATACAATAAGCTCCTCCCGTTCTTCCGGAGACCGTTCGTCCAGAGAAGGAATCTGAAGTACAATCGGAATCTGTCGCAAAAGGGAATCCAGAATTTTTCTTTCTGTTTTTTCAGAGGCCGTGAATACCAGCCGCCTTCCCCACTCGTCCAGTCCTTCTGTCAAAAGTGGAAGCAACAGCTCCTGTTCCTCCGGCGGCAGCCGATCCAGATTTTCAAAGACCATCAGCCTTTTTCCCTGCTGCACAGCCAGCAGTTCCCGGAATTTTTCCGGTTTATTCTGGTAATCGCTGCAGTTCATCCAGACAACCTCTTCCTCCTTTGGAACCACTTCTCTGTTGACCGCATACTCGAACATGAGTTGTACCAGGAAATTTTTTCCTACTCCGTTTTCACCACACAGGAGAATCGGGATTCCATGTCCCGGATAACCAATAGCTGATTTACACTGTTCAATACAGTACCCCAGGCTTCCATTATAGCCAATGGCCCTGGCAAAATCTCTGGTTCCGGTCTGTTCCAGTACATCCAGCAGCTCCTCAAAGCTCTGATAGGTAATCTTCTCCAGATGCACCCGATAGTTTTTTTCCAATTCCTCCCTGCTCAAAAAGCAAATAGGCCAGGAATTGATTTTCACTGCCTTTTCTTCCTTAACCAATTCGTTCAGATACTGGCTGGCCAGGTTCCTGCTGATGTACAAATCATCTCCGATATTCTTCGCTGTCAGTTCAATTCTGTTATTGCCTGAAAACTCTCTGCTCTTTTCTGTAAGCAGCTTTCCTATCTGGTCTTTCGTATTTCCTGTCATGCTTTCTCCTCTCCACGTGCTCTATTTTACACACTTTTTTGGGTTTGAAAATGCCTTCGACGCTATATCGACATTCTACTGCTTTTCCGGACACTTGCAACTCTTTTCGACACAAACTATCCAGACAGTTTCTCTTTTTTCAGACACTTTATTTTTTCAACTCATTGACTCTGAAAGTTTAATTGCGTATGCTCTTCTTAGCTACTAAATTAAAGAAAGAGAGGAGTTTTTTTATGGCAAATCATGAATTAATGAAACTAACAGCTCATCAGGTAAAAGAAGGTCATTACGACAAGGCTATTCTCGCCGTCGGTTCCTGTGAGGCCCATGGCCAGCATATCGCAGAAGGCTGCGACACTCTGGTTTCTTATGAATTAAGTAAGAAGATTGCCGACAACGTAGATGGCTTACTGGTGCTGCCTCCTATCACCGTCGGCTACAGCGGACATTACGATACGTTTCCCTTCACACTGACTTTAAGCTATGACACCATAACACAGGTGATCTATGATATGATGGAAAGCGTCCTTCGCAATGGCATCAAAAAGATTTTTGTTTTCAATGGCCATGACGGCAATATTGCCCCCATTGAGATTGCTTCCCGCAAAATCAAAGAAAAGTATCCGGACGCCCGCATTGCTTCTCTGCCGGAATGGTGGGTGATCGCCGGAAAGCTGCTGCCGGAAGGAACCTTCGAGGTATGGAACGGCGTGGGACATGCCGGTGAAGGCGAAACTTCTATTGCATATCATTTGTTCGGGGAATACTGTGAGCCGGAGCTGGCTACCTGTGTCATTCCGGATCATCTGATAGACGGCATTGATATAAAATGGGATTTTTCTGAAATTACCAATACTGCACAGACCGGAGACGCCACAAAGGGCACTGCAGAAAAGGGTGAGAAAATGACAAATGTTCTGGTAGATTTCGCTGCGAAAGCCATCCGGGAATTGGACAGCCGGGACTGGAATTACGGTTCTACCCAGCATAAAACTGCTTTAAAATAAGAATTTCTTTTTCCTATCAAAGAACGGACAGAATCCTTCCCATCAGATTCTGTCCGTTCTGTTTTTCTAAATAATGACCCGCTCCCGGTCCGGGTGCTCTCCGGACCAGCCAAGCTGGGGCAGCGTCATCAGCTGATGCATATCGTCGTCCTCGATGTTAAAGCCAAAGACGTCCAGGTTCTGGCGCATCCGCTCGCCGGAAGAGGACTTGGGCAACGGCAGTACGCCGCACTGAAGGGCGAACCGGATACAAAGCTGCGCTACAGATACCTGGTATTTCTCCGCAAGCTCCTGAAGCAGCGGCTCTCCAAGTACTCTGGCCCGTCCGATGGGACTCCAGGCCTCCACCTGAACGCCCAGGCGCTGGCTGAAATCCACCGCGGCCTTCTGCATATATCCCGGATGGAACTCCAGCTGATTCACCATGGGAATGATACTGGTCCGCTCCAGCAGGTTGTTCAGATGGTGAGGCAGGAAATTGCTGACGCCGACGGCCCGCACCTTTTTCGACTTATAGAGGTCCTCCAGGGCTTTCCAGGTTTCCACATCCAGATCCTTCCACTCGGCTGTCAGGTCATTGGGTCTCGGCCAGTGAATCAGATACAGATCCAGATAGTCGGTACCCAGTTTTTTACAGGACTCTTCAAACTCCCGCAGGGTTGAATCGTAGCCGAGGCGGTCTCTCCAGACCTTCGAGGTCAGGAAAAATTCTTCCCGGGGAACGCCGCTTTCCCGGACTGCTTTTCCCACTGCTTCCTCATTAAAATAAAAGGTGGCTGTATCCAGATGCCGGTAGCCCTGCCGGATAGCCTCACTGATAATGGCCTCATCGTTGTCGGCGGCGGCCTTGTAGGTACCGAAGCCCACCGCCGGAATCTCTACACCGTTTGCCAATGTAAATGTATGTCTCATATGCTGCTCCCTTCTTCCGTGCTTCCACGCCCGTGATTTCCTACATTATACCTTCTTTTCCCCGGCCGCTCAAGTCCGTCCGCCGGAAAATCCCGTTTTCCCTCCGAAATCCTGAAAACTCAGAAATTTCAGGAATTTAACCGTGGAAAGGGCTTGCAAATTCTATATTTTCCTGTAAAATAGATGTGTATGCCCGCAGATAAAAGCTGCGGGACAAAAAACGTATCATATACCATATTTACCAAGTCATAAGGAGCAAAACATGATCAGTGCAAATAATGTAACGCTTAGAATAGGAAAGAAAGCCTTATTCGAAGATGTCAATATCAAATTTACCGAAGGTAACTGCTACGGTCTTATCGGAGCCAACGGCGCAGGAAAGTCTACCTTCCTGAAGATTCTGTCCGGCGAGCTGGATTCCACCAATGGCGAAATCGTCATCACCCCGGGACAGCGTCTCTCCTTCCTGAAGCAGGATCATTTTCAGTATGACGAGTATCCGGTTCTGGACACCGTTATTATGGGAAATGCCCGTCTCTACGAGATTATGAAGGAGAAAGAGGCCATTTACGCGAAAGAGGATTTTACCGATGAGGACGGTATCCGCGCCAGCGAGCTGGAGGCTGAATTCGCGGACATGGACGGCTGGGAGGCTGAGTCTGACGCCGCTACCCTCCTAAACGGCCTGGGTATCGATACCGATCTTCACTACACCCTGATGAAGGATCTCCTGGGTGCCCAGAAGGTCAAGGTTCTGCTGGCCCAGGCATTGTTCGGCAACCCGGATATCCTGCTTCTGGACGAGCCGACCAACCACCTGGATCTGGACGCTATCGCATGGCTGGAGGAGTTCCTGATTAACTTCCCGAACACCGTCATCGTAGTATCCCATGACCGTTATTTCCTGAATAAGGTCTGCACCCATATCGCCGACATTGATTACGGCAAGATCCAGCTCTATGCCGGTAACTACGACTTCTGGTACGAGTCCAGCCAGCTGCTGATTCGCCAGATGAAGGAGGCCAATAAGAAGAAGGAAGAGAAGATCAAGGAGCTGCAGGAATTTATCTCCCGTTTCTCTGCTAACGCTTCCAAGTCCAAGCAGGCAACCTCCAGAAAGAAGGCTCTGGAAAAAATCGAGCTGGACGAGATCCGTCCCTCCAGCCGGAAGTACCCCTACATTGATTTCCGTCCGAACCGCGAGATCGGAAATGAAGTGCTGACCGTAGAGGGTCTGTCCAAGACCATCGACGGCGTGAAGGTTCTGGATAATATTTCTTTTATTCTGGGCCATGACGACAAGGTAGCCTTCGTAGGCGGCAACGAGTTTGCCAAAACAACCCTCTTTAAGATTCTGTCCGGAGAAATGGAGCCGGACGAGGGTACTTATAAATGGGGTATCACCACCAGCCAGTCCTATTTCCCCAAGGACAACAGTAAGGAATTTGACAACGACGATACCATCGTCGACTGGCTGACCCAGTATTCCGAGATCAAGGACGCCACCTATGTGCGTGGCTTCCTGGGCCGTATGCTCTTCGCCGGAGAAGACGGCGTGAAGAAGGTCAAGGTTCTGTCCGGAGGTGAGAAGGTCCGCTGTATGCTGTCCAAGCTGATGATTTCCGGCGCTAACGTGCTGATTCTGGACGAGCCCACCGACCACCTGGATATGGAGTCCATCACAGCCCTGAACAACGGTCTCATCAAGTTCCCGGGCGTGCTGCTGTTCTCCTCCCGTGACCACCAGATTGTACAGACTACTGCCAACCGTATCATCGAGCTGCTGCCGAACGGCGCTATGATCGATAAGATCACCACCTACGACGAGTACCTGGAGAGCGATGAGATGGCAAGAAAGCGTACCGTCTATACCAAGAGCGCAGACGAGGAAGAGGATAACTAAGATTTCTGTTCTGCAGGAATTTTCACGAATATTTGTAGAAATGAATCTGTTTCGGAACTAAAGTTTTCTGAATCCGTCAAAAATCGTTTTGTTACTAAAAAGGCATTCTGCAGTTTCTATTTCATGATCTGAAGCTGCAGAATGCTTTTTTTCATTTTATGCACTTTTTCTCTTTTGGTGACCCCATCCTTTCCATTGACATGGCTTAGTTTACACCCAGCTGGCGTTCTTCGCCTCCGTCCAGCGCTCCTGCTGGGCCTCGTACTGCTCGTTCAGCCAGGCGATGGCCTGCTGAAAGCCCTCGTCTGTGAAGGGAAACTCCCTGGCCTCCTTCTGATCCTCCGCTGTCTTTTCAAAGCAGAAGGGCTCCGGATAAATCACTGCCTCCAGTGTCTTTTTGTCCTCTTCCTCTTTCTTCCGCAGCCGGTAACGCATGCCCTCATAGCTTCCGGTATAGACGCCCCGGTTGATATAGGGGAGACCGGCCTGGCCGTGTAAATCAATCATAGTTGAAGTCCTTTCTGGTATGTTATTTATCTTTGTATCTGTTTTCCCATATCTTTTCAGGTGATTTATGAGAAATTATAGCACAGTTCCATTTTCTCCTCAATGCGCATTTTCTCAGCCGTCACCCACAGATAACTGAAAACTGCCAACATCCGCTTAAAATATCCCTGTCCAAAACTGTGATAAAATGTTATACTGAAAGCGTTGTTTCCTGACATGAAAATTTTATCTGAATTTCAACACCGGAATCAACGGTTTCCTTACATAAGATATGGTTTCATTTCGACAACAGGAGGTTTTACACCATGACAGACCGTTTATATTATGAAGACAGCCATTTGGCCGCATTTCCGGCGGTGGTGACTGCCTGTGAGCAGGAAAAGGATTACTGGAAGGTGGCGCTCGACCAGACCGCATTTTTTCCGGAAGGCGGCGGACAGGCCGGAGATACGGGATATCTGGGCGACGTGGAGGTCTTCGATACCCATGAGAAAAATGGAGAAATCTGGCACTACACCCGGCAGCCCCTGGAGATCGGTGCGGAGGTAAAAGGCGTTCTTGACTGGAAGAAGCGCTTCTCCCGGATGCAGCAGCATTCCGGCGAGCATATCGTCTCCGGTCTTATCCATACCCGCTTCGGCTATGACAACGTAGGCTTCCATCTGGGCGAGGAGGAAGTCACCATGGACTTCAACGGCCCGATTACCAAAGAGGAGCTTTTAGAAATTGAGACTGCTGCCAACCAGGTGGTTTTCGGTAATGTGCCGATTCAGATCTCCTATCCCAGCAAAGAAGAACTGGCTGTTCTCGATTACCGGAGCAAAATCGAGATCGAAGGACAAGTGCGTATCGTCACCATTCCCGATATCGACGTCTGCGCCTGCTGCGCGCCCCATGTGAATACCACCGGAGAGATCGGCCTGATTAAGCTTACGAATGTACAGTCCCACCGGGGCGGCGTCCGGGTCAATCTCCTGGCCGGAGATCGGGCGCTTCGCGACTACCGGGAAAAAGAGAACAGCGTGAAGGCTGTTTCCGTGCTGCTCTCTGCCAAAGAGGCGGTGGTAGCTGACGCGGTAGAACGGCTGAAGCAGGAGAATTTCCGCCTCACCGGACAGTTGATGGCGCTGAATAAGACCCTGATTCAGAATAAGGCTGCTTCCGTAGCCGAAGGAACCGCCAATCCCATATTTTTCGAGGATAACCTGGATGCGGATACCAGCCGGGAATTCGTAAACCTCTTATCCGCCCGCTGCAGCGGCATCGCCTGTCTCTTCATCGGAAATGATGAGAGCGGCTACCGCTACATCTTCGGAAGCAAGACCGAGGATACCCGACCCCTCTGCAAGGCCCTGAACGGGCAGTTCGGCGGGAAGGGCGGCGGAAAACCCGAGATGGTGCAGGGATCGCTCTCCGGCACCCAGGAAGAGCTGATGGGCGCAGTAGAAACTTTTCTGCGCAGCTAGGTAATGACTGCTATTTGCGTCTCTATGCGCGCCTCGGACGACGGCTCCTATCCTTTGCCGTCAAATACCATATAAGGAGAATTTTATGATGTCCCTATACAAGGATGTACAGAAAGCGGCAGCCCGCAAGCAGGGCGTCGAAGTGAAGGAACCCGCGGAGGTGACCATGTCCAATATTCTGGACGGCCCCATCAAGAGACCTGACGAGTCCAAGCTTTTCAAGACCGTGGAAGAACGCTGCGCCGACGCCAGGAGCACAGCCATGACACTGCTTCTGGTGGGCGTACTGGGCCTGGCGGCCATGATACTCGCCATCACCGGTTCCCTTCAGCTTCCCTTACCGAAAATCGCGCCTTACAGTATGAGTGTGCTGTTTCTGGCTTTTATCGGGGTGGCTGTGGCACAGATTCAAAAGTCGAAGAAGATTCTGGCCGAAGGACCTGCGGAGCATGCGCGGATCAAGAATATTAAGAAGTGGTTTGAGACGGAGGGCATCGCTGCTCCGGAAATCGCAGAACTGCCGGTGACGGTACCGGTCAATGAACTGGAGTCGCTTTATCGGAAAAAGTATGAAGCTATCAAAGAAGTGCTTCATAAGCAGTTTTCTGAAGAAGATGTGAAGCTGTTAGATAAGCTGGCAGCGGACTTTTCCGAAGACGCGCGGATTGACGCCATGCTGGAGGAACAGGTACGAATTGAGGCGGCGGTGCGCGACAAACGGACTTCCTAAGAAAGGGGCTACTTAAGACGGACGGCGGAAAAAGGAGTTTCCACGCTCGGGCGCAATTAGGCCCTCCTTAGGAAATCTCTTTTTTCCGCCTGTTGGTTGGCTGGGAAGCCTCTCGGAAGGCCATTTAGATGGGTTACGCTCATGCGTAACCCTTTTTGTTTTCGATTACGAACGCACGGGAAATGGAATTTCCCTAACTGACTTCTACTTCAGTCTTGCGATCTCGTCCCGTATCTCACGATCACTCTCATTAAAAAGCAATCTCTTATTATAACGTTCATAACGCTCACAGTCCGTGGTCTGCAGGAAAGCCACCGCGGCTTCGGACATGTTAAGGCCAGTAAGGAAGATGACCATTTCCTGGCTGTCGCCGAAGGCGGCTTCCAGGAAGTCAAAGGCGTGTTCAAGGACCGCGCTGCCGCTTTCCTGCTCGCCGGCATAGCGGGCCCGTTGCTCGCCGAAAAGGCGGCGTAGAATCTCGAAGGCTGCAGATCCATCTTCGGGATGTTCGGCTTTCAATGTGTTCTCATAGGACAACAGAGTTTCTTCCAGACGCAGGAGACGTTTCTCCTCATCCTTGGTCAGGAGTTCTGCCTCTTTTTTCTGCTGCCGTTTTTCTTCCACTGTATCCCGCAGATTTTCAAGAACCTTTGGAATCTCTTCGCCGTCTGCCGCGAAGTTTTCTGCGTTCAGCACGGAGCCCGCTGCTTTCATCTGGGCAAACAGGGCTTCGGTGAAGCGTTCCTGTTCCCGGACTTTTCGCAGGCGTTCGATGCAGCCGGACAGCAGCAGATTTACCACGCTCAGACGCTCGTCAAAGGAGGCGTGGGACAGCTTTTTCAGGGTTGCCTCCCGGATGGTGCCGCCCAGGATTTCCTCTATCTGATAATCACTCTCATATTTCCGGTAGAGCTCCAGATAATTGGCGAATTCTCCGGCGATTTTGTCATGCTGGAGATACTGGCGCACCACATCCTTATCCGCCTTCTTTCCCAGCTTTTCATAGACCTCTAACAGGCGGGACAGATCCTCCCAGCCACGGGGCGTGGCAAAACGGCGGCCGTCCACCGTGCTTTCCATCTGATAAAAATGGGCGGGACGGGCGTCCAGATAGGAAATCACCGCCGGATGGATCCGGGACTGTACCGCGTATTCCCGCCATACGCCGTAATCCGGCTCCACCTCAATTTTCTTTACACGGTCCAGGGTAACCACGTCAAACTCCCGAACGGATTTGTTGTACTCAGGCGGGTTTCCTGCTGCCACGATAATCCAGCCCTCGGGAATCGGATGGTTTCCGAAGGTCTTGCACTGGAGAAACTGAAGCATGGCCGGGGCCAGGGTCTCGGAGACACAGTTGATCTCGTCGATGAAGAGAATGCCTTCTTTCAACCCCGTTTTCTTCATTTTTTCATAGATGGAGGCCACGATTTCGCTCATAGTATACTCGGTAACCGCTTTCTTCTGGCCGCCAAACTCCATTTCCGAGATAAAGGGCAGTCCGATGGCGCTCTGTCTGGTATGATGGGTGATGGTATAAGCTACCAGACCCACACCGCACTCTCTGGCCACCTGCTCCATAATCTGGGTTTTTCCGATACCGGGCGCGCCCAGCAACAGAACCGGGCGCTGGCGCACGGTGGGGATGACGTAGTCGCCGTATTCATCTTTTAAAAGGTACGCCTCGATGGCGTCCTTGATCTCCTGTTTTGCTCTCTTGATGTTCATTTTTTTCTCCTTCTTTTATCTGTTTTCCAGATCGCTCTCCTGCAGTATCAGCTTAATCGCCCACGCCGGCACATCCACGTCCCGGTAATGGTTCTGCACAAAGATAAACGCGGTTTCATAGGGTGGCATTTTCACCGGAAACACCCCATAGCCATCCGTAAAGTACAGAAGCCCCCGCAGCCGCCAGAATTTCTTCTTCGCCAGCTGCTCTTCCACATAAGTAAAGGCCGGGCGGAAATCCGTACCGCCTCCGCCCAGGATCGTGAAATGCTCCATGTACTCTTTCAGTGCCTCCTGACTCTCGATGAGCACGTCGGACTGGACCCGCTCGTCGCACTGGAGGATGTGGATCCGCATGCGCTTGAAGAAATTCTCCGTCTGGGAGAGCACGTCGTAGGTCTCTTCCAGAAACCGCTTTACCAGCCCCTCCTTGCAGGACATGGACGTGTCAATAACGATGACGAACTCTTCGATTTTCCGCACCTCGCTGGTCTCCAGCGGCTCAATCAGCGGCATATTCCCATACATTTCCATTCCGTAGTGGTAGAAAATGTAATCAAAGCTGTCCGGATCAATCTGCATCTCCTCATGGAGCACCGTAAATTTTCGCAGAAATTCCTTATAATCATAACGGGAGCGGTTGCTGACCCGCAGCTGCTCCTTCAGATCACCTTCCCCCTCCGAGGCCTCGTTGGAGAAAAGCATCACCTCAGTCTCCATCCGTTCCCGGATATCATCCCATTTTTTCCGGTTGGGATTCGGATTTTTCGGGCCGTTCTTCGAATCCTGCTCCCAGAGACTGTGGTCGTCCAGCCGGAACTCCATCTGCCAGCGGCTGATTTCCGCCTCCACAAGCGTTTCCTCTATAAATTTATAAATTCCTTCCGCAGTCAGCACCGGCAGCTTTTCCCGCAGTCTCGCATACACACTTTTCCGGAATGCTCCTGAGGAAATATGGATGCATTTCAGATACAGGCTGTCAATCAGCGCTTCCGTAGCCACGTCGCAGGCCAGATTCCAAAGTCTCTCATTCCGCCCTTTCCGATCAAAAGGATGACAGAACAGGCAATGAAGAATTCCATGCAGATAGAGCCTGGTGCAGGCCGCCCGCCCCCGCTGCTCATAGAGTGACAGCAGCCCATCCGGGAAATAGTACAGCGCTCCGCCATCGGTTCCGGCTGGCGACACCGTGCCCGGGGCCAGGGCCAGATTGCCCAGAGCCAGATCCAGATAGCGCAGCTTCAGGTACAGCTCGTTCCTGGACTGGTTCAGGATCCGGGCCGCCAACTCCTCCTTTTTCAACTGCGCCTTTTGTTCTTCCAATATCGCGCTTTTTATCATGATGCCCTCCTACAGCTCAAACCGATCCAGGAACGACTGTTTTTTTGTATGCCCTGAAGCGCTCAATCGATCCTGCAGATACGCCACGCCCTCCGGGAATCCGTCCGCCGCCGCGATGGCCGTCTGTGAAAGCAGGCCATCATCCGGTTTTCCGTGTTCGGTCAGCCACATGAGCATGTCCAGATCCCGATGCTCCACTGCCTTTTCAAAGGCCTGCACAAGATGTCCGTTAAGCCAGCTCTCATAATCCTCCCGGCGATCCTCCGACAGACCCACCGGGTACTGAAGCCGGTTCAGGGTCATTTCCAATACCGTATCAAAATCTTCTTCCGCCTTCGCCATATAGTAGCAGGCATCGTAGGCCCGGAAATCCAGCTTTTTCATGTAGAAGCTGTTGCGGAAATTCATACCGCTGCCGTGCATATGGGTCATGAGAATCCGGGCCGGGGTGTTCTCCACGCTCTCCTCAAAGAATTCCGGAAACAAAAGCTTCGCCCGGAGCTGTCCTTCTACTGTGACGGCCATTTTTTCCGGCACCTCAATGAGAATTTCCTTCAGGCAGGATGTTTCCGTCTCATCCAACGTCACATTCAGCCGCCGCAGATGGTGACAGCCGGTAAACAGGCCCGCCCCCAAATCTTTCAGACTGCTGTGGAAATGTAGCTCCGATAGTGCGTTACAATTATAGAAGGCATACGCTCCGATTTTACGAAGGCCCTCCGGCAGGCGGACTGTTTCCACCTGCATCCCCTGAAGCCCCGGGACCGTCTCCGCATCCGGTTCGGATACTTCCTGTTCTCCCGTTTCGGGATTCCATATTTTTACAGTTCTATTTTCAAGCTCATGCCAAAACTGTTCCCGATCCATATGGGCGGAAAAAGCATAGGCTCCCAGTTCCGTCACCGGATGGCCGTCAATTTCGGACGGAATTTCCGCCTCATTTCCAAAATCATAACAGCGGCGCACCACCGCGCACCCGTTTTTTATCTCGTAGGCAAACCTCATTTTCTGCCTTTGTCTCCTTTTGTCAGTCTTCTTTTTTCGCAAAGCCCTTATGCTCTTGCATCATACCATAAACTTTCTGTTATTTCCAGAAAGAATGTGTAAATAGCAAAGAATTCCTGTATATTTTCACGCATGTATACAACAATATATAGTAAATCATCATTGACACCACTACTATATCTTGTTACAATAAACTTGTCGCTAATTTTGATTACAATTTTTATCATAGAGGGAGTGTAGCACATGAAAATCATTAAACGAAGCGGAGCAGAGGTTGAATTTGATCCTCACAAGATCGTCGTTGCGGTCTCCAAGGCCAATGACAGCGTCGTTCCCAGCGCCCGGATGACCCCGGTTCAGATTAAGCGAATCGCCGAAGACGTGGAGAGCGCGGCGCTGAATATCAAGCGTTCCTTAAGCGTGGAGGAAATTCAGGATATGGTCGAGGATCAGATCATGAATCAGCGCGCCTTTGACGTGGCGAGACAGTACATCACCTACCGCTATACCCGCGCCCTGGTGCGGAAGTCCAACACCACGGACGAGCAGATCTTAAGCCTGATTGAATGTAATAATGAGGAAGTCAAGCAGGAGAATTCCAATAAGAACCCCACTGTCAACAGCGTACAGCGCGACTATATGGCAGGCGAGGTCAGCAAGGATATCACCCGCCGTATTCTGCTTCCGCCGGATATCGTGGAGGCCCATCAGGAGGGCATCATCCATTTTCACGACGCGGATTATTTTGCCCAGCATATGCACAACTGTGATCTGGTCAATCTGGAGGATATGCTGCAGAATGGTACCGTTATCAGCGGTACTCTTATCGAGAAGCCCCACAGCTTCTCCACTGCCTGCAACATCGCCACACAGATCATTGCCCAGGTAGCTTCCTGTCAGTACGGCGGCCAGAGTATTTCCCTGACCCATCTGGCTCCCTTCGTGGATATCAGCCGGAAGAAGATCCGCCGTCAGGTGGCCGATGAGCTACACTCCATCCGCGAGGCTGTGACCCAGGAGGAGATCGATTTCATTACCGAGAAGCGTCTGCGGGAAGAGGTTAAAAACGGCGTACAGATGATTCAGTATCAGGTTGTCACGCTGATGACCACCAACGGACAGGCTCCTTTCGTCACCGTCTTCATGTATCTGAACGAAGCAAAGAACGAACAGGAAAAGAAGGATCTGGCTCTTATTATAGAAGAGACTCTGCGCCAGCGTTATCAGGGCGTGAAAAATGAAAAGGGCGTCTGGATCACCCCGGCCTTCCCGAAGCTGATCTACGTGCTGGAGGATGACAATATCCACGACGAGGACCCCTACTACTATCTGACGAAGCTGGCTGCCAAATGTACCGCCAAGCGCATGGTTCCGGATTATATTTCCGAGAAAATCATGTTCCAGAACAAAGTGGACAAGAACGGCGAGGGCCACTGCTACACCTGCATGGGCTGCCGCAGCTTCCTGACCCCCT
>OLRS01002355.1_pt1 | contig 15096 bp, 15 predicted proteins | sample 1673171 | NCBI WGS metagenome assembly OLRS01 (sample SAMEA3136762, study PRJEB25190) | human gut metagenome | biome: human gut; feature: human-associated habitat; material: faeces | place: Austria | collected 2013
TTATGAGCGGTGCCCAGCCGATGCATATGTTCCATCTGCCCATGCTGCGTGTGGGCCGCTACATGGCAAGCCCGGAGTATCTGTTTGTAAAGCGTTTGATGGATATTGTGGTTTCGTTGGCTGGACTGGTGATTCTCAGTCCGTTGCTTCTGATTACAGCCATTGCAGTCAAATCCGATGGTGGTCCTGCTTTTTACAAACAGGTGCGTCTGACCAAGGATGGCAGACAGTTTGAGATTCTGAAGTTCCGCTCCATGCGGGTGGATGCCGAAAAGGATGGTGTGGCCCGCCTTTCCACCGGCGACAAGGATGACCGTATCACGAAGGTCGGTCATATCATCCGTGCTTGCCGACTAGACGAGCTTCCGCAGTTGTGGAATATCCTCCGGGGTGATTTATCTATTGTTGGTCCTCGTCCGGAGCGGCCGGAAATCGCTGCCCAGTATTGTGAGGAAATGCCGGAGTTTGCTCTGCGGCTGCAGGCCAAGGCGGGTCTGACCGGCTATGCACAGGTGTACGGCAAGTACAACACTACTCCTTACGATAAGCTGCAGATGGATCTGATGTACATCGCACATCCCAGCTTGATTGAGGATTTGAAGATTATGCTGGCAACGGTGAAGATTTTGTTCATGCCGGAGAGCACGGAAGGTGTGGCTGAAGGTGCGACCACGGCGATGGGGCAGGAGACGGAAGAATGATGCAGAATTACAGTGTCTTAATGTCCGTTTATTATAAGGAAAAGCCAGAATACCTCGAGCAGGCAATTGAAAGTATTCAAGCACAGACGTTCTCAACTGATGATTTCATACTGGTATGTGACGGACCACTGAATGATGCGCTGGACAAGGTGATTGCCGAAAAGCAGCACGAGATGGGGATGACTTTAAATGTCGTTCGCCTTGCTAAGAACGGTGGACTTGGCAATGCACTGAATGAGGGCATCAAACATTGCAAAAATGAACTGGTTGCCAGAATGGACAGTGATGATATTGCGTGTCCGGATCGCTGTGAGAAACAGCTTGCTGTGTTTAACGAGCATCCAGAAGTGAGTATTTGCTCCGGCATCGTGGAAGAGTTTACTACTGATCCGAATACCGTCGATGCGAAGCGTGTGCCACCGGAGACGAATGCGGAAATTGTAGAATTTGCAAAGAAGCGCAATCCGTTTAATCACCCCTGCGTGATGTATAAAAAATCAACAGTTGAGGCAGTTGGTTCCTATCAGGACTTCTATTTGCTGGAGGACTATTACCTTTGGCTCCGGATGCTGATGGCTGGTTATCAGGGCTATAACATTCAGGAGCCGTTGCTGCATATGCGGGCTGGTTCTGATATGTATAAACGGCGTGCTGGTTGGAAATATGCCAAGACGCAGACAAAACTGTTCAAATTCATGAAACAGCAAGGCTTTATTGGGAATGGTCAGTACATAAAGAGCTGTGTGATTCGTAGCGGGTCAGCGTTGGCTCCGAATTGGCTGCGGAAGTTTATGTTTGAGAAAGTTCTGAGAAAGTAAGGAAAACATGAGAATTGCAATTTTGATTCAATGCCATAAAAGTCCGAAACAGATCAACCTTCTTCTGGAGAGGTTGAATCACCCGGATATTGATTGCTATCTTCATATTGATAAGAAAGCTGACTTCGCGGATGAAATTATTCGTAGAGAAAATGTGTTTGTGCTTCCGGACGAACAGCGTGTTTCAGTGGAATGGGCACAAATTTCGCAGGTTACGGCAACGCTAAATCTTCTGAATACAGCTGTTGCTAGTGCAAGGGGGGGGGGCTATGACTACTATTGGTTGATTAGCGGACAAGATTGGCCGCTTCGTTCTGTAGAGGAAATTGTAGAATTTTTTATGCAACATAACGGAGAAAACTTTATTCAATATTGGAGTAGCAAGAATTTCGGAAAGCACATTCAGAATAACTTTGATAAAAGAAATCAAATATACTTTCCTGAGTGGATAATTGGAAGAAAGCTTTGGCAGAAAGTATTAAAACGTGGATGGGTTGAAATCTCAGGCGGATATAACCGAACATGGAGACTTTTCCAAAGAAAACAGCTGGAAGTGGATTTTTATTTTGGGAGTCAGTGGTGGTGTTTGAGCAGAGAAACAGTAAATTGGATAAATAAATACTTAGCCGAAAATCATGACTTCTATGATTTTTATAGAAGCAGTTCGACACCAGATGAATCCTTCTTCCATACATTAGTGATGCTATCACCGTTTGGCGATGAGACAACGGATAATTTACTCTATCAGCATTTTCAAAAGGGAGCAAACAGCCCGGATGTTTTAACGGCAGATGATTTGCAGAGAGCAAAAGAAAGTAAATATCTAGTTATGAGAAAAGTTGACATGAATGTGGATGACTCGTTCTTACAGATATAAGAGAATTGTATGAAAAAAATAAAAGTGTTAATGCTTGTTCCTAATCTTTTTGTTGCAAACGGTGTGGCAAGCTTTGTGATGAATTACCTGCGTAATCTCAATCATGATGAGGTGCAGGTGGATATTGCGTCTTACAAAGAAGGCGATTCTATTTATTATACTGAGGTAGAAGCTGCGGGTGGGAAAATGTTTTTTCTGCCGGGCATCAAAAAACTTCCTGAGCATGTTAAAGTCTGTAATAAAATTTTGTCAGAGGGTCAGTATGATATTGTCCATGATAATACCTTGCATATTTCTATTCCAATGATGTGGTGCGCAAAACGGGCTGGTGTAAAAGTAAGAATACTTCACAGTCATAATTCCAAAATGGGAGAAACACGCATAAAAGAACTGCGTAATAAAGCGTTCCGACCGGTTCTGTGTTCGCTGGCAACGGATTATCTGGCCTGTTCTGAACTGGCTGGACAGGCGATGTTTGGTAAACGCAAATTTATGGTGCTGCCCAATGTGATTCAGACGGAAAAATATCATTTTGACGAAAACGTCCGCGCTTTGGTACGGAAAGAGATGAATGCTACGGACAAGTTTGTAGTAGGAACGGTAGGACGATTGGCAGAGCAAAAAAATCCATTTTTTGCAATTGATGTTTTTAAATGCTTATTAAAAATTGTTCCCAATGCAGAATACTGGTGGATCGGTAGTGGACCACTGGAAGAAGCAGTCAAGGACTATATAAACCAAAAAGGGCTGTCTGAAAATGTAAGGCTTCTAGGAAGTCGGAATGATGTTGTGAATTTGTATCAAGGCATGGATATGTTTTTTTTGCCGAGTTTGTTTGAAGGACTTCCGGTTACGGGAGTAGAGGCTCAAGCTATGGGGTTACCGATGGTTGTTTCGGATACTGTGACAAAAGAAATGGTTTATACCGATTTGGTTGTTTATGTTAGTTTGAATGAAACAAAAGAAAGATGGGCGGATCATTTGCAAAAAGCGTGCAAAGATTTGGTGGAACGAGAAAATTATAGTAATAGCTTACATGAGAGCATATTTTCGTGCGTCGATTGCGGCGGAAGACTTGAGAGACTCTATAGAGCTATGCTGTGAAATTCTGAACGAAATGTTTTGCGTGGAGAGACGATAGAGGAAAATGCTTTTGTTAACAACTGAAAAAATCGTAGAATTGAAAATTTTGCTGATAGCAATACTTCAAGTTTTGCCATTGGTGGATATTGAAAACGAAAGACTTGAACAAGCAACATTAATTGTCACATTAATACTGTTACTATCGTTTTTAGGCAAAAACACTAATGTCTTAGGCAAAAAACGAAATTTTTTACTCCTATATTTGAATATAGCGTCAATTATTACTACAGTGATATTGCATGGTGGCAGCGGTAGTGCTGTAATGTTCCTGAATCTTCTACTAGCCTCGCTAATATTCAATAATACAGAAATTTCAGAGAAAACTTACTTTGAACTGCATGCTTTCTTGGCAATAGTAGTCACAGCGTATATAGTTACAGTAGATATATCACGGATATACTCAACAGTAGTAGTTGATGTTTTTAAGAACAGATTTAACTCAAATATGTTTGCAATGTTTACGTTAGTGGCGTATTTCCATTGGACATGTTTAATATTTGAATGTAAAGCAACACAATGGAAAAAATTGGTTTTACTTTCCGTGATATCGATATTTGCCTTCTACTATATTTTAGCATCTAAATCACGGACAACCATTTTATCTGTTTTGGTGTTTTTAGGACTGACTCTTTTTAAGAAGACTGGTTTTAGTAAGAAATGGTTTCACAGATTAACGATTGGAACTTTACTGATGTGCTGTTTGTTTCCGGTGCTTTATATATCATTGGCGGAGCGGTATACAGGCATTGTTTTTGGAGGAAAAGGAGTATTTTCAGGAAGGCAGATTATATGGAAGTCTGCGATCGAGATTATCAGAAATTACCCAGTCTTTGGAAATGGAAACGAAATAATGTTTCGGGATGTGGGAAACCATCTGACGGTCTCAGCACATAACATGATGATTGGAATTATGAAAATGTTCGGTGTAGTACCTACATTAACTATATTATTTATGCTAGTGAATAACAATTCAAATAAGTCACTAGGAAAACGTGAGAGAATTCCTCAGTATGCCTTTATTGCAACATTTCCGTGTGTTTTTTTTGAGAGCATCTATACAAATTCCCATCTATATATGTTGTTTGCATTCTTTTTGCTAGAGTTTATTGCAAGAGGAAGCACTGATTGTTAATAGGAAAATATGAAATGAAAACGAGGTGTAGGTATGATTCCAAAAACCATTCATTATTGTTGGTTCGGAAAAAAAGATTTACCTCCAGAGGCAAAAAGATGCATTGCATCATGGAAGAAAATATGCCCAGACTATGATATCATCCGATGGGACGAAAATAACTTTGATGTGAATCAGAATCCGTTCATCAAAGCTGCATATGAGGCGAAAAAATGGGCATTTGTCTCAGATTATGCACGATTGAAGGTCGTGTATGATAATGGCGGCATTTATCTGGATACGGATGTGGAGCTTCGAAAAAATCTCGACTCCCTTCGGGAGCATGGGTGTTACATAGGAATTCAGCAAAATGAATTTCTATGTACCACCGGATTAGGTTTTGGTGCAACAAAATCTAATCCGGTGGTACTGAAAATGTTAGAATCATATGACGATTTAACATTTTCAGAATCGCATACGCTTGAATTATCTTGCCCGCGGCTAAATAACGCAGTGATTCGTTCCTATGGTTTAGTTAGCAATACCGAAATTACAGATTTGCCAGAAGTAACAGTATATCCTCCGCAGTATTTTGACCCATATGGAGGTAAAAATTTACTGTGTGATGAAACATATTCAATTCATCATTATGCTGCATCATGGACAAGCGAAAAAAATCAATTTAAGCGTAAAATAGCTCGATGGATAGGACAAGACAATATTATTTCGATAAAGAGTTTACTAAAAATCAGGTGAAGTAGGACGGTTCTCAAGAATGAAAAAGTTAAACGCAAAAGAGTCGAAGGATTATATTTTGACCTTGCTGATTCAGGTTGCCGATTACTGTGATACAAATAAGTTGCGATATTATCTTATAGGAGGAACACTTCTTGGTGCAGCAAGACACAAAGGGTTTATTCCATGGGATGATGATATTGACATTGGGATGCCTCGTCCGGATTATGAACGTTTTATCAAGCTGCAGCAGCAATGCCGCACTATGAACATTCACTGTGTTGAAAATGAAAATTCCGGGTTACCCTTTGCGAAAATCATTGACGAAAAAACAATTGTCAAACAGCCTTACGATGGTGGAGATGAAATGTCCAGTCTTTGGATTGATATTTTTCCATTTGACGGATGGGCTTCTGACGAGAAAATAGCAGAGAAAGATTGCCAAAACATCACAAAACTTCGCTTTCTTCTATGGCATGCACAGGAAAAAATCGGAATGGGAAGCACAAGATTAAAGGCGATATTAAAGGCTCCGGTGATTTTATTTGCTAAGATTTGTGGAAGAACGAGAATCGCCAAAAGAATGAATGATTTGGCGCAAAAATACGACTACGATAAAAGTAATTGGGTCGGTAACTTTTCATGGTCTCAGTATGGTATGCGTGAGCGTGTCCCCAAAGAGTGGTTTACAGAACGTGTGAAATTGCCTTTCGAAGGGTATGAGTTCTGGGCACCAAAAGAATGGGACAAATATTTAACTCGAATTTACGGTGATTATATGAAACTTCCTCCGGAAGACAAAAGAGTAAATCACAATATGGAGGTCTGGCTGAAATAATTGAAAATGAAAAATAAGGTTACACTGGTCAATATGATTTCAAGCCTTGCACTTCAAATTTGCACCATTATAAGTGGTTTTATTATTCCTAAAATCATATTGAGCTATTTTGGTTCAGATGTCAATGGGCTGATTTCATCGCTTAATCAGTTCTTGAGTTATATTTCGCTTTTGGAGGGCGGCGTTACTGGTGTTGTTGCTGCAAACTTATATAAACCACTAGTTATAGGAGACAATCAAAAATTATCCGCGGTTGTAGTTACGTCAAAAAAATTTTTTAATAAAGTCGGAACAATCTTTATTGCTTATTCGGTTTGCGTGGCGGTTGCATATCCCTTTGTATTCAAATTGAATTTTTTGTATGTGTTTTCGCTAACGTTGATTCTTTCAATGAATCTACTAGTGCAGTATATGTTTTCCATAACGCTGCGAACGCTTTTAAATGCAGACAAAAAAGTTTATGTTGTTTCTTTGACGCAGATTGTAATCACGGTATTAAATACTCTGATGGCATATATTTCTGTGAAAGTCTATCCAAGTATTCATTTTCTGAAATTGATTAGTGGATTGCTTTTTTTTATCCAACCCATTGTATACGGCAGCTTTGTAAAGAAACATTACAGTATTGATTGGTCCGCAGACGTAGATAACGATCTATTAAAAGAACGCTGGAATGGCTTTGCCGTCAATGTTGCTGCATTTATTCACAATAGTACCGATGTCACAATTTTAACCATATTCACGGATCTTGCGACAGTTTCAATTTATAATGTATATTCGCTAGTGGCAGCCGGGCTGAAAAGTTTGGTTCAGTCACTGACTTCAGGCATTAGTGCAACGATAGGTCAGGCCTATGCAAGGGAAGACTGGGATGAATTGAATCAGAAAATGGATTTGTACGAGTATATCATATTTGTTCTTGTTTCCTTTTTGTTTACAGTTGGGGCGTTGCTGATAACACCGTTTGTAATGCTATATACCCAAGGAATCCATGATGCGAACTATAGTCAGCCTTTATTTGGAATGTTGCTGCTGATTGCAGAAGCGCTGTATATTGTGAAATATCCGCATCTCAACTTAGCGTACGATGCCAATAAGTTTAAAGAAATCACAAAACCGTCATTTATGGAAGCAATCATCAACATTGTGGTGTCGGTCGCACTTGTTGGAAAATTAGGATTGGTTGGTATTGCAATTGGTACAGTGGCTGCAATGATTTATCGAATGGCATTCCATGTCTATTTTACTAGTAAAATTGTTCCAAATCGGCCACAATGTATTTTTTATAAAAAGTTTTTTTTATTTGCGCTTGTATCAGTTTCCGGGGCGGCGATTTGCTATCGAGGATTTCCACTTTTTAACTACACGGTAACAAATTGGGTGTATCACGCGATGGTATACAGCGTTATATTGGGAATTATTTATTTGTGCATAAGTATCATCTTCTTTAGAAATGAATTAAACTTTTTTTTGAAATATTTGAAAAGATAACGCTATCACCATTGAGAGAAGGTAAAGAAAAGTATGAACATTGCAGTGATTTTTGCTGGCGGAACGGGTCAGCGTATGAATACAAAGACTAAGCCAAAACAATTTCTTGAATTGCACGGAAAGCCGATTTTAGTATATACATTAGAGCAATTCCAAATGCACAACGAGATAGATGCAATTATTCTTGTTATGCTGGAAAGCTGGATCGGCTATAGTAGGACATTGATTGAACGATATCGGTTGTCAAAAGTGGCGGCTATTGTGCCGGGAGGAAGTACCGGGCAACAGTCGATCTATCATGGCGTAAAAAAAGCAGCGGAACTGTTTCCGATGGAAAGCGTTGTACTGATCCATGATGGTGTACGTCCCCTGATAGATCACGACACCATTTCAAGAAATATTGCATGCGTAAAGAAAAACGGATCGGCAATCACAGTATCGCCGGCGATCGAGACCACCGTTATCAAGAATGAGCAGGGTCTGGTGGGAGATATTATCGAACGTTCCCGTTGCCAATTGGCAAAAGCGCCGCAAAGCTTTATTCTGAAAGATTTGTGGAGCGCACATTGCAAGGCAATCGATGACAGAAGGCAGGACTTTATTGATTCGGCATGTCTGATGAAATATTATGGGCACCCGCTTTATACTGTGGAGGGCTCGCCGGAGAATATAAAGATCACTACACCAAGTGACTTTTATACATTTCGGGCATTGGAGGATGCAAGAGAAAACTCACAGATCTTTGGATAAGCAGGAGAAGGATTTAAATGTGTTGCGAAAAAACACGTACTGATATTTTTTTGGAGGATTCGAAACGCATCTGGAACACCATCGATCCGGAACGCTTTCGGGATACGGTCTTTCTGATAACGGGTGCAACCGGTTTGATTGGTGCTACGCTTGTGCGGGCTCTTTTGTACGCAAACCGCTGTAACGATTTGAACCTGCGGATCATTTTGTGGGTGCGTGATCGAAAAAAGGCAGAGTTGCTTTTTAAAGATGCAGCGGAACTGGAGTTTGTGGAATGCGATATTACCAGTGCCCCAGAGATATCTGTCCGTATTGATTATATTGTGCATTGTGCAAATCCAACATCCAGCAGATTCTTTTTGAATAACCCTGCGGATACCATCAATATTGCAGTTGAGGGCACAAAAAATGTACTGGACATTTCCCGAAAAAACGACATAAAGGGAATGGTATTTCTTTCTTCCATGGAGGTCTATGGCTTTCCTCAAAAAGGCGAGGAGGTCACCGAAGACAGGATGGGCGGTTTTGATCCCACGGTGCCTCGCAACTGTTATCCGATTAGTAAGCAGCTCTGTGAAAGTATGTGTTGTGCATATGCTGCGCAATATAAGGTCCCGGCAAAAATCATACGATTAACGCAGACCTTTGGTCCGGGAGTTGACTATAACGACGGACGTATCTTTGCGGAATTTGCACGTTGTGCCAAAGAAAAGAAAAACATCGTCCTTATGACGCAGGGAGAGACAGAAAGGTGCTACCTGTACACGGCGGATGCGGTGGAGGCGATTCTGGTGGTGTTGCTTGACGGGGCGGCAGGTCAGGCATATACTGCGGCAAATCCGAAGACTTACTGCTCGATTTTGCAAATGGCGCAGGACTTCGCAAAAGAGAATGACATCTCGGTTGAGATCGCCGCAAAAGACGTGAGCAAACTTGGATATGCGGATACTTTGTATATGAAATTGAACACAGATAAAATTGAAAAGCTTGGATGGAAGCCCAAAGTGGGATTGATGGAGATGTTTCGCAGAATGATGGAGGCAATGTAAATGGCGACACCTACAGTCAGCGTGATTATGCCAGTGTACAATGCGCATTTGTATGTGGCAAAAGCAATTGAAAGCGTTCTGCAACAGACGTATCAGGATTTTGAGCTGATCCTTGTTGATGATGGTGCTACAGATGGAAGCGGAGAAATTTGCAAAAAGTATGCGGCGCAGGATGACCGCATTGTTCTCATTCATGAAGAAAACAGCGGGATCTGTAAGGCGCGCAACACCGGGTTAAAACATGCACAAGGCACTTACATTGCATTTTGTGACCATGATGATCTATATATGCCGCAGTATCTGGAAAAGGCAGTGAGTTCTGCAATAAAGGAAAATGCGGACCTGGTTAAATTTGCATACAGATCAGAATATTCTGTTGATGGAAAAATTACAAATGTATTTGAAGATCCAGTTCCTAATATTAAATTGAGCGTTACAGATGTTTTAAAGAAACCATATGAGCTTTTCGATTTAACCAAACGTGTTTTATGGAATGGTCTGTATAAAAGAGAAATCATTGCGAATTATCAGATATTGTTTGATGAATCAATCCTCGCGGGTATGGAGGATTTTCTTTTCAATATCAATTTTCTTTCTCATATAAATGAAATTGTATACATTCCAGATAAGCTTTTTACTCATTACTGTCGATCCGGGCAAAGCACATCATCTAAGTACAGTGAAAATCGGTTAAAAAATATTATTCGGGTAAAAGGAAAAGAAATCGCGTTTATAACTTCTGAAACATCTGAGGGGGGGGGGACAACTGGAAATCCTCATCGGGCAAGCATACAAGTATTTATCTCTAATGCATCTTGAATTTGGATTTGACGGTTGCCCATTGGATATTACTGAAAAGAGATTTCAATTAAAAGAACTCCGAGATAAAGATGCAAATATCGTAAGTATAAAATTATTTCCGGAAATATTCAAAGTTGCACAGAGATGGCCGGGAATGGCAGTGCAACTAGGATTATATACATGTAAATGTTATTATGGATTACTTTTGTTTTGGAAACTTCGGGATAAAAAGAATTGAGGCTATCGAACAGTTTCCAATATAACTACTTTGCTTAAATATACTGGTTGGTTTTACGTGAAGATGATGGCCTGAAAGGATATATGATTTCCGTGAGTGAGAAGAATGATAAATTATCAAGAGATGAATTTATATCGTTTGTTAAAGCAGTCCTAAAGAAAAAATCATTGGAAGAAAACAGACCACTTTATTTTGAGTATAGGGTATCCGAAGGTTACGAAAAAGAAAAATTTTCAAACCGTTTTGATGCGTTTGCACCAGAGGGATTTTCTGAGTACAGAAATCCGGTGATTTTTGAGTTTATAGACAGCCGTGTGCGGAAAATGGAACAGGTAACAAAAAGGATTAAAGGCTTAGCGGATGACTGTAGAAAGAGCTATGGTGCAACAGTTATCTTCATTTTAAATTTCAAGTCCCCGTTTAAAGATTCCAATCTTGTAGTATGGGATTTGGCTGTCATAAATAATTGGGTTGAGGAGTATCCAACTGAATATAGCCATGCATGTTCGTTAAGCATTGGGCGAAGGGAAACTGCGCGAGATAAAGAAAAAGCACAGCTTTTTGAAAAGCTATACAGCGAAGATTTATATTTAAAAAACAATGAGCTCCATACGAATGCAATACGTACTTGCATCAAAGAGCAAAATGGATTTGCAATCGTATTAGGTGCGGGTGTTTCAAAGGAACAGGGCGCAAAAACTTGGGATGAGCTGCTGAAAGATTTTCAGAAGGAAATAGAAGAAAGGCGTCTTTTGGATGATTCTGAGGCGGTTTTTGAAGAAGTTGGGGGAAGCAGCCTGACAACAGCTCAGTTATGCAAAGATATCTGGGCAAGCGAGAAAACCTTTGCCTGGCAGATTCATAAAAGCTTATATGATGCAGCGCAAGATTTGAACCTGAATACCGAGCTTGGAGAAATTGCACAGTTAGCTCAAAGATGCCAAGGCGATCGAAACTTTAGAATTTTGAGCTATAATTACGATGACTTTCTTGAACAGTATTTGGATTTTCTTAATGTAAGATGCTGCTCTATGTTTACAACGAAGATAAGATATTCAAATGGGCGAGATAGTGCGGACTTTTATGGCATGAACGGTCAGCCTAATCAAAGTCTGCGATTATATCATGTACATGGCTTTTTGCCGAAAGTCGCAACGAGAGATCAACTGGACACACTCCATATGAGGTCGATTTGCTTGACAGAGGCGGACTATAATATGCTTTATAATCAGCCGTATAGTTGGCCGATCGCAAGTCAGCTCTCATTTTTTAGAGAAAATACATGTTTGTTTATTGGGTGTAGTTTAAGTGACCCAAACATTCGGAGACTTTTGGAAATCACCGCATATAATCTGCCGAAACATTATGCTATTTTTTCTATGACGTATAAAAGTACAGATGCGCATGGCTCCACAACAACAAAACAACTGACATCAAAAGATCGACTTCAAATTGAAAATCATTTTTACCGCATTGGAATTAACATTTTGTGGGTAAAAGATTACCGTGAGATACCAGTGTGGCTACATAACCTAAATCAATCCATTGTCTGAATCAAGGCAATTTTTCAATTTTCGGAATACATCTCTTGCGAACATAAAAGGCGAGTGTTATACTGAAGCCATCAAAGAACATTGGAGGTGTCCCATATGCCCCGTCCCAAAGGAAGCAAGAATAAGTCCAAGACCGTAAAAGCAACCGTTGACTTTGTTGCACAGATCGCTGAAAAGCAGTCTGCAAAGGAAGCCGCTACCGCCGAAATTACATCTATCACTGCTAATATCGATGTGCTGAAAGCTGATCTGAAAGCCAAGAAAGCCGAGCTGAAATCTATCGACAAAGAAATCGCTAGAATCGAAGCAAAAAAGGTCAAAGCTGAAACCAAAGCAGCGGAATCTGCAAAGAGAGCCGAGGCAGAGGATGTGCTGAAAAAGCTGTTGGCCAGCGGTGTAAGTGCAGACGAGATCCTCGCAAAGTTGAAGTGATTTAAAATTTCAGACGCAGTAGTTGACGAGAACATCTACGTCGCAAGCAGGGCTTTTGTCTATACAAATGCCATTTTTGCTTCGCAAAATGCTTGTTGGGCTGTGCCCAATCCCCTTCATTCTGCACCGTTCCGATGCAGGCTACGCGTTTTTTCAAAACGCTTCTATTCACATTCTTAGAAATCAGTTTTCAAAAGCAAAAATCCGCCGAGGAATCCTCCCGAAAAAACGGGAAGAATCCTCGGCGGATTTCGTTTATCGTGTTGGCTCTTTTTCGGCTGTGTCTTTTTCCTCTGCAAAAAACATCTCTACATTTTTCTGAGCTTTCATCAACTCCTGCATCTCATCTCGTGCCTTCCGGTAGTCTGGGTATGCTTCTTTCTTCTTTTTCAGAAGTTCAGCGTATTCGATGCTCAAGTCCTTAGCCTTTGGCAGCTTTTTCAATCCAGCTTCATCAAAAGCAGCTTTTGCAGCCTTATGCAGCGTGATTTCTTCCCGGTGGGCTTCCAGAAATCTCTTACTGTACCCGACTTTGCGGTAGGCGTCATAGACCGGGCGTGTCCGGGCATAATTAACGATGTACGTCCGCAGAACGGCAATCTCGGTCATGCGCGTTTCTGCTGCCTTGATTGAATCGCCCAGTTCGTGATAGCGAGCAGTTGCTGCATCCACACGTTCCTGCATTTCTTTAATGCTGCCGATTTTATGCTCCTGTAAGAAAATCAGCGTCTTGGACATTTCTTTCAGATTATATCGCTTTGCCCAGCGAGCATACCCCATGCTCTTTCCCTCGGCCAGCTTTGCATGAATGTCCACCAGCATCTGAAACTTTTGTTCCGGTACGATGCGCTTCTGCTTCTGCCGGGGATGGTGTTTGGCTTCCCCAGAGATAACAGCTTTCAATTCTTCTTCACTATATCCTGCGCCCAAAGTGCGGAACCGGATGAATCGCTTCTGCCGTGCGCCTTTGACGGAGGTGTATTTTCCACGCTTGACCTCATAACCCTGCTGCTCCATTCCTTGCAGAAAATCTTCGTAGTCTTTGGGCTTTTCCGCCAGAATAGTGTCAATCACGCCACATAGACGGTCACGATTGCTTTCTTTGGGCGGGTAGAGTGTGCGCTTCTGCCGCTCCCGATAGGGTTTTATCTCAATGACGGAAAGCTGATGCTCTAAGCAGATCAGATCGCTCAACCGTTGCACAGCCAGTCCGGACAATAAAAAATCCCGGAATTTCCGGGTGCTGTCCAACGCAGTGGAGTTGTAGATAATGTGATTATGAATGTGTTCCCGGTCCGTGTGGGTTGCAACGATAAACGCATACTTGCCTTTGGTGAAACGCATTGCCAGCTCATAACCCACCTTGTTGGCTTCTTCGGCGGTGATCTCGCCGGGTTTGAACGACTGCCGGATCTGATAGGCAATCACGTCACTTTTTTGTCTGCGCCCAGTGACAAGTTCATACTGCCGTTTGGACAGCATAAATTCTTCATCCACCGTCAAAGGACTGCATTCGTAGCTACTAATCAGTTCGCCATGCTCAGTCTTGTCGGGATTCTGTACATAGTCTGTACGGCTTTTCAGACAGGCCGCAACCGACTTGCCTTTGTTTTTGTGCAGCGCGATCAGCCGTGTCGCGGCCATCCTAAATCACCCCCATAAAAGAAAAAGCCGCCCGAAGGTGGCAAAAGGTTGAAAATGCTCCTTACAGTTCGGCCAACCACACACTGAACCGCCCGATGCCCTCGGTGATGGCAGTTGCGCCGAAAAAGAGGACAAAGCAGAGGAATTCGGCTACCAGCAAGATAAGGAACTGATTCCAAGTCTGACGGTAAGCAGTGTAGATGCCGCAGCCGAAGATGTAGAGCATCAGCGGAGCAACTACATAGCTGGACAGGGTTAGCAGCCACCTTGCCATCAGAGCTAGAAACGCCACAAAGAGAGAAATCGGGAAAAGAACAATTTTCTTCAGCATAGACATCATATCAAGCATTTCCTTTCTGTTCGCCCTTATTATAAAGGTATCGACTACTACGTTGCAAGGATGTCAAGCATTATATGTACCCCCCGCAGTCCTCCAACTGCGGGAATTTTTATAGCTCTGCCAGCTTGGAAAGAATTTGCTTGCCAATGTCAATCAGTTCATCCAGACGCTGCCGCAGATCTTCCATGTCGGCGACGTAGACCCGACCATTTTCATTGGCGGTTTTGGCGTACTGGTTCAAGTTGTTGCTGCACATCTGCAAAAGATACGCCATGCGTTGCAGTTGCGGCAGGTCAAGGTTCAAACAGTAGCCGTCCAGTGCCATCTTGCGGATATAGGCACTCAGGCTGCGGATGCCCATGCCCAGCATCTTTTCATAAATGCGGTTCTTCTCGGCTTTTGTGGTTCTCAGGATGATGATCTCGTCCCGCTTTTCCCTCACCGGGCATCACCATCCTTGTCGTAATAACTGCGGAAGGGCTTCACCGGCTCCGGCTTGTCCGACTTTTCTTCCAGCGCTGCCAGCACCGAGGGGCGGCGAGGTGCATCCTCCTGTTCTTCCTCATCCTGTTCCG
>OLRS01002357.1_pt1 | contig 15088 bp, 16 predicted proteins | sample 1673171 | NCBI WGS metagenome assembly OLRS01 (sample SAMEA3136762, study PRJEB25190) | human gut metagenome | biome: human gut; feature: human-associated habitat; material: faeces | place: Austria | collected 2013
TCTATCGTGTCATCTGGTTTTTGTTGGGACAAAAGAACAACCGTCTCCACATGCCTTGGGACAAAAATATTATACTACATAACGAAAGTATTAGAGGGGGATAGGGTCATATGAAGTGGTATACCCCCTGGGTAAATGTGATTTAATACCATCTAATACTATTTTTAGTGTTATTTTTATACCTTTAATAAATATTTTGTATTTTTAGTTCTACCTTGCTTTTGAATAAGACTAGCTTTGACCATATCGTTTAAAATTGCTCTTGCTCGCCTTTCTTTTACATCCAGCAACTCCTCTACCTGAGCAGAAGTTATCTGACTATTAATCATAATATATTCGAGTATTTTCTTTTGCTGCTCCGGTATCGTAGAAAATTCCGGCACTTTTTCGGCATTGGAACAGTTCCGATATTATCTTTTAGGTAAAAATATTTGATTACCTACTAACAAGTATAATCTGTTAGTAAAATTCTGGATACTGCAGTGGTTCTTCTCCTTTAATAACAATTATTTCTGGATTTTTCTGATGTCCTTTAGAATATCGCTTCACCCTAATATCAAACCACCAACAATCGCCAAAATCAAATAGGTATTCAAACTGTGATCCTTCATGCAAATGTAAATCTCCCAATTTAAAGTCCTTTGCAAATAATTCATTAACATTCGTAGTAGCCTCATCCATATAATAACATTTTCTTAAGCATCCCTTAGAAAGCCATTAGAGGTATGTATTCTTACTCTATTATAAAATATTTCTATGTATTCAAACACCGCAGCACGAGCTTCATCACGGGTTTTAAAATGCCTGTGATAAAGCCATTCACATTTTAGTTTACCCCAGAATGCCTCCATAGGAGCATTATCCCAGCAGTTACCTTTACAGGACATGCTACAAACAAAACCATACTTTTTTAATAATAACTGGTAGTCATTAGAGCAGTACTGTGCCCCCCTATCCGAATTATACCGAATTCGGCATAATTCGGATAGGGGCACGCAATATACAAGTGGTGATTTTCGTGACAGGCTTGAGGAGTTGGGAATCAAACAAAGCATGGGCGGCGTTGCTCACTGCTATGACAATGCTCGGATGGAAAGTTTCTTCGCTACATTGAAGAAAGAAAAGCTCTATCGCATCCCGACTCATCGAATAACGAGAGAGGAAGTAAAGACTGTGGTATTCAGATATGTATTTATTTACTATAATCAGCTAAGAGTTTATACTTCAAATCCTGACGGATTGCCACCTGCAATGCTCAGGCACCTAAAGCTCGAGAGCGAAGGGGCAGGAAGAGCAGCTTAGGTCCAAGCTCTTCTGCTCCATGTATATGTTAAATAATTTGTGTGAGTTTTAAGACTGCACTTTTCTTGACAATTCCAATCTAAGATTCTATCTACCACTGGGATTTTTTATCAATAGGGGCACCCGGGGTTATCCGCTATTTGCATTTTTTTATCTATAGGACTTACTATCAAAGTAGCGACCTATTTAGTTATTTACATTTTATTCCACTGAACTCTCATTAATAACATCTCCCTGATGATCTACTCCCCATGAATTTAATTCATCAATTATGGATACTAATGACATTCCCTTATCCGTTAAATAATATTCCACTTTGGGCGGAATCTGGGGATACTCTTTCCGATATACAACCCCATAGCTTTCCAACTCTTTTAGCTGTTGTGAAAGAGTTTTATACGCTATATTTCCTATAAAACGTTTAATCTCATTAAATCTTATTGGCTGTTTCTCTGCTAAAACATACAAAATAATCATTTTCCATTTCCCACCGATGACCTTCATTGTATAACCAAACGGTGTATTCTGTAATAATTGATTGTCACTTATATATTCATTATCATTCACAAGCATCTCTCCTACCTCACCGCCAGATACCTCTATATTTTTTATCGCATCGGAAAATTCGTTTCCATAAGCTCTGGATATACTATCATTTTTTGCGATAGCAGGTGAAAAAATTACTACGTCATTTGCCTTTGCTAATTCATGTGCCTTTTGGACTGCTTTTGCAATACTCTCTGCCCTATGAAAGGATATTTTTTCTTTCTGATAGCTACATGAAAGCTTTACACTGTTTAACACTTCATCAGCAACATCCCCAAACACTATCAATTGTTTCACATATGTCATAATTGCCTTTGAAAGTTCATACATTGAATATCCTTTTTCATTTACATCTCCACCAGTAATCAAAATTACTTTTTTACTGTAAGGCGTTAATGAGGAGACCACATTACACGGTTTACAACTGAACATATTATTATAATATCCCACACGTCTGTTTTCACTAACCATCACATAGTAGCTTTCTGTTCCACTGTAATTTTTCAGTTCCCTCACTAATATCGACATAGGAATTTCTAAAAATAACGCTGCAAGTATTACGATATAATATGCCTCTAAATTCCATTTTCCTGGCAGAAACAATTCATTGACATTGATAACTTTCTTCTCTTGTCCATCTATATTAACTAATATTTCTCCATTACAGCTCCAACTTCCTCTTGACAACTTTTTATATGTACTAAACTGCACAATATCACATAAGCTCTCATCCAACGCAGCAAGAACGAAACCATAATTTTCATTTAAAATAACACGCTGTGATTTTTCCATTGCAGAAATATAGTTCACTAATATTTCAACCCGTTCATTATATCTCAGATTCTCTCTCACCGGATAAGCGGAAACATTTGTAATCATCATCATGTCTGCTTTTATATTCAATTCTGCCAATAAACTAATTGAAATCGTAACAATCAAAAAATCCACATTTTCCAGCTCTTTCACATCTACTACAATACTATCTTCCGATATTATCATTATTTTATAACCGGCTGCCTGTAACACATCTTCAAGTAATGACGCACAAACTGTCTTCCCAAATGTGCCTGTTACCAATAACAATTTGCAATGACAAAATTGTAGAACATTATTTAAACCATTTACTTTTTTTAAACTAATTGTATTATCCATCCTTATTATCCTAAACAAATTTTATCTGATAATATTATAATATTACAATTAATTTTTTTCAAACATAACATTATTATCTAGCATTATATTTCATTCTTTAAATAATATTAAAATGCATAAGTGCATTCCAAATTCCATCCTTATCGCACTCCGTTGTCACATAATCGGCAACTGCCTTTACATTATCATTAGCATTTCCCATAACTACGGATATTCCTGCTTCGTGTAACATTTCCACATCATTATAATCATCTCCGAATACGATTACTTCCTCCTTTGTAACAGAAATATATTCCATCAGTCTTTTAAGCGTTTGCCCTTTAGAGCAATCTTTATTTACAAAATCATAATAATTATCAAGTTGCGCCGGAATAAACTTCAGTTCAGGATACTTATTTTCGTAATATCTCAGCTGTCCATCCGGAATGAAGCATTTACCGTTTGTAGGTTTTCCTTCTTTTCTTTTATCGGAAAATAATTTTTCAGTCCCGTTTTTTCCAAGAAAATGAACGCTGTATTGAAACATTTTATCCATTCCATATAGTATTTCCATTCCTTTTTCATAGTTAATCTGAAGAACTCCATCAAACATCACGGCATCTTCCATTTGTCTCCTAAAAACATCCATCTCAATCTCGCTTACATAAATCTTTTTACCATTCTTATCAAAAACTAATGTTCCATTGCCACAAATAAACCAATCAAATATATTTAACTCCATTACCCTCTTATCAATTGCTAAAAAAGACCTTCCTGACGCTATTGCCAAATTAGCCCCCTTTTCCTTCAACTTTCTAAGTGCTAATATTGTTGTGTCACTAATAGAATGATTCTTTTGTGATATAAGCGTTCCATCTATATCGAACACTGCTAATTTCATGATTTTCTCCTTTCGCCAATTAAGGCTTGTTTTATATTCCCCACTTCCACTGTATAGACAAATTGCCCGGATAAATTCTCCGGGCAATCTACTCTATTTTTCTGTATCATCGTATAAATCATCTTGATATTTTCCAAGTTCTACAAAGCCAAGATAATATCTGCATCGGAATATTTTCCATGCTCCCTCTTCTTTTCTAAAATCAAAAACATATCTTGCACAAGCATGCTCAATGTCAATGTTTGCCTTGGTATAATGATATGGATGTGTTCTTTGATTATGTCCCGACATTCTATATATCACAGCATGAGCTTTGTCATTTTCAATAATGACTTCATATAACTTCCCCGGGTGTGTCCAATACCTGTCACACTGGCGATGGAATTTCAATGCCTCTATCCACTTACGTTTTGTCATATCTCCCCACGGTGGCATAATCGATGTCACATCCTCCGTAAGAACATTTTCCATATGACCGAATATATTGTGATCAATTGCATATGCATATTTTGCAAACACTTCCATTATTTGTTCCTTATCTGATAACCCACAGTCTACTGGATTTTTTATCTTATTCCAAGGTGAGTCAAGTTCTCCCAGAATACATGGAAAATGCACCCCTGGATACCACTTTGCATTCGGAATATCAAAGTACCATGCCTCCTCAAAGCTTTCCAAATCTCCCCCATGTTTTACAAGATCCATTCTGATTTCATCTATAAGCCATCCTTTTTCCTTTATTATCCAATGATTTGCAAACATTGCCGTAAATTCAAATGTTTTAGGTTCATTACTCCCCTTTTCAAATTTTGCTGCAACGCAAACTACATGAGCTACCTGCTGTGCTTCTCCTTCTCCGATTCTACATGCATAATTACAGATACGGGAATGGAAAACGTCACTTTTAGGAATATCATTTACAAAGTTTTTAATCCCAAACAGACTATGTTGGGAGCCACAGGGATACGCCTTCACTGTACTTAAAAAACATATTACATCTTTGTCAAAAATCGTTTCTAGTACATCAATTTTTCTTGTTTTCCACGTATCTATAAACTGACCAAATTTTTTCTTTATTTCATCATAATTTTTCCTTGACATATATCCACCTAAAACCTTCCATTATTTCCAATTAGTGTCTTGTACCAAAAAAACGAGTCTTTCCGATAGCGTTTCAAATCCATCAGATTATCATCACTTCTATTTATATAGACAAAACCGTATCGCTTTCTAATTCCCTGATGGGTTGAAATTAGATCAATTGCCGACCACGGGCAATATCCTATAATGTCTACACCATCCTCCAGTGCCAGTGCCATCTGTACAATATGCTGCTCATAATAGTCAATTCTTTCCAAGTCATGAATCGCTCCATCTTCCTCTAATTTATCAAATGTACCAATCCCATTCTCTGATATTAAAATTGGAAGATGATAACGTTCATAAACCTTCCGCAACGCAATTCTAAAACCTTTCGGATCAATTTCCCATCCAAATTTTGTTTCACTTAAAGAATTATTAGACACTTGTCTATAATATCCCGGTTCCGTAAGAGCAATCTGTTGGTCTCCACATTCTCCGGATATATTACACTCCTCCGGACAATACGCAACAGTCATTGTGTTATAATAATTTACTGCAATAAAGTCCGGTTTTGCTTCTTTTAGCATTTCCATGTCTCCAGGTGCAATTTTCGGTATAATATTTTTCTTTTTCAGATAATTCCAAGCCTGAAAATTGTACTCTCCATACACAGCCAAATCTAAATAAAGCCAATTGCGGATAGCCGACGCATTCATTGCTGCCAGATAATCCTCCGGTTTCTCTGATTTGGGATAAGCCGGCGATATATTAGGTGCAGGACCTATTTTCGCTTTCGGCGCTAGTTTATGACATAAAATATTGGCTCTTGCCTGTGCAAGCTGCATATAATGATTTTGCTGGTATAATTTTTTCCATTGATTTTCTTCCTCTAAATTTGTGCCAATCACTGCACCTTTCAAAATCATAACATTCTGCTCATTAATTGAAATAAAATATGGAACTTTTTCTCCATACTCCCTAAATAAAACTTCCGCATACTCTGCAAATGCTTCTATCGTATTTGGATTATTCCATCCTCCTTCCTTCTCTAACTCATAAGGAAGGTCAAAATGAAACATTGTTACTATCGGTGTAATATCATATTTCATACAGGTATCTATAACTTTATGATAGTGTTCAACACCTTTCGGATTAACTCTTCCTCTTCCTTTGGGAAGTATCCTTGTCCATGCGATAGAAAAACGATATGCCTTCAATCCCATTTCTGCAAAAAGCCTGATATCCTCCTCGATATGATGATAATGATCAACACAAACTTTAAAATCACTTGTATTTTCTATGATTTTTTTTACATCCTGAACACTTTTTCCTTTTCCTTCTTCATCCCAAGCACCTTCTACCTGATATGCGCTTGTGGATGCTCCCCAGAGAAAATTCTCCGGGAAGCAAATTGACTGTTTCATTTAATCACTCCTATTTTGTCTCGCTAATTCATTTCATAATGGTATAATTATTTTTTCCTAAAACTTACAATACCCTTATCTCCTGCCTTAACATTTCCTGATTTATTAAGAATAATTTCATAATCACTCTTATCTATAAACACAATCGGGCTGATAATCGAACTTGCCTTCTTAATCTCCTCTAAATCAATTTGTGCTAAAAGTTCTCCTGCCTTTATCTTATCTCCCTCTTTTACCTGAACATCAAAAGGCTTTCCTTCTAATTTAACGGTATCAATTCCAAGATGAAGCATGATTTTTTCTCCTTTATCTGATTCTATACATATGGCATGCTTTGTAGGAAAGACACTAGTAATCTGACCATCAACAGGAGAAACTACTTCCGGAGCATCCGGCTCAATTGCAAAACCGATTCCAAGCATCCCCGATGCAAATGTTTCATCCGGTGTATCACTAAGTTTCATAATTCTTCCACTCATGGGAGAAATAATTTCTTCGTTTGTATTATTTGCTGCTTTTCTTATTTTTTTTTTACCATCCGGCTTCACAACTGCCTTTCCTTCCATAACAGCCTTTACCTGTTCTTTAATAGAAGCTGCCTGAGTTCCAAAAACAATGTGTAATCCGTTTCCTACCTCAATCACACCGCTGGCTCCCATTGCCACAAAGGAATTTTTATCGATGCCTTTTAAGCTCTTTAATTCAACCCTTAGTCTGGTAGCACACGCATCTAATGAAGTTATGTTTTCTTTTCCACCCAGTGTTTCTAGAATTCTAACTGCCAGTTCATCGGCACTTTGGACGAAATTACTCTGCATAATTTCCTCATCTTCCCTTCCTGGTGTCTTGAAATCAAACTTAATAATAATATACTTAAAGATAAAGTAATAAATCACGCCGACTATACCGTTAAGCGGAATAATCAACCACCATCTTGGTGCATTCTGAAATACCCCATAAATTAATAAATCCATTAAGCCACCACAGAAAGTCGAACCAACATGAATCCCCAACGCATTTAATATCGGGAAAGACAATGCCATAAACAATGAATGAATTATATATAACGGAAAACAGGTAAATAAAAATACAAATTCAATCGGTTCTGTGATACCTGTCAAAATAATTGTCAAAATACCTGCTGAAAACAAACCTAATGTCTTATTTCTGTTCTCCGGTTTTGCAACTTTAGTAATTGCCAAAGCTGCTGCAACACAAAATGCCGGGAATAAGTAACATCCACCACAGAAAGTTCCTGCAGTAATATCAACTCCGTCAGCCATCTGTGCAAGGAATATATTTACATCTCCATGAACTACTTCTCCTGCCAGTGTTGTATATGTTCCAAGTTGAAAATATGTAATAGGATAAATTAAATGATGTAAACCAAATGGAATTAACAATCTGTTTAAAACACCATATAGCCAAAGTGCTACTGGATTAACCGATGATGTTGTCATTACACCCAATGCAAGTATTCCTTCCTGTATCATAGGCCAAAAAATTATAAACGGGATTGCCAAGATAGTCGCCGCAATTGTCATAACAATTGGTACAAATCTCTTTCCCTGAAAAAAAGCTAATGCTTCAGGTAGCTTCACATTTTTAAATTTCTTATAAATAAATGCTGTGAGCAATCCTACTGCTACACCACCCAAAACACCTGTCTGAAGTGTAGGAATTCCAAGTATTGTCGTATACATATTGGAATTTTCAGCTACTGTTTCTGCTGTAATCCCCATCACATTTCCTATAACTGTATTAAACACCAAAAATCCTAATGCTCCGCTAAATCCCGCCACACCATCGTGATCACTTAATCCTTCTGCAACGGCAATTGCAAACATAATGTGTAAATTTCCCAGAATTAAATTTCCTATGGATGTCAATAACGATGCAATTGACAATACCACTCTACTTTCTAAAAAAGGCAGTACTTCAATAAAGCTTTGATTTTGCATCATCGTTCCCAGTCCCAACAACATTCCACCGATAGGAATAACCGCTATTACCAATATCATAGCAGGTCCAAATTTTTGTAATGCTCCCATCAATCGAGAGACTTTTCTACTTTTCATAATTTCTCCTCCTACTTAATAATTTCACGATTCTTTTACAACAGCTGTTATTTAAAGATTAGCATTAAAAATTTCAACTGAGAAGTACGCACTTATTTGTGTGCTACTTACCTAATTGTAATTACCACACAAATAAGTGCGTACTTTTATTATTCATACAATTAGGCTATTATTTAAGCAAATAAAACTTTTACTATAGGAGGTTGCAATGAAAGTTCAAGAACTAATAGACAATTTTTTAATTGCATATATCACTAACGACATATCTGAATGTTCTAGATATCTTTCCGATTCCATATCTATTCAATATTCCAATATCGGTTATAGAACAGGTAAGCAACAAGTTTTAGAAGCATTAAAATGGAATGAAGATTTTGATGTCAAACATATTACCACAACAAATACTTTAAGTTATCAAACAAAGAATAAAACTGTAACAGGACTTATTGCACATCATATGGTCAGTTATGAAAAAAATAACGAAATGTTCCCGTTTATTTTTGGTGGAAAATATGTATTTATTACTGACACAACAGATAATCTTATAGAAAAGATTAATTTTGTCTTGGAATATCAGGGTGAAAATACTATCTATATGAAAGGAAAATGGAACTTTACCGAATCCGATATTGATTATTCTGCTTTAAAGCCTTTTAACTTTTCGGAATTATATAGTCACATTACCTGCTTAATTACCAGCGAAGAGCGGATTAAACAATTATGCAGTCTGTTTTTTTGGTTACTAGATATTGGCGATCTTAACACTATATCTCAGTTAATTAGTGACGACTTTACAATTTCCAGAGAACCTTATGTTGGACATACTAATTTTTCTGCCAATAAAGACAACTTAAAATCTTTTATTCAAGCTACGAAAAATTATTATAATTTGAACCAATACAGTATATGCTTTAACAACATTTATACCGACGCAAACGATACAGTGCTAGATGCTGCTCACTTAACACCTCACAGACTCGGCACCAAAAAACGAAGTTATCTGACAAAATATCATTCATTTTTTGATGAAGATGTGGTTATTCGTCTAAATGCAAAGGAAAAAATCAAATCAGTAATTTTCACCAAATCTGCTGATGTACATTATAACGGTTTTCAGTTATTAAAATATTAAGAAAGGAACTTAGTGTGAAAAATTAATGGTATATGCTTAAAAAAGGGCGCACTTATACAAGGACACCTAAAATTTTAAAAAATTAGGTTGCTGATAATAGAATTTCAGATTGTGATATTACTCCTTCTGATAAAAGGAGTTTCAAAGCCTGTTTAATAGCTTTGAATTTCTGTTTATTCTGCATTTCCTGTGGCATATCTATTTTATATAGATCGCAGGGATTCCATGTTTCACCGTTTGTTAGCATATGGTAGATAGCTGTAAGAATCATTCTTGCGATAGCAATTATGGCTTTCTTTTTACCTCTTCGTTTTGCAAGGCGTTCATATTTTGATTTGTAGTAAGGAGTTGTTGTGGATTTTACGGCAGCATGGGCACATTGCACCAATGCTGGTTTGAGGTACACTCCAGCACGTGTAATCCTAACAGATTTCTTCTTACCAGCAGATTCATTGTTCCCTGGTGTTAGTCCCGCCCAGCAACATAAACGCTTTGAAGAGTTAAATTGAGACATATTTGTACCAATCTCGGAGAGTATTGTTATGGCGGATGACCTGTCAACTCCAGGAATTGTGCAGAGTAAAGTGATAGCATTTTCATAAGGTGCAACCAGCTCATCCAGCTTTGCATCAAGAGTCTGTAGTGATTTTTGAATAAATTCCATGTGAGTTCGAACCAGAAGTATACGTTCTTTTTGGGAACTGGTCATCTGGTAACCCTCAATAGAGTCAATCACGGTGGTTGCTTTCTTCTTCAGGGATTTCTGAAGGAAAGAGCTGCAGATTTTAGGGTCAAATACATCAGAGGTAATCAGATAGTTTGTAATGTCGGATGCTGATTTAATAATATTATAAAGGTGGTAGAAGACGCATACCATTTTTTCATTACTATTTGTGCCGCAAGCGTCAGCGGCGGAATGGAGGTTATTATGAATTATCTCGAAAATTATTTAAACTATTATACAGGTGAAAATCGAAAACAGATTTTCAAAATATTTTTTGACTTTATTAATTGCCTTAGAACAAATGACTATGACACTATGAAAACATTACTCAGCGATGATTGCATCGCAGATATCAGTATGACCGGGCATTTTGAGGGTGCCGGGCAAGTATGTGAAGGTCTTTCCTGGCCCGGTCCCAAAATGGATGTACAACGTATTACTTTTTCCAGCTTTGTATGCAGAACACATGACTGTGAGGCAAGGCAATGTGCATATACACAGCATCTCTATGCATTAGAAGATGAAAAAAATGTATTTCCATTTACATTTGGTGGCGAATTTAATAATTCTTACAGAAAAATAAATGGCCAATGGAAAATCAGCCATATACGTTATGATCTTATGTATGAAGATGGTAACAATTCTTATGTAAAAGATAAATGGAAACTTATGGATTATGGAGTTTTCTATGGTCATACGCCTATGATAAACGAAGAACTGGATGCACCTTGGTTTGCTATCCCCATTGATGATGAACCACAAAGCGATGCTGAACAGATTTTTGAAGTAGAATTTAAAAATAATATTGGTCAGGACGGCAATGTCTTTCATTTGTCCCAAAGCATTTATACCGATGACATAGCACTGGATTTTTCCAACCACAAAAATGTCAATAAGAATTACTCTGTAAAATCTGACAGTAATTATTATGGAAGAAAAGCAGCAGCAAACTTTTTTAAAGCTAAAAGTCATAAAGAAGCACGGTTACAGCATATTGCTTCCATGGTCGAGTTGAAAATAAATGGTAATACTGCCAGAGCTTACATGATGAGAAGCGAATATCATAGAATAAAAAACAACATATATAATAAGAAAACCATACATGAACATCCCGTTGTTGCACTGCATCAAATTGATTTCGTAAAAGAAGAAAATCAGTGGAAAATGAAAAGAATGTCGTATTATCCAATCATGGAATTTCTTCCTATCGGTGATGACTGCATATGTTTTGATGATTACATATGTGGCGACCAATTTTGGCAACCTATCAAAAAGCAACTGCACTTAAATTAATACGCCATAAATGTTGATATCAAGCAATTCATTAAATAAAAGTGAAGCCCTGAAGAGTTTTTTTCTAAAGGGCTTCATACCTATTAATTAAATTATTTTTTATTCTAATGTCTCTAGCAGTTAACTTATAATTCTGCTGCAGAGGGCCACTGCGACGGCAGTTTAGTACAACCTCTCTACTTACGCTATTTTTTCTATGAAACCTATACTTCCGGGTGGCCAAAAAAGCGCAGACTACCCCTACAAGCATTTTTGAATTTTAATTTTTTTATAATTATGCAGATTGTTCCACCATGGCATTAGAATCAACCCAACCTAATTCTTTAAGCTTTTTTAAATAGGCGTTGATTTTCCGTTCTTTGTTGAACTGGTTATAATATTCCGCACCTAAATCTCGATACTTTACACCATCTTTTAAAATATGATAGATGGCAATTAACATGGAATATGCTACTGCTACATATGCACGTTTCTTTCCTCGATGTGCACTAATTCTTTTGAATTGTGCAGAAAAATATGTTCCCTTCATTTTGACAGCTGCATGGGCACATATTATTAGCGTTGTACGCAAAAGATTATTGCCTTTATTAGTCTTACCTGAATAACGTTTTTTTACACTTTCATTGTTTCCAGGACATAGGCCTGTCCATGAAGAAATGTGAGCATCAGTTGGAAAACGGTTCATATCAGTGCCAATAACTGAAATGGTACTATGTCAATAAAAAGTACAAATTAAACTTGGAAATTTTCCGTCGAAAAACACTGTCTAACAAAAATATCCATTATACTTTTAGCTAACCTTTGATAGCCTGTCTTCAAGCGTTTTCATATATTCCTTCTCATACTGATCAGGAGACATATATCCACAGTGACTGTGAATTCTTACTGTATTATAGAAGGCTTCTATGTATTCAAATACCAGCATGTATGCGTGGTCATAATCTCTTATTTTGAATCTGTTTAACCATTCTCTCTTAATAAGGGCGTGGAAGGATTCTATGCATGCATTATCCCATGGATATGCCTTTTTAGAATAGCTTCTCTGCATATCTCCAGTTGCTTCAATAAATGCTTTTGAAACAAACTGTATGCCACGATTTGAATGAAATACCAATGGTTTATCTATTTTTCTAATAGCCTTAGCTTTATCAATGGTTTCTATCACAGAGGAGGTCTCTAGGGTTCTACTCAGAGTCCAGGCTATTATTTTTCGTGCATATAGGTCCATTATGCATATAAGATATACAAATCCCTTCAGAGTCCATATATACGTTATATCTGAGCACCATACTGCGTTAGGCTCTTCTGGATTAAACTGTTCATTAAGAATATTCTCTAATTCATTACTAAAATCAGAATCTATTGTAGTAACTGTATATGGCTTAACATATTGAGCCTTAATATCCATGCTCTCTGTGGTGAATGCTTGGTAGATGACGCCCTCGGCAAGTACCCACAGGCCCTTGATGTATCGCTGGTAGAACACGCCCGAATACATGCTCTCGTATCGGGCTTTGATGCTTGCGTCCAGCGCGAGGTTGTCGTCCATTGTGAAGTGAAGGCGCAGCGCATTCTTTTCCTTGTGCTTCTTCACCCATTCCTTGTAGAACCAATGCTCGGGTGAGCTGGGGTTGCAGTTGAACCAATACTTGGAACCGGGTACGGAGCAACGTGCGCAAGCCTGCTCAACGAATGAGCGAGGCATAAGCGCCACCTCGTCGAACATGACGCCAGCAAGCGTCATGTCTATTTCCTCCTTGCTTATGTGGTTAGCGCCCGTTGTTGGGCTTTTTACAGCCCGCCAGTGGGCTTTGAACGGTATCTGTCTGGAATGTCGCCCGTTTGAGTGCCTCGATGCGCTTCTTGTCGCACTCTGCGAACATCGCATCCAAGAAATCAATGCCACAGGGTTCAGAGTTCTCAGCGTCGGCAAGCTCACGGGTGATGCTTGCAATCACCTCAGCCTTGAAGCCACGGTGTCCGGTTCCGAGCGACTCCGGTGCCTCATACACCTCGTGCTCGGTTCCGTATGCGTAGCGGTCGTCGTTGGCTCCGTACGTAGCGATAACGAGCGGGCCAGCTCCATATCCGGGGTTGGTGCCTCGGTAAACCTCAGTCACGATGTAAGACATGTGAAATCTCTCCTTTCCTATGCGGCAATTCCGATACGACGGATGCCACGAATCTTCGTTGGAATGTTCTTGAGCTGGTCGATGTGCTCCTCGGTAGCCGAGTTGCACACGTTCTGAAGCTCCTTGATTTCAAGCTCCTTGATGAGAGGCTCGATGCGCTTGTTGTACGATGCGTTGACAAGGAACTGACCGTCGGTGGGGTGGTACTCCCAGTCGTAATCTCCGGTGTCGAGAATGTTGCAAACAGAGGATCGGAAGTCGCGATACTTCACACAGCCACGGTTACTGTCACCAGAGCCATAGCGGCGAAGCCATCCGCGATAGAACGCATACAGCTCCTTCCACGAGACTGCGTCCCAGACAAGGTCGTCGAGAACCTCGTGAATGAACTCAGCCACGTTGTCGTTGCTGAGGCGGAAGTTGTCCAGAGCCTCCTTGCAATACTGCGGAACCTCGATGGTGTAGTAGTTGGGGATGTCCTCAAGAACATGCTTCAGGACATACTCACAGACATCCTTACGAGCGAGGTAGTCACTCTTGATGTACTTGCGCTCACGACCGGTGAAGCACTTGTCGAACGGGACGAAGATGATCAGCTATTGGTATGAGTAATACGACATTAGGCATACTAAGACCACGTTCCCATTTACTAACTGTTTTATCTGATACATATAATTTTTCAGCCAAATCCTTTTGAGTTAAATTCTTTTCCTTTCTTAATTCGGTTACAAATAAACCAAATTTTTCATTACTAATCTGATACATATATCCACCTCCTGCACACATATTATAATGAGAGTGTGCATAAATCAATCGACTAGCAGTAGAATTACAGAATATTAGCACAAAATTCATCAAATAATCTCCCCATCATGATTATTTCTATAAAGTTATATTCGGATATTTTTAAGGCTTACTATGGAATAATTAAATCAGTAACTTATGACCATGGCAGAAAAAACAGCCTTCCAAAACTTAGAAAAGGTCATATGATATGGAATTGTAATTTGGTTCTTCTTTGCCCCTTATAAACACCAAAGCTGAACAAATAGGAGTTTTCTTCCTACCTGTTCATCTCTTTGTTTACCTGTAAATCAATTCATTTAACACAATCTCTTCTGCCATATTACGAATACCATTTACCTCTCTGACCCATTCCATATGGTCATAGGCTTTCAATTCTTCCGTAATAGCTTGTTTTTCCATCATCTGACTCACCAGAATATCCATTCTCTCCTGTGCTTCATCGTCCACAGTATTCAGATGTTCTGTCAGTCTGTCTTCCAACATATACAGTGAATACATTGCCGGACGATGCTCTTTCAGATATGTTTTCCGCATC
>OLRS01002368.1_pt1 | contig 14997 bp, 12 predicted proteins | sample 1673171 | NCBI WGS metagenome assembly OLRS01 (sample SAMEA3136762, study PRJEB25190) | human gut metagenome | biome: human gut; feature: human-associated habitat; material: faeces | place: Austria | collected 2013
GCAGCGTCCGCCTCCGTTTCTGTTCAAAATCACTTACTCGTACCACACATTCATATCCACGCTGGCGGCCCGTCCATCCCATGTGGTGATGCCCGGCACCCGACCGTTGTCGGTGTACTGCCACATATCGTGGCTGCGGGGATAGCCGGTGGAATCGGCATAGCTGGCCATCCAGATGTAGTTATCCCCCTCCAGCTGGCCTATGTGCATCCGATCCAGCAGGTAGTAGTAGCTGGCATAGATGCCTGCCTTGTACCCGGCACCTCGTACCGTGTCGCAGAAGGCCCGTGCCACGCTGGTGCGCTGCGTCACGGACAAGTTGTTGGCCCGTCCGCCGGAGCCGTCATCCGGATCCCAAACATCCTCCAGATCGATAAAGATGGGCATATCCACCTGATAGCCCTGCACGTACTGCACGCACATACTGGCCTCCTCAATGGCCTCCTTCTCATTGACGGCCTGACTGAAGAAGTAAACACCCACCTGCAAGCCTGCCGCACGGGCGCCCTCGATGTTCTTGCGGAAGGAGCTATCCAGCACCAGACGTCCGGTGCCGTAGCCTCGGAAGCCCAGCCGCAGGATCACATAGGACACGCCGGAGGCCCTCACCTTCTGCCAGTCCACATTGGCCTGCCACTCGGACACATCGATGCCGATGCGGCCCATCAGCGCTCCGCCGGGGGTGAACCGGTAGGCGGTGCCGTCAATGACCTGCGTGCCGGTGACACGCTCACCGGCGGCGTTATAATAGTACTTCACACCGTCCTCCGTCTGCCAGCCCCGCTTCACCGGTGTGGGCTCCGGCGTCGGCTCCGGGTCCGGATCGGGGGTGGGCTTCGGGTCTGGGGTGGGTTCCGGCTCCGGGGTGGGTTCCGGCTCCGGATCCGGGGTGTCGATGGAGGGCGGCAGCTCCTCGCTGGAGCCGCTGCCGGCATCGTCCGGCTTCTTGTCGCCGTACTGTCCGTCCTCGGTGCGGGAGTCCACCTCGTCGGAGGAGACCACCTGATCCGACACGTCGATGACCTCTCGCTTCATGGGTTCCACCGTCACCACGGTGTCCTCCGGCATCAGAAAGCCCGCCAGCGTCCGCAGGTGGGCCGTATAGTCCCCCTCCGGCATGGCCTCCGTGGTGATGACGCCGTCCAGATCCCAGTCCTTACAGACCGTTTTCTGCCCGTCGCCGTCTATCAGCTCCACCACGAACAGCGCTCCCCGCACTGGCTCCTCCGTGTCCGCTGCCAGGACCCGCAGCACCAGCTGCTCCTCCTGAGTCTGGCTCTCCAGATGCACCGGCACCAGCGCCGTGTCCGTACCGAAGCTCACCGGCTTGGCCTGTCCCCGGCTCTCCGCCGCAGCCACATACTGCGGAGCCTCCGCCAGTTGCCACAGGCCCAGCGCCGTGGCGGCCACCAGCACCGCCATCACGCCGCACAATATCCGTACATACTTTCCCATGGGTGCTCCTCCCTATCTGACCACCGCATATCCACCGGGACACCGACAAAATGCCGACCATGCCCCATTTTTCTTATGATAACATCATCATATCCCATTTATTGCATTATGTCAACGGGGAAGTTCACCGTCTGTGGAAAAAATCAGCGCCGGAAGGGTACATGGTGTTCCCGTCCGGCGCACAATTTCGTTGTCAAAGCTCCACCACCAGCGGCACATGGCCGGTGTGGGGCAGGAATTTCTCCAGCACGTCCTCTGTCCGCAGCCGCAGGGAGCTGGTATTGCGGCAGGGATGGCAGCCGAACCACCGGCTTTCCGCCACCGCCCGATCCAGCACCAGCGTCACCCGATGCTCCGTGTCGTTCAGCAGTCCCAGCACCGACGCCGAGCCCGGCTGCACACCCAGCAGCTGCTCCAGATCCTCCGCCGTGGCAAAGCTCAGCCGGGAGGAGCCGATCTGCTTGGACAGGTCCTTGGTCACAAAGGGCTTGTCCCCCGGCATGGCCAGCAGGTAAAAAGCCGACCGGTTCCGGGGCGTCAGCAGCAGATTCTTGCAGATGTCCGCCCCCAGCGCCTGAGAGATGACGGCGCAGTCCGCCATGTCCTCCGCCGGATCGTGATCCACCCGGTCAAAGGGGATGCCCAGTTCCTCCAGCGCCGCATAGGTGCGGTCCTCCACCGGCGTCCGGCTCTCTGCCGGGGCGCCGTGATACACAAGCGATACGTTCATGCTCTCACGCTCTTTCCAGCAGCTTTTCCCCGGCCCGGAAAATGTCTCCGGCCCCCACCGTCAGGATCAGATCGCCGGGCTGGGCCAAAGAGGCCAGCGTATCCGTCACCTTCTCCAGACTGGAGCAGTAGATGGCGCCGGGGATCTCCCGTGCCAGATCCTGCGAGGAGATGCCGATGTCGTTCTGCTCCCGTGCGGCGTAAATTTCCGCCAGCACCGTCACATCCGGCAGCTTCAGCTCCTCCACGAACTGGGAAAACAGCGCCTTGGTGCGAGAGTAGGTGTGGGGCTGGAAGGCACAGATGACCCGCTGATAGCCCATGGTGCGGGCGGTGGTCAGCAGAGCATGGAGCTCACCGGGATGGTGGGCGTAGTCGTCCACGACCACCGCGCCGTTGCACTCGCCGTAGACCTCAAAACGGCGGCCTGCCCCCTTGAAGTTCAGGGCAGCGTTGGCGCATTCCTCCACGGTCAGGCCCACAGAGCGGCAGACAGCACACATGGCCAGTGCATTGTAAATGTTGTGGCGGCCCGGCACTGCCAGACGGATGTGGCCCAGCTCATTGGTATCCCACTCCTTCAGATCAAATTCAAAGAAGCCGGGCTTATACTCCTGCACGTTGACAGCACGGTAATCGGCCGCATTGTCAATGGCAAAGGTGCGCACGCGGCGGTCCAGGGTGTACATGACATCCATGGTGTTCTTGTCGTCCGCATTGGCAAAGATCATAAAATGGGTCATCAGGGCAAAGCGCTTGAAGGCAAACTTCAGCTCGCCCATGCTGCCGTAATAGTCCAGATGGTCGTTATCGATGTTCAGCACCACGGACATATAGGGTGTCAGCTTGAGGAAGGTCTCGGAGAACTCGCAGGCCTCGATGACGATATCATCGCCCTTGCCGGCCTTGCCGTAGCCGCCGATGAGGGGCAGCTTGCCGCCGATGACTGCAGAGGGATCACGGCCTGCCAGCTCCAGTGCGGTGGTGATCATGGAAGTCGTGGTGGTCTTGCCGTGGGTGCCGGAAACGCAGATGCTGTCCTTGTACAGGCGGCTCACATAGCCCAGCAGAACGCTGCGCTCCACAGTGGGGATGCCATAGGAAGCGGCAGCGTTCAGCTCCACGTTGTCCTTGGCAATGGCGGCAGAGTAGACCACCAGGTCAGAGCCGATCACGTTGTCCGCAGCATGACCCAGGCTGACCTTCACGCCCATCTCCCGCTCCGAGCGGATGATGCTGCCGTCCAGCACATCGCTGCCGGAGATATCATATCCCTTGGCAGTGAGGATCTGGATCAGCGGATACATACCGCTGCCGCCGCAGCCGATGAAGTGGATCTTTTTTACATGATCCAGCAGATGCATGGTATAATCAGTAACGAACATAAGCAGGCAAACCTCCAATAAACAAACGGCCGCAAGGCAGACCGAATCCATCTTAATTCTTGGGTACTACTTATTATATAATTTTTGGCCGACAAAATAAACAGTTCCGAGCGAATTTTCGGAAAGAACCAGAAACTCCGGCACATTTTTGTGACAACTGTACAGATAGCCCATGGATTTTCGCCCCTTTTGCACACTTCATAAAAGATTTACATTTTTTATCGGCTTGATAGCTAACAATTTTGAAGTATTTGTGGTATGATAGTTGCGAATTTTGAACTATCACACTGCCGCCGGACGCGCGGCTGGAAAAGAGGAATCTCATTTTGAACATCAAGATCACTGCGGACAGCACCTGCGATCTGTCCGAAGCGCTGCTCCGGCAGTGGAACATCAGCCTGATCCCCATGCACATCCTCATGGGGGAGGAAAGCTATCTGGACGGCGTTACCATCCACCCCGCCGATGTATTCGCCCATGCCCAGAACGGCGGCAAAATGCCCAAATCCGCCGCCCCCAATCTGGTGGAGTACACCGACTTCCTCGCCCCCTTTGCCAGAGACTACGATGCCGTCATCCACATCAATGTCGGCTCCAAATTCTCCTCCTGCTTCCAGAACGCCCGGCTGGCGGCGCAGGAGTTCGGCAACGTCTATGTTGTGGACAGCGAGAATATCTGCACCGGGCAGGGCTATCTCGTCCTGCAGGCAGCCAAGTGGGCCGCTGACGGCCTGCCGCCCAAGAACATTTCCATGCGCTTACAGGGCCTTGCCAAGCGGGTCGAGTTGAGCTTTGTACTCAACCAGCTGGACTACATGGCCAAAAGCGGCCGCTGCTCCGGCGTGCTGGCCTTCGGGGCCAACATTCTGGGCATCAAGCCCAGCCTGGCCGTCATCGATGGTGAACTGAAAGTCGTGCGGAAGTACCGGGGCAGTCTGCCCATCTGCGTGGGCAAGTACATCACCGACCAGCTGGCGAACCGGGAGGACATCGACCGCAGCATGGTGTTCATCTCTTCCACCCAGGCGAAGCCCGGCTGCATGGAGGCCATCAAGGCCGGACTGCGGCAGTACGGCAATTTTGAGAATGTCTACGAGACCGACATCGGCACCACCATCGGCGGCTATTCCGGCCCCGGTACCATCGGCATCGTGTTTGCACGCAAGCAGTAAATTTCTCCCTGCACACAAAAAAGACGCGCTCATCACAGAGCGCGTCTTTTTTGCTTGATATCCGGTTTTCTCAGCTCAGCCGTCCGCTCTCTACCGAGAAGCTCAGGTCGGCCACGGCCATGGTGGATCTGCGATGGGAAACCAGCAGGACGGTCTTTTCCCTGCACTCATCCCGCACGGCCTTGAGGATGATTCCTTCGTTCAGGCTGTCCAGATTGGAGGTAGGCTCGTCCAGCAGGAGAAAGGGTGCATCGTGCAGGAAGGCACGGGCCACACCGATGCGCTGGCGCTCACCGCCGGAGAGTGCACCGCCCAGCTCGCCCACAGGGGTATCATATCCCTTGGGCAGGCTGTTGATAAAGCCATCCAGCGCGGCCTTTCTGCAGGCAGCCTCCACCTCGGCACGGGTGGCATCGCGCCGGGCGATCCGGATGTTGTTTTCTATGGTATCGTCAAACAACTCCGTTTCCTGGGTCACAAGACTTTCCTGGGCGCGCAGGGCAGCAGTGTTCACGGCGCGGATGTCACGTTCACCAAACCGGATGGTGCCGCTGCTCACATCCCAGAAGCGCATGAGCAGCCGCAGAAAGGTGGATTTGCCGCTGCCGGAGCGGCCCGTGATGCCCACGATCTTCTTTTCCGGGATAGTCAGGCTCAGGTCGTGGAGCACCTCTTCCTTGGCATAGGCAAAGCTGACATGCTCAGCCTGTGCACCGGTAAAGGTGGTATCCGCGCCGTCGGTCACATCGGCAGTTACGGGGTCTTCGTCCAGCAGGTCAAGGACACGGTCGGCACTGGCGAACACCTGGGTCAGGCTGGCACCGAGGTTGGCCAGCGCCACCACCGGGCCAAAGGAGCTCAGGGCCGACAGGGTGCAGACCAGCACTCCCTCCGCGCCCAGCTGGCCGTTCTGATACAGCCGGATGCTTACCCCCAGCACAGCCAGCGCCGTCAGCACGATGAGGGTGTTGGCGGCACCCACAGTCACGCCCTCGCGGTACTTCATGGCCTTCTGCTTCTCCCCCAGCGTCTCGCTGTGGGCCGTGATGCCCTCGGCACGCGCGGCGGTATTCTGGTACTGCAGGATATCCCGCAGGCCGCGCAGGCTTTCCAGCAGATAGCTGTTGGTGTCGGCCAGGGCCTGCCGGTACTCGCGGGCGGCTTTGTCGCCCCGTCTGGCAGACCACACCGGCAGAGCAATGCCCACCAGCAGATAGCCTGCCAGCAGCACCAGTGCGGGCAGAATATGATAACTGGCCGTAAAGCAGGTCATGCCGGTCACACAGAGGATCGCGATGCAGACCGGCGAAATGGTGTGGGCATAGAACACCTCCAGCTGCTCGATGTCGGCGGTGATCAGGGAGATCAGGTCACCCCGGTCACGGCCTTCCAGCTTGGCGGGGGTCAGGCGGCGGAGCGCGCCGAACACCTTATCCCGGATGAGGGCCAGCAGCTTGAAGGCGATATAGTGGTTGGAGGCCTGCTCTGCGTAGCGCAGCACGCCGCGCAGCAGGGCAAAGACAAGGATGCAGACAAAAGCCGTGCCCACGCCTGCCAGCGGGCTGGGCAGGCCTGCCGCCGTGAGCAGGGCAAAGCCGCCGAAGACCGTGATAAAGGTGGCGCAGAAATGGCCGATGACACCCATGACAATGGCTGCCAGCATGATGGGCAGCATGGGCCGGACCAGCACGATCAGCCGTGCGGCAATGGCAAACGGACTGCGGTGTTTTGTGTTGTTCATGCGCTCACCTCCCCAAGGTCTTCCAGCTGTTTCTGGGCGTTGTACAGGCGGTTGTACACCCCCTGTGCCGCCAGCAGGTCGTTGTGCGTTCCCTGCTCAGCGATGCGGCCTGCCTCCAGCACATAGATGCAGTCGCTGTCCACCACATTGGCCAGACGGTGGGAGATCAGGATCACTGTTTTCTTTCCCGCCAGGCTGTGGATGGCTTTCATGATATCGTTCTCACTCTCGGCATCCACATTGGAGGTCGCCTCGTCGAACACATAGATGGGCGAATCATGCAGCAGGGCACGGGCCATGGCAAGGCGCTGGCGCTGCCCGCCGGACAGGTTGGAGCCGCCCTCGTGGAGCGCCGTTGCAAGGCCGCTCTGGCTGCGGCAGAAGTCTGCAAGGTTCACCTGCTCCAGCGCCGCCCAGAGCTCGGCTTCGGCTGCATCGGGCCGGGCCATCCGGAGGTTGGCTTCCACCGTGCCCTTGAAGATGGCCGCATTGTGGGGCACCAGTGTCAGCAGGCGCAGACGGTCGGCCTGCTTCCATTCGCTGACCGGGATGCCGCCCAGCGTGACCTCTCCCTCCGTCGCGGTGCGGGCACCGGACAGGATGGCCGCTATGGTGCTCTTGCCGCAGCCGCTTTCGCCCACCAGCGAGACAAAGCTGCCCTGCGGGATGGTCAGGGACACATCGTGCAGGATGGTGCGCTCCTTCTCGTAACCAAAAGTGACATGCTCCAGCGCAAGGGTGCTGTCGGCCGGGTCGGCGGTCTTTTCGCCATCTTCAGGCTCCTGGGCAGAGAGCAGCCTGAAGATCTTCTCAGCCGAAGCCGCGCCATTCATGGCAATGTGGAAGTAGCTGCCCAGCAGGCGCAGGGGCAGGAAGAAATCCGCCGCCAGCAGGAGGATGGTCAGGGCGCTGGTCAGGCTGAGCTGGCCCTTGGCAAAGGCCGATGCCGCGCTGATGATGCCCAGACCGGCACCGCCGTAGGCCATCAGGTCCATCAGGGTCACGCTGTTCAGCTGCATGGTCAGCACCTTCATCGTGATCTTGCGGAACCGCTCGGCCTGGGCATTCATCTCCTCGTGCTTCCAGCCGTCTGCCTGATAGATCTTCAGGGTGGTCAGGCCCTGGATATTCTCCAGAAAGCTGTCACCCAGGGTGGTGTACTCGCCCCAGTAGTTCGCCAGCAGCTTCTTGGCGAACTTCTGCACCGCCACAATGGACAGGGGGATGAGCGGCACACAGCACAGCAGAAGAATGGCCGAGCGCGCGTGCACGCCCACCAGCAGCACAAACAGGGTCACCGGGGCCAGCAGGCTGTAAAACAGCTGGGGCAGATACTTTGCAAAGTAGGTGTCGATCTGCTCCACACCCTCGCTGGCCAGCATCACGGCTTCACTGGTGGCCACCGTCTCGCTGTAACCGGCCCCCAGCCGGGTGAGCTTTGCATAGATGCTGCTGCGCAGGGTGCGCTTGACATCCTTGGAAGCCCGGTCGCTCATATCGGAGGCGCAAAGGGTCAGGCCATAGCGCACCGGCACAGTCAGCAGGCAGAGCAGCATCCCCTGCCAGAGGGCATTGCCGGTCAGGCTGCCCGCAAACACGCCGCCGATGAGGCGGGATACCGTCATCACCAGCACCACATTGCACAGCATCCCCAGCCACTGGAACAGCACGTTCAGCCCCACATAGCGCAGGGCCTTCCGATCGAAGGAAAGCAGTTTCTTGTTGATCACGAAGCGTTCTCCTTTTCAGATTCATCCGGGCCGAACAGGCGGTCATATTCGCCGGTAAAAACCCGTTCGGGCAGGGCCGAAGTCAGGGCCAAAGCGGCATTATAGCGTTCCTCCTCGGTCATGTCGATGCACACAGGCGGAAAATGCGTCAGCACCGTTTCCAGTTGAGCCCTGACCGCCTTTGCCACAAAGATGCCCCGATCGGTCAGATAGATCTTGCCATAGTGTTCCTTCACGATCATTCCCCGATCCATCAGCAGGTTCATAATGCGCACCACGCTGGGCTTAGTCACGTTCAGCTTTTCGGCAATGCTGCGGGAGCAGATATCCAGATGCGTCTGGGAGACCTCATAGATGGCCAGGAGATACCGCAGATGGGCTGCTGTCAGTTCCATAGTATCACTCTCTCCTATAATAATGTAAGCTGCTTCCAGTGTTATCCAAAGCTAACTTTTTTCATTCTAAAAAAGGGCGCGGGCCGATTGGATGTTCGACCCGCGCCCAGCGGTTTTTACCGATCAGTGACAGCCGCTGCAGCCGCCGCAATTGCCATTGCAGCCGCCTTCGCCGCAGCCCCCACAGCCGCCATGCTTGTGGGAGTGCCATGTGGCCCAGCCCACACCGCCAAACACGATAGCACCTACAATGATGGTAGGCAGATTAAAGTTCGTGGCCAGGAATTCCATCATACAGAACACACCCTTTCAAACCGGACAGATGATCTTACTTGATCTTGGAAACGTCGATCTTGACCTCGTTGTCGCCAACGTACTTGTTGGGGCGGAACATCAGGTACAGGAATGCGGCAAAAATCACGATTGCCACGATGGTGAAGAAGTTGAAGCCAACCTCACCGGTGATCAGACCACCGATCTGGTACACGACCAGAGCCGCGCAGTAAGCCAGAGCGCACATATAACCGATGGCGATGGCAGTCCACTTGCCGTTGTTCATCTCACGCTTGATTGCGCCCATAGCAGCGAAGCAGGGAGCGCACAGCAGGTTGAAGATCATAAATGCGTAAGCGGACAGAGCGGTGTAATCCTGCGCAACTGCTGCCCAGATCTCATCACCGTTCTCAGACAGCTCGCCGCCGAAGTGATACAGAACACCGAAGGTGCCAACCACGTTCTCCTTTGCGATCAGACCAGAGACGGAAGCAACGGTTGCACGCCAGTTGCCGAAGCCCAGAGGAGCGAAGATCCAGGCGATCTTGGTAGCGATAGCGGCCAGGACGGAGTTGTCCTGATCCTCGACCATGCCGAAGGCACCATTCTCGAAACCGAAGCCCTGCATCCCGGAAATGATAATAAAAGCTTTTCCGGTTCATGCCGCAATCCTCGCAGATATCTCCTACGCTGATTTTGGAAAAAGGCTTTTTCTCCATCAGCTTCTTCATCGATACGGCCAGTGTATTTTTGGTAATGTTGGAATCCGCCATCTCAACCAGCTTTCCGAAATACATCACACCGATTCGGTCGGAAAAATATTTGACGACGGAAAGATTATGCGCAATAAACAGGATTGTCAGTCCCATTTCCTGTTTCAGCTTATTTAGCAGATTGATCACCTGTGCCTGCACAGAGACATCGAGAGCTGAAACCGGCTCATCTGCGATCACCAGCTGCGGTTCCACGATCAGCGCCCTTGCAATTCCGATGCGCTGACGCTGTCCTCCTGAAAATTCATGTACATTACGTGTTGCATGTTCCGCATTCAATCCAACCATTTCCATGAGTTCCATGACCTTTCTTTTTTCTTCTTCTTTACTATCTGTCAACTGATGAATCCGCATTCCTTCACTTACAATCTGATATACCTTCTGATGCGGATCCAGTGATGCATATGGATCCTGGAAAATCATCTGCATTCTTCTGCAAAGTTCATGTCTCTGCTTTGTATCCAGATTCTTGTCAATTTTCGTTCCATCGAAGGTTACCGTACCATCTGTAGGATCATACAGATGGATAACAGTTCTTCCGAAGGTAGATTTACCACATCCAGACTCTCCAACCAGACCAAGAGTCTCTCCTTTATAAATCTGAAGGGAAATGTCATCAACTGCTTTCAGGATCTTTTTATTTCCAACATTAAAGTATTTCTTCAGGTTCTTGACATCAAGAAGTACCTGCTTTTCATCATTTTTCATCAGAGTTTACCTCCTGTGCCATCTCGTCAAGCATCCAGCATGCTGACTTGTGATTCTTGCCGCAATCGGTATAATCCGGCATGTATTTCTGGCAGACGATCATTGTCTCCTTACATCTTGCCGCAAAAGGACATCCAACCGGAGGCTCCATAAGATCCGGAGGAGTTCCCGGAATTGCCTGAAGCTCACCGCCTTTTTCGTGTGCTTTTGGAATAGAACGAAGAAGGCCTTTTGTATATTCGTGACATGGGTTGTGGAAAATATCTTCCACATCTCCTGTCTCAACTAATTTTCCGCCATACATAACAGCAACACGGTCTGCAATATTTGCCACAACACCAAGGTTATGGGTAATGATGATAATGGATGTTTTGATCTTTTTCTGAAGATCGCGCATCAGATCCAGAATCTGTGCCTGGATCGTTACATCAAGGGCTGTGGTCGGCTCATCTGCGATCAGCACCTTGGGATCACAGGCCAGTGCAATGGCGATGACAACTCGCTGTCTCATACCACCGGACAGCTGGTGTGGATACTGGTCGTAACGTGCCTCCGGATTGGAGATTCCAACCAGGGAAAGAAGCTCAATGGCTCTTGTCTTACGGTCGGCTTTACTCATCTCCTTGCGGTGCTCTTTCAGCATTTCCTCGATCTGTTTTCCAACCTTCATGGTCGGGTTCAGGGAAGTCATGGGATCCTGGAAGATCATGGCAATCTCGCTTCCGCGCACCTGCTGCATCTGACGCTCTGAATATTTGGTCAGATCATTTCCCTGGAACATTACGCTTCCTTCTACTACTTTTCCGTTCTTTGGGAGGATTCCCATAACACCTTTCATGGTAATGGATTTTCCGGAACCGGACTCTCCTACTACCGCAAGTGTCTCCTGCTCATTCAGGTAAAAATCCACGCCGCGCACAGCCTGGACAACGCCCTTGTGCGTCTTGATGTGGACTGTAAGATTCTTAACTTCTAATATTTTTCCCATAGCTGTACCTACTTTCTCATCTGCGGATCAAGGGCATCACGAAGTCCGTCGCCCAGAATACTGAAGCATACCATAATCAGTACGATAACAATTGCCGGGAAAATCAGTACATGTGGATACATTCGCAGTACCTGATAACCACCGTTGATCAATACACCAAGGGAAGCCTGCGGCTCTGCCAGACCAATACCAATGAAGCTTAAGAATGCCTCGGTAAAGATAGCGCTTGGGATTGTGAACATCACGTTGATTACGATAACGCTGACTGTGTTCGGGATCAGATCCTTCATAATAATGTTGAATTTGCTGGTTCCAAGAACCTGGGAAGCAAGTACGAATTCCTGATTCTTCAGTTTCAGGATCTCGGCACGAACCAGTCTGGCCATGTTTACCCATCCGGTAATGGAAAGTGCAGCGATGATAGTTCCTACACCAGCCGGGAATGCCATCAGGAAAAGGATTACAATGATAAGGCTTGGGATTCCAACCAGTACCTCAATGATACGCTGCATAACAGCGTCTACCTTTCCCCCGAAAAGAGCGGAAACAGCACCGTAAAGAACACCTACAACCAGATCCAGGATTGCAGCTACCAGTGCGATCATAAGGGAAATTCTGGTTCCCATCCAGGTACGTACCCACAGGTCACGTCCAAACTGGTCAGCACCAAAAATGTGTGCTGCACTTGGAAGTCCATATACATTGTTATAATCAGTGTCTCTAAATGAATATTTACTGAAGATTGGTGCAAAAATGGCAAGCAGGATAATTCCGATCAGAATAAATAATGCTACAACTGCTGCCTTGTTTTTTTTCAGACGGATCCATGCGTCAGCCAGCATAGTGGAAGCAGGAGCTGCGATGTGCTCTTTTTCAGAGGCTTCTACTTTCGCTTTCTGATACATGCTGCGGTCAATTTTTGATTTGTCCACGATCAGCTCTCCTTTCCTTTGGCAAGACGAATTCTCGGATCAATAAGAGAATAAGCCAGGTCAACAAGCAGTACAATCAGCATATAGAATGCGGCATAGAAAATAGTAATACCCATGATCACCGGATAGTCATTGGCCTTGATACAGTCTACGAAAAGGCTTCCGATACCAGGAATACTGAAGATGTTCTCTACAGCAAGAGATCCTGTCATAAGGTTTACTACGATTGGTCCTAAAATGGTTACAACCGGAAGGATGGAGTTGCGGACTGCATGACGCATAAGAACCTTCATCTGGCTCAGCCCCTTGGCTCTTGCAGTTACGATGTAATCCTGATCCAGTACATCCAGCATTTCGGTACGCATAAAACGGGCAACCATAGCTGTTGCACTGAACGAAAGCGCAATGGACGGCAATACGGAACAATTCCAGCCAGTCCAGAATCCAACCGGGAGAACGCCCCATTTCAGACCTATGTAATACTGAAGAAGGGCTGCGGCGACAAAGTTCGGCACCGAGACTCCAAGCACTGCCAATATCATAGTAAAGTAATCAATTCCGCTATTGTGCTTCCAGGCAGCCAGGATTCCTAAAATTAATCCGATTGCAAGTCCGATCAGTACTGCCTGGATACCAATCAGCGCAGATGGTCCGAGACGACCTGTGATAACCTTGGAAACGTCCTGGTTTACATAAGTAAAGGAAGTACCAAGGTCTCCTTTCAGCATGTTCTTAATATATTTCACATACTGCATTGGAAGAGAATCATTTAATCCATACATTTCCAGCACACGTTCCTGCTGCTGAGGTGTCATAATACTAAAACGCTCAGCATCAAAAGGTGTACCTGGAAGATTTTTCATCATGAAAAAGGTACAGGTTACAATTACCCACAAGGTAACCAGAATGTACCCTAATCGCTTTAATACATATTTCAGCATGACATCACCTTTTCTGTTACTGTGCACGTAGTGAACAGTACTCCTTTTCTTTCTGTGAAAAACAGACCGTATACCGGCTGTGTAAGCCACTGCTGTATACGGTCCGTTACTTATTCCTTAAGGAATATTACTTGAATTTGAAGCAAACCTCTGAGATCTGTTTCGCTGCCAGTTTATATCCAACAATCACCTGAATAAGAGATTATTCGAAGGAAGCGTACTTGAACTCAAGCGGAACACCGATTGGATGGCTGATCAGGTTCTTGACATTGGATTTTGTCAGAACAGCGGAACCTCTGTGGTATACAGGAGCAACAACTGCGTCTTCCTCAACCAGCTTCTTCTCAGCTTTCAGCATGTCATCAAGACGAGCTGCATCGTCTGTCTGAGTCTTAGCATCAGAAATCAGTGCATTGTAATCTGCATCGTTGTAATTTCCACGGTATGGAGTTCCGTTTGTCCACAGATCAAGGTATGTCATAGCGTCATCATAGTCAGCACCCCATGCTGTTACAGCAAACTGATAGTTGTTGGCATCCATCAGCTCTCCACGTCCCTGTACAGTCTTGGTATCGATTACTACGTTCAGACCAAGTGTTGTAACAAGCTCGCTCTGGATAAATGTTGCAACGGATTTGGATACAGAGTCATCAGCTACAAGAAGAGTAACCTCTGAAGGTGCGCTTCCAAGCTCCTCAACTGCTTTGTCATAGTACTCTTTTGCCTGCTCCGGATCATATGGGGAGACATCTCCGTTCAGCTCACGGAATGTCTTCTCTCCATCACCGCTCATGCCGTCTGCTACAAGACCAAATCCAGGTGCAGAACCATCTGCAAGGATGTTGTCTGTAAGAGCGCTTCTGTTCATAGCAAGAGAAATAGCTTTTCTCATGTTTGCATTGCTCATTACGTCATCTGTAAGGTTGAACTGTACATAGCTTGTACGGAAGTCGATCTCCTGGGAGAATTCCGGATCATCCTTGTATGCTACTACGTTTGCAGAATCAAGTTTAACCTGGGAAAGCTCGCCAGCCTGATATGCGCTTAATGCAGCTGCAGCATCTTTGATTACACGAACCTGTGCATCTTCGATTGCTACGTTGTCTTTATCCCAGTAATTGTCGTTCTTAGCGAAAGTAACGCCTACAGCCGGATCATAATCTGTGATCACGTACGGTCCGCAGTAGAGCATGCTGTCTGGGGAAAGAGCGAAGTTTGTGCCCTGCTCTTCACAGAATGCTTCGTTAACCGGGAAGAACATATCCATTGTAGTAAGGTTCAGGAAGTATGGTGTCGGGCTCTTCAGCTGAACTTCCAGTGTCTGATCGTCAACAGCCTTAACACCTACCTCAGAAGCCTCAACGCTTCCCTCATTATACTCCTGACCATTTACGATGTAGTCTGTCATAATGAAGCCGTAGCCGTTTGTTGCGTCTGCGCTCATCTGTTTCAGCCATGCATATACGAAATCTGCTGCTGTTACAGGCTCACCATTGCTCCACTGGATTCCGTCTCTTAAGTGGAAGGTGTATGTAAGCTTGTCATCGGATACCTCATAAGTATCGCAAAGAGCTGGCTGAGGCTGGTTCTTCTCGTCCATACGGAACAGTCCCTCTTCTGCCTGGTTCAGTACCAGGAATGCATTCTCCTCGGATGCAGCCCACGGTACCAGAGTCTTGATCTCGAAATCAGTAGCAACGCTGAGAGTCTCTCCTTCTGCGAATACTGCTGACGCACCTGTTACGGTCATGGTGAGTGCCATGCCAAGTGCTACT
>OLRS01002369.1_pt1 | contig 14989 bp, 16 predicted proteins | sample 1673171 | NCBI WGS metagenome assembly OLRS01 (sample SAMEA3136762, study PRJEB25190) | human gut metagenome | biome: human gut; feature: human-associated habitat; material: faeces | place: Austria | collected 2013
GAGAGGGAGATCCCCTCACAAATCAATATACTATGATAAATTATGGAGGATACGATCATGAAGAAGTGGGTATGTCCTGTTTGCGGTTACGTTTACGAAGGCGAGAATCCCCCGGCCGAGTGTCCGGTGTGCCACGTCAGCGGTGACAAGTTCACCCTGCAGGCAGAGGAGAAGTCTTGGGCCGCCGAGCACGTGGTGGGCGTAGGCAAGGTGTTCGGTGAGGATGTTCCCGCTGAGGTCCGTGAGGAGATCATCGCCGGTCTGCGTGCCAACTTCGAGGGCGAGTGCTCCGAGGTGGGTATGTATCTGGCCATGGCCCGTGTGGCTCATCGGGAGGGGTATCCTGAAATCGGCCTGTACTGGGAGAAGGCCGCCTATGAGGAGGCCGAGCACGCCGCCAAGTTCGCCGAGCTGCTGGGCGAGGTCGTGACCGACTCCACCAAGAAGAACCTCGAGATGCGCGTTGAGGCTGAGAACGGCGCCACCGCCGGCAAGACCGATCTTGCCAAGCGTGCCAAGGCCGCTGGCCTCGATGCCATCCACGACACCGTGCACGAGATGGCTCGCGACGAGGCCCGCCACGGCAAGGCTTTCGCCGGCCTGCTCAAGCGCTACTTTGGCTAAGCCAACCGCCTGAGACATAACCTCAAGCTCGATGAGGCCCGGACCGTATTGGTTCGGGCCTTTTTCGTGCCTCATGAACTTGTTAACGCCCTGAAATAGGACCGCCTTCGGCATCGGCTTCTCGTCAAAAACTAAGTGAGTAGACTTTTTGGAACTTGCCGAGCACGCCATCCATATTGCTTTATAAAGCCGCAGGTAAATGACTTGTTGCAAAACGGCTTGGTCGCCAAAGTGCCAAAAGTCTACTCACTTAGAACCGCAGCCGTCCACGATCGAGCCATTTTGTGTCTAGCGGGCATCTTTCCGTCGATTACTCCCAATTTTGTCCAGTCAATGAATAGTTCAGACCGGAGTAATGCCTCAGCCCTTTGCTCATCCGGGCTTTTATCACGATATTCAGCATCGAGCATCCTGCATACGGCCTTAACGATAGCGCGGAATCTATCCTCATCGGATATCTGTCTGTGTGTCAGGAGAAGTACATCGTAGCCCATGGCCTGAAGGGCCGTCATGCGATCGGCGTCACGCAAGCCATCCCCTGCGCGTCCGTGCGAGGCCTTTCCCTGACATTCAATGGCCACCTGTCGCCTGCCGTCCGGCGAAGAAAGTAGCAGGTCAATATATACACGGGACTTTCCCACAATCGCTCGAGCACTTGTGCTTAACGTCACTTCGACATTGAGCTCTATACCGCAAAACCCTTCGCCTCCCAGGGCTCGCGGCAGCCCGAGCAACAAATACGCCTCGACCTCAAAAGGCGACGCGGCACCCAATGGGACGAGTTGCGATACCGCCATAAATCTATTGCCGTAACGCATCCCGCAAACATCTGAACAAAAACGGTCAAGGTCTCCGCCCAAAACCAAAGCGTCTCGACGCCATAAATTTGAAGTGGCGCCGTCCTCGGACGGGCAGCGCACCCAACCGAACGTTGTCGAAATCGCGCCCGAATCAATTGCACGCGTAAGCTCCGCCTCAAGTGCCGCCGGCAGAGCGCACACCGCAAACAAGCCACACATCTCCGCCAATACCAAAAGAAGCTGAAGATCCGTCAGATGCCGCGACATGATGAATGCCGTCAGCAGAGGAGATGTAATCAAAAATCCATGCTCCGTTTCCAGCACAGATTCCCTGGGGAGCTCACCCAGGAACAGCCGCTGTCTAATGCTGGCAGGACAAGTCCGTTTGTTTCTCGTCCGGACCAATGTATACAACGGAAAACCGAGCGCGACCGCAGCCGTCGGGTTGCGGACGAGATCATATCGCTGCCGGTCTTCTTCCGGCCGTGGAAGCGGCGGACACAAAGCGCGGACTTGAGGAGGCAAACGCCAGTACCTAAAAGCCGATATGTCACAAAGTAGATCCTTCATAGGCACAGGAAAACACGAATTTCAACCCAGTCAGTCACGTATTGGCGCGAACGCACCAAAAATGGCGCCGAACGGACTGCCAAGTTTTCAACAGCACTCCCCAACTGGCCAAAAGCTTGCCGAGAGCTGGACGAAGCCCTGTTGAAAACCCCATTTTTTTTTCTCATGCAGGAGCTTTGCGCGGCAAGTGAGTAGACTTTTTTGAACATCCCGAGCAGGCCGGTCATCCTGCTTTTCAAAACCGCAGGTAGATAGCTTGTTACAAAACTGCCTGGTCGCCAAAGTGCTAAAAGTCTACTCACTTAGGTTGCAGAGTGCCCCCATTAGCTGCAATTCCAAGGTAGTTAGTACTTTTGGACTCAGATCGTCATACTGAACAAGAATTTGAGTTGAGTTTTCAGGGACAGATGCGCCATCGGCACACCAAAAACAGTCACCGATATCGATAAAAGGGATGCTCGAGCGCGTGAGGGCCCGTGCAAAAGTGCTTCCGCCCGTTCCACGCTCCGCAACCACGATACAGTAAAGGCCCGCGTCTGCATGCTCGATCGAGACTTCCCCTGCCGGAAACGCCTTCCGCACAAGCGCCGCCAGGCCATCGCGCGCCTCGCGAGCGCGCACGCGCACGCGGTTCACATGTCGCTCGTAATCACCCGATTCCAGCAAACGAGCCAAAGCGACCTGGTCAACAGAGCTAACCGACGAGGCGTAGAAACCAAGGTTGCGCCTAAACCGCTCCATTAGCTCATCGGGCAACACCATGTACGCTAGACGCAACGCCGATGACAGGCTCTTCGAAAACGTGTTGGTGTAAATAACCGACTGGGCGGCATCGATCGATGCAAGCGCGGGAATCGGCTTGCCGGCAAGGCGAAACTCACAATCAAAGTCATCTTCGATGAGATACCGACCTGGTCGCTCGGCGGCCCAGCTCAGCAGCGCATAGCGACGCGCAATGCTCGTCACAAGACCGGTGGGATACTGATGGGACGGCATAAGGTGAAGGACATCGGTCCCGGTTTTCTGCAGAGCGCTCAAGTCCACGCCCTCATCATCCAACGGGATATGTCGTACTTGGCAGCCCATAGCCTGATAGATGCGCGTCAGGCGCAAATAGCCCGGATCCTCAACGGCATACACCTTGTCCGCGCCAAGCAGCTGAACCAACATGGTATCGAGCAGCTGGGCGCCCGCACCGATAACAATGTTGTCGGGGTCGACATTCATACCCCTCGTCCCGCGCAGATGATGAGCAATTGCGCATCGTAGCCGAACGGTGCCCTGTACCGGTGCGGGCGAAAAGATCTCGCGCTCGTCTTCGGATGCCAGCGTCGCCCGCAGTGCGCTTTGCCAAAGCCGCGCCGCCTCCAAAGCGGAAGGAGAAAGTGCGTCGAATTGCTCGACCCGTCCGCGGACATCATGCGCGCTGGGGTCCACAGAGACGGCATCTCGGTCGATGCCCTCCGAAGCCAAAGGCAAAACCGGTGCATCCGGAAGCTTGCAAGCGTAGTAGCCACGCCGCGGCTTTGAGCAAATATAGCCCTCGGCAAGTAGCTGGCTATATGCATTCTCGATAGTAATGACACTGATTCCCAGATGACTGGCAAAGGCGCGCTTAGACGGCAAATGCTCCCCCGCCACAATGCGTCCAGCTACGATATCATCTCGAATTTGCTGGTAAACATACTCATAGAGCGATGCTTCGCCGCGTTTTTCCAAATTGTAGTCAAGCATGAGTTTGCCACCTGATCTTATCGAGCTGTTCAATCTGGTATTAGTCTGACCTTATTATTATCTCGAAAACTGAGTATTTCGCCATACCCAGCTCCCAGATAGGATGTTCCGTCAAGCAATGCACATGCCAACCAAGGGAGCAACCATGCCAGAACAGACCAGCAAGGCCGATCGCGTCAAACTCAATCGCGAGCTCGCGCAGATGCTCAAGGGCGGCGTCATCATGGACGTCACCACGCCCGAGCAGGCACGCGTCGCCGAAGAGGCGGGCGCCTGCGCCGTCATGGCACTCGAGCGCATTCCGGCCGACATCCGTGCCGCAGGCGGCGTCTCGCGCATGAGCGACCCCAAGATGATCAAGGGCATCCAGGAGGCCGTCTCCATCCCCGTCATGGCCAAGTGCCGCATCGGTCACATCGTCGAGGCGCAGGTCCTTCAGGCCATCGAGATCGACTACATCGATGAGTCCGAGGTTCTCTCCCCTGCCGATGACGTCTATCACATCGACAAGACCCAGTTTGACGTGCCGTTTGTCTGCGGCGCCCGCGATCTGGGCGAGGCGCTGCGCCGTGTTGCCGAGGGCGCCACGATGATCCGCACCAAGGGCGAGCCGGGCACGGGCGACGTCGTCCAGGCTGTACGCCACATGCGCAAGATCCAAAAGCAGATCCGTGACGTTGTTGCTCTGCGCGACGACGAGCTCTTTGAGGCAGCCAAGCAACTGCAGGTTCCGGTCGAGCTGGTGCGCGAGGTCCATGCCACGGGCAAGCTTCCCGTTGTGAACTTTGCCGCCGGCGGCGTAGCGACCCCTGCCGACGCCGCGCTGATGATGCAACTGGGCGCCGAGGGCGTCTTTGTCGGCTCGGGCATCTTTAAGAGCGGCGACCCCGCCAAGCGCGCCGCCGCCATCGTCAAGGCCGTGGCAAACTTCACCGATGCCAAGCTCATCGCCGAGCTTTCGGAGGACCTGGGCGAGGCCATGGTGGGCATCAACGCCGACGAGATCGAAATCATCATGGAGGAGCGCGGACGCTAGTCCGGCAGAAAGGATCGCACATGAGCGATTATGCAGACCAAACGGTCGCCGTGCTGGCGGTCCAAGGCGCATTTGCCGAGCACGAGGCAAGACTATCCGAGCTGGGCGCGCGCTGTATTGAGCTGAGGCAGGCGGCTGATTTGAAGCAGGACTTTGACCGTCTGGTACTTCCCGGCGGCGAGTCTACCGTTCAAGGGAAGCTGCTTGATGAGTTGGGCATGCTCAAGGAGCTTCGTGCCCGTATCGCTGAAGGCATGCCCGTCCTGGGCACCTGCGCCGGCCTGATTCTACTGGCTCACGATCTTGCCGCCCATGACGATAAGGGCACGCCGCGTTTGGCAACCATGGATGTACTTGTCGAGCGCAATGCCTACGGCAGGCAGCTCGGCAGCTTTCGAACCAAGGGGCAGGTAGCCGGCATCGACGGTGAAGTGCCGCTGACGTTTATCCGCGCGCCCCGCATCGTCGAGGTCCGCGGCGATGCCAAGGCCTTAGCGAAAGTCGACGGCCGTATCGTCGCCGCCCGTCAGGGCAACCAGCTCGGCGTAACCTTCCATCCTGAACTCGATGAAGACATCCGCCTCCACGAACTGTTCCTACAAATGTAGGTATCGAAATCAACAAACGAAACGAGAGTGGATAATCTCCCACCTTGAGCATGAATATGGGCTCATACCGGGAGATTATCCACTCTCATGCTATGTAGTCGTTGGGTGTTCTTAAACGACTAGTCAAACAAGAACGTCCCCAACGACTATCTTTTAGCAGGTCTGGATCATGGCAATGTCGATGTTTTGGCACCGACAGCGAGCGCCCACCAGAGCGAACAAATTGGCATGAAAAGAGGACGGCATAGACCTTCTGGTCATGTCGTCCTCTTTGAATGACAAGTTGTCGCTCTGGTGGGCGCGCAGCGTCAACTAGTTACGCGGTTTGGTAAAACCGCGTAACCCAACTAGAAGCGGTTACCGCGGAAGCCGCCACCGTTGCGGCCGCCACGGTCGCCACCGCGACCGCCGCGGTCGCCACCACGGCCACCACGATCGCCAAAGCCGCCGCGACCGCCACGGTCGCCGCCACGGCCACCACGGTCGTCACGGCCGCCGCGAGGACCGCGATCCTCGTCCAGGCCCATGGCGACGAGCGGAGCGATAACCTTATCGAGAGCGGCCATCAGCTCGGTGGCCTCCTCGTAAGAAAGCTCGGGCAGGAGCTTCTCCTTCTTGTTGGCAAGCTCGACCAGGCCCTCAGCGGCATCCTCGGCAGCGAAGACGACGATCTTGCGCATATCGCCCTCGGCGTCGTCGATGCGGCCGACCAGATCGGCGGCCTCGGCCTCAGCCATCAGGCCATCGAGCTCACGGAGGCGCATGCCCAGCAGGTCGGACATTTCCTTCTGCTCCATCTTGGGCTTGAGGTCAAGAAGCTTGATGGCGCGCTCGATGTTCGCCATGCGCTCGGCCTTGGCCTCCTCCTCCTTGGAAATAGCAAAGCGACGGCTACGCAGCAGGCGGGCGGCCTTCTGCATCTTGTCCATCAGCTCTTCGTCATCGTAATCAACGGCGGCCTTGACAACCTCGGCCTCCTCCTCGGCGGAAACCTCGTCAGCAGCCTCAACCTCGGCAGCTTCGGTCTCCACGGTCTCGACTGCCTCGACCTCGGCAGCCATGGTCTCGTTCTCGGTCTCGTTCATGATCTCTTCGTTCTCAGACATGAGACTCCTTCTTGGCCCTCTCGGGCATCATCGCCCCATTCGCGGGGCCCGTCGCGCACTCTTTGCGCTTTAAACATTCATGCCTCTCGGCAAAACGTCCATTAGTTTATGGTGTCGCCATCCAATCTAGCTGCAGAATCTATGTGCACACATTAATGCGACATGTGTGACTCGCGACGAGCGTACACCAGCGACGCCACAAACCCGACCACGGCAATCACAGCCGCTACACGCACGGCAGCTGCAAATCCAATCGCCTGGGCAACGTCTGTCGCAGCGCCAGCGGCGCCGGCGGTCGCAGCAGAACTCGAGAGCAGACCGATAAACAGCGACGGGCCAAACGATGCGGCAATCATATTCCACGTGTTAAGCAATGCCGTTCCGTGAGGATGTTCAGCGGCGGGTAGCGTCTCCAAGCCGGCCGTTTGCGAGGGGCTCAGCACCAAACCGACTCCGGCATACACCACAACGGTCAGCGCCACGACGACGCCGATGTGTCTGCTTGCAGCGTATGTATTTAAGTGGGACATAGTTGGTGTGTACGCCGATGTTCATGCTTGCCGCCGTCATCGAGATGGCAGTCTGCCCCACGGCAATCAGGGCAAAACCGACCGGCAGCAGCGGCCATGCGCCACGGGCGTCCATCACGCGTCCGCCCACAATCGAGGTCACGGCGTTGCAGGCAATCGCCGGCAAAATGAGCAAGCCCGCAATAAGTGCGGTCATGCCGTATGCGCCCTCAAAATAGAGCGGCAACAAAACGCTCATCGAGAACGTCGTCATCATCGACACCACCACAAGCAAACACGCAGGCCAAAAGCGAAAGCTCGCCATGGGACGCACGTTAAGCACCGGATGCTCGAGCTTGAGCTGACGGGCCGCAAACAGGCCGAGCAGCACAATGGCGGCGAAAAGCGCCACGATGCCGGCAATCAGATTGGTCGAGAACTCGCCTACGGAATACACAAATGCCGTAATGCCGGCGGCGAGCAAAACAACCGACAGAATATCAAGCGTGGTGTTCGAGCGCTCTCCGACATTCTGAACAAGCTTTACGCCCGCCGCAGCGACCACAACGCCGCCCACCAGCGGCACTACGAATACCGCCCTCCAGCCAAACAACGTGCACATAAGACCGCTGATCACGGGTCCAAACGCCGGTCCTAGCGTAATGCAGGCGCCGCCCAGGCTCAGATACAAACCGAGCTTCTCGCGCGGGGCGCAAGACAGCACCACGTTCATCATGAGCGGGAACAAGATGCCCGATCCCGCAGCCTGCAAAATACGACTTGGCAGCAAAACGCTAAACGACGGAGCGACCAGGCACAGGACTTCGCCGGCGACCATGCATCCGCATGCGAAAAACAGCAGCTTGCGCGTCGAGAAACGGCCGGACAGGAAGGCCATGATGGCCGTAAAAATCGACGTCACGATCATGTAGCCCGAGACGAGCCACTGCGCCGTGGTGGCACTCACCGAAAAGGCTGCCATAATGTCGTGCAACGCCACGTTAATGATGTTCTCGTTAAACGCGGCAACAAAGGCTGCAATATACATTACGACGAGAATCGCCGCAGAGGCCGATGGCGTTACTTGAACTTGTTGCAGAGATTTGCTCCCCATGCATTTCCTTCCTCTTGGAACGACAGTCGCATCGCCCCAGAGGAACGGTCCAGGGCGAAAAATGAGCCCTAGACTTACGCCAGACGCCGTACACGACGAATCTGGCAACATGGTCCAACATCGAAAGATTGTAACGCGGACGCACAGCTTTCCTTCCGCGCTATTATTAAAAGTCCACGAAAGCATAAGACATGAGGAGCCCGCCATGATTAAGCCCATCATGAAATCCGAGTTCTTTTTGCGTCTGCCTTCCGAAGACGCGGGACCCGACGATGCCGCAACCGGGCAGGATCTCCTGGATACACTCCACGAGCATGAGCGCGAGTGCGTGGGCCTCGCCGCCAACATGATCGGCGTGCGCAAACGCATCATCTGCGTAAAGGACGGCAACAGGACACTCCTGATGTACAACCCTCAAATTCTTGAGCAGGTCAATGCCTATCAGACGAGCGAAGGATGCCTCTCGCTGACCGGCGAGCGTCCCTGTACCCGCTATCGCCGCATTAAGGTTGAGTATTTGGACGAGAACTTCGTTCACCGCATCAAAAACTTCTCGGGCTACACCGCCGAGATCATCCAGCACGAAATCGACCACTGCAATGGCGTCGTGGTTTAGGCCACCTGCCAAAATGAGGGTACCGGAGGCCTCCCTATGGATATCAGCCGCTTTGGCGAATTCGCCATCTTAGCGCAGTCACGCACGTTTCTTGATGCGGCGGAACTGCTTTTCATGTCGCAATCAACCCTCTCCAAGCACATCATGGCAATGGAGCACGAACTCGGCTGCAAGCTCATCGATCGAAGCCAGCGCCACGTAACACTCACCGCGCAAGGTGAAGCGCTCCTCCCCTATGCGCAAAAAATTGCGACGCTTCAGCACCGTTATCTTGCCGCCATTCAAATAGGCGCAGGTGAGCCGCTCGAGCACCTCACCGTAGGTTCTATCCCCATTATGGCCCCTTATGGGATCACGGACGCCGTCATCGATTTTCAGCAGGCGAACCCCTCATATTCCGTTGAGCTCATCGAGGGCGAGGGCGACACACTCAAGCGCATGCTCCTGCACGAGGACATTGACCTGGCCTTCATCCGTGACGGCGGCGCCATCGAGCCGGAGTTCAAAAAGATTCCCTTTACGACCGACCGGCTCGTGGCCGTCCTTCCACTCGACCATCCGCTCGCCGAACGTGACACCGTCGAGATAGACGACCTTATCGACGAGAATTTCCTCATGCTTCCCCAAGGCTCGTTCGTAAGCGAGCTCGTCCTTTCCCTTTGTCGCGAAGCTGGATTTGGCCCACGTGTTACGTTCACCGGCAAACGAGCCGAGAACATCATCTCCCTTGTCGCGCGCGGCGCCGGCGTCTCATTCCTCATGCGCAAGCCGGCGGAATCGCTCGCCAGCGGAAAGGTAGCCCTGGTGCCGCTCGAGCCCGCGACGACCTCCGAGGTCAGGCTCTACCTCAAGCGAAACGCCGCGCACTCGCAGGCGGTCGTCTCGTTCATCGGCTTCCTCCCCTACCGTCAGCTCCTGCAGGGCGACCGTACGTCTTCCACCGCGGCACGACCGTCATAATCCCCGCTGCTCCACAACCGCAGACTTGTGTCCGCAAACACGCTGACAACGGCACAAAACACAAATATGCCTCGGGCGGCACGTCGCCGTCCGAGGCATATTTAGTTAAAGTGCGCAGACAGACTAGTCCACCGAGATGTTGAGCGCCTTACCGCCCTCGTCCTTCCTGGTACCGATCACCATAGCGGCGACAAGAGCCAGAACGAAAGCGACCACACCGGAGATGACAAGGCCGATAAAGCCCATGTCGATGCCGGCAGGGTTAATAAAGCTCGGAAAACCGAGCGGGCCGGAGGCACCGAAGGCATAGAGTTTGGCACCCATGAGGCCGGCGATGGCGCCGCCTACACCAGCGGAAATAAAGGTTGCCCACATAAGGCGTTTACGCGGCAGCAAGATGGCGTAAAGCGCAGGCTCGTTGACACCGAAAATCGAAGAGACAAGGGCGGGAATGTTGACGGCAGCATTTTCCTCGGAATCCTTGGTTCGGATGATCATGCCAAGCACAGCACCGGCGATGGCACAACCGCCTGCATACACGAGCGGATTAATGAGGTCATAGCCGTAGGTTGCGACATCGAGGAACCACAGCGGGATGATACCCCAGTGCAGGCCGAACATGACGAGCAGGCTCCAGAACGTGCCGATGACGAAGCCGGCGATGGCGGGCTGGAAGTTGATGAGCATCAAAATGATCTGGGCAACGATGTTGGAGAGGACCGTCATGACCGGACCGACCACAAGCAGGCCAAGGATGCCGCAAATGAGGAGCGTCAGGATGTTGGAGAAGAACGAGCTCACAAGCGCGGGCAGCGCGTTAGAAAGGGCCTTGTGCACCTTGGAGGCAATCCAGACGATAAAGATCGCAGGCAGAATCGTCGATGAGTAATTCTGCATGATCAGCGGGATGCCAAAAATATCACCGTAGACATTGGACTCGAAGACCGTGCCGGCGCCGAGCGTGTAGAGCGGATCTCCGCCCATAAGGGCAACGAGCGTCGGGTAGACGAGGATACCACCGAGCGCCATTCCCATAACGGGCTTAAGTCCGAACTTCTTGGCCGACGTCCAGCCAATGATTAGCGGAAAGTAATAGAAGACCGAATCTCCGATTGCCGAGAGCGTCACATACGTATTGCTGTCCTTGGCAAGCCAACCGGCAACCGTGCAGAGCGCGAGCATCGACTTGATAAAGCCACCGGCCATAAGCACGCCAAGAACCGGTTGCAGAATCTCGGAGATGATGGCAAGCAGACGCGAGAATGGATCGCTCTTTTTGACGTCGTCGCCTTCATCGATATCGAGCGCGGGTTTGGAGTCGAACCCGCCAATCTGAACAAGGTCGTTGTAGACGGCCTCGACAGTGGCACCAATCACGACCTGATACTGTCCGCCGGCCTGGATAACGTCAACGACGCCCTTCGTCGCCTTAAGCTCATTGGTCTGGGCGAGCGATTCATCCTTGAGGTGGAAGCGGAGACGCGTAATGCAGTGGCTCACGTCTAACACATTGTCTCAACCACCGACCTTTGTGATGATTTCATCGCAAAGCTTCTGGTATTTCATGGAATTCTCCTTTTTCTGAGCGGGGTATAGCATCGATTTCATGCCTCCGTAGTCGACGTGGGAGGACAAGGAACCCGCTTCCCCCTTTGAAATCCGCGGACGCACGTACGCCCGGGATGGGAAACGGCAGAGAAGATGGAAGATACCGATCACATGGCAGCGAGCCTCATTGGCCCATGCCACGCAATCAGGCCTACAGACGCGAAGCTGCTGCGCCGAGAAGTCTCGTCGTCTGGCAGAACTTGTCACACAGACGTTCCGGTTCGCCCTGGGGAATCTGAGTACGCTCGGTCTCAAAGGAGAGGCCGTACTCGCGTGCCGGAAGGAAATACTCAAAATAGCCGTTGGTGTAACCGCAGACTATTCCCTCGACCGGACATTCGCGCTTCATGCGAATGCCCAGGTCGCTGCCGAGTTCACTCGGGAACACAAAGAGATGCAAGCCGCCCAGACTGATGACGGCACACTTAAGCGTGAGTGAAAAGTCGTCATGGGCAACGGTGTGATAGAACGTCTGAGGCTCGATGCGGTCAAGAACGACCTCGCAATCGAGCTTGATCTGGGAAATCGCCTCGGCAAGACCGGTCGAAACACGCTCAACCTCGGGAATGCCGCGTCCCTGACGAAAATTGCGGTCGCTACAGTCGCCAGCAGCACCGACGACCATGGCCGGATAGTAACCAAGACTCTGAGCGAGCTTTTTGCCGGTAAGACCGGCGAGTTCGCTCGTGAGCTCCGTGCAGTCGGGTCCGACGCAAGCGGAATGCACCGCCCAGTTCACAAAGCCCGCAAATGGCTTGCCTTCGGTATCGAAGAACGATACGACAATGACCCCATTGTCGGCGAGTTCACCTGGGATGATGCGGTTGTCGTAGAAACCGGTGATGACCTGCTTGCCCAAGCGACAAATCGCGGGCTGTGCGTTGGCGCGGCACTCCTCAAAGCATTGGCAAATGGTATCGAGGAACCAGCGGTAGTAGTTCTCGTCGAATTTTCCCGTCCACCAGCTGCGGTGGTAAGCGACGATTGAAGTATGGTCGTGCGTCGCCGAGAGCAGGACGCAATCACGGTCAATGCCGTAGCGCTCGGCGAGCATTGTCTTGACTTCCTCGGCCATGCTTTCCTCGAACTCGAGGACATCGGCATTAAAGAGAAACACTTCACGTTCGCCTTGCTGGAAGAGGATGGCGTTGGCGAAGACGTCGTCATGGACGCCTGTCGCAGGCTCCAGACGGTTGGGAAGATTGCGGTAGCCAATCAGGTAGATGTCGCCCTGTGGGGTGATTTTGCGGCGCGCGTGTCCAATGTTCATGCACGTTCTCCTTCTGTGTCACGCCGCATTCAAGGCGGCAATGATGATTTCGACGAGGCGCTCATGGGATCCGGCGGCAAAACCGGAGTTCATGGCCTCATAGGTGATCTTTTCGTACGCGTCGGGAGCCGGTAGGTACTTCTGTCCGCCGTTGACGAGCGTGGCAAAGAACACAGAGCCGGACCGAGCGGCGCGCACAGTGGCGCCGAATGCACTCGAGACCTCAGGTTGTACGCCGACAAGCTCGACGTTTCCCAGCCGGAGCAGATAGACCCTCGTGCGCTGCTCGCCAGCGGCATGAAATTCATACGTTCGGTGCGGAGCCAAAGAGTGAAAATCGGCGCGTGTCTGAGCGGGCAGAAAAACATCGACCGTGCGGGCATCGATGCCGGTGGCGTCATCCTCACGCGCCATGCGAGCGGCCTCGATCAAAGCATCGCCCAAGGCCTGCCCCTGCTGGTGCAGCATGCGGTATCCGTCTTCATGGGCATCGACCGTCTGCTTAACGCCGGCCGCATCGAACATGACGTTCATGGCGCGCTCCGCCGGACCTTGGTCGCCCGCGGCGCCTGGCAGCAACAGGGCAACGCCGCCCAGCTCGCGCTCGAGTGACATGGCGGCAAAACCAAAGAGGTCTCCGCTCGCCATGTGCCTCCCCTCGGAGTCGCGCGACCCGTCGAGCACGGAGGACTGAACGTCCGCCGTCGCGAGCACGGCAACATACTCGCCCCCGGCATCCCTTATGGCGAGTACGGGCATCGTGTGGTCGGCAAACCCCCTGGGATTCGAGCCCAACCACCAGCCGGCAGGCGTCTCAATGTCGCGATTAACGTTCACGGGGCATTCGCCCTCCACAGTGGCGAGCGTGGCAGAGCGAATGCCCGCAACAGCGCGCTCGACAGCCGTGCGGGCGGCAGCGACGAGCGCTGCGCGATAGCGCTCGTTGCGGTTGCGGGCAGCATCGTCGACAAGATGCCCGGGAGTGCGGACGTGAGGCATGGAAAACGTGTGGGTAGGAACCACCCAAGAATAAGCACCGCTGCAATTGGCGGCATCCTCAACAACCTCACGCAGATCGGCGAGTAGAGCCGGAGCGATCGAGGTGACCTCAAGCGAAAGGACGCAGGCGCGTCGCCCCGTCCCCTCGATGATAAGGGCACGGGCGAAGACCTCATGACGGAGTTCGTCGAAACCGTCGAACGGCAACACGTCCCCAAGATCGATGGCCACACGAGCGGCCCCAGCCCTCATCTCTCCTTCGTCCATGGCAGATACTCCCCTCTGATTGCCGCTCACTCGACACCGTACAGTTGCTGCGCCGTACCGCCAAGCACAAGGTCGCTGTCTGTATCGCTCAGATTTGCAGCGCGAACGCAGGCGACACCCTCGGTGAGCCACTCGCGTTTAACGGGATAGCTCGTGCCAAAAACAATATGGTCTGCACCCAGCACGTCAACCGCGCAGGCAAGGAGTGTCTTGCCCCAAGGCTGAGCATGGGACATGTCGAAATAGATGTTGTTCTCGAGGCGCCTGGAAACGGTCTCGGTATCGACCTGAAAACGGCCAGAAGCATCAGGGCGCTTGGGACCATGAGGCAGCAGCATCTCCTTGAACGCAAAGTATGCGCCGCCGAGCATGGAGTGGACCATCTTGATATTGGGGTAGCGCTCAAAGAAATCGCCAAAGATCTCTCGGCCGATCGCCGTAGTTTGGTCGACGCAGCGGCCATAAGAGCGGCGAAGGTTGTCGTACGCGAGAAGCGATTCGTTCTCGACCGGCACGGGAACATGGTGCACGTAAACGGTGACATGGCGTTCGTTCAGGTGCTCGAAAAAGCTCGAGAAGACCTGGTCGTCGAGATAGCGCTTGCCGTAGTGAGCGCAGAGCTGCACACCCGCAAAACCATCGTCGAGCCTGCGATCGAGCTCCTCCAAATTCGCTTTGGTGCCAAAGGGCGGCACAGCGACAAGCGGAATCAGACGGCCACTTGACGCCTTCGCGTCAGCAGCCATACCGTCGTTGAAACGCCGGCACATCTCGAGCGACATCCACTCGTGACAACCGGGGAGCTTGAGGATCGCCTTGTCGACCCCCGCCTCATCCAAAGCGGTGGCTGCGGTGTGCCGGCAGCAATAGGGCGGCAGGGGCCGGATGCCGGGGCGGTTCACCATCTCCCCCCTCATCCATATCGGCCAAGCGCTTCTCGAGGGTGTAGTCGCCCTCAATGTAGTTAAGACCCGGAGAACCGGCGGGCATCTCGATCACGATTTGTCGTTTGCCGGCGGAATTCATGGTCAGATAGCCTTCGGTGTCATAGGCGCGGGGTACCTCGGCCAAAAACTGTTCGCAGAGCGTCTCGTCATGAAAGATGTGCTCGTCGAACCAGTAGGAATTTGCATCGATAATCATTGGTTGGAACCGCCTTTCATCTTGT
>OLRS01002382.1_pt1 | contig 14898 bp, 17 predicted proteins | sample 1673171 | NCBI WGS metagenome assembly OLRS01 (sample SAMEA3136762, study PRJEB25190) | human gut metagenome | biome: human gut; feature: human-associated habitat; material: faeces | place: Austria | collected 2013
GGCTGCCTGCATGTAATCCAGCGTCCGGCTTCGCAGGGCGAAATCCGGTGTGCTGTAGCTGAACGGGTAACCCAGAGTTTCTGGGGTGTAGATTACCACCTGCATTCCCAGATCGTCCATCGCTCGGCGAAGCTGAGCGATTTTTTGTCCTGCCTCCCGGGAACTGTTATAGTCCAGACGGCAGTAGTGAGGCGCCCCGCCCCACATATCAATGTTTGACAGGCCGCATCGTTTCATAGAGTCCAGATAGTAGGCAAAGCTGTACTGGACATACTGAACGCTCATGACAGCCACATCCTGCATGGTGATACGAGACATTGCAATTCCTCCTACCCGGTTACAGCGCGTTATGTACAACGCTTCCGTTCAGTAGTGTCAGATCCACCTTCAAATTCCGACTGTTCTCCACCGGGGTGGTGAACAGGTTCCCGGACAGGGCGGCAATATCCGCCTTTTTCCCAGGCTCCAGCGTGCCCAGGCTATCTTCACAGAACAGATTGTAGGCGCCGCCCTCGGGGAAGTAACCGCCCACGGCGTGATAGACGGACTCGGGGATGTTGTCAATCAGCAGAGGCAGATCGGTAATGGCATGGCGGTTGATCACACGGCCCTGGGCGTCCCGCCGGCAGGTTTCGTAAATATCCAGAACCTTGGTATTCGGCCCCAGGATCGCCCCATCCGGTGCGCCGTGGCCGACACAGAGGATTTTGCTGCCCGCCACAGCCACAAAGCCGGCGAAGGGTTCTTCTCCGACGGCGGTAAAAACACAGTTAGACTGCAGCACAAGATCTGCGTATTTAGACAAAGTTCAGTTCACTCCTAACAGTATGCGCCGTCTGGCGGCGGGATAATGGGGCACTGTGCAGTCGCTGACAACTGCACAGTGCCTTGCTCTGTCGGAAGTGGCAGAAGAATACCGAAATCCGGGATACCGTTGCACACCGGCATCAAGGATCAAACGCACTATAGCATGTTGGGAATCTCCGCACAAGAACCCGCCGCCAAATTCGTATACTGCGCCAATGCCACGGGGCGGCTTTTGGGCAGAATATGAATTGGTCTATATAGAAATAGAAAAACAATTCACAGTGTGAATCGGTGGAAATGGTACCTTTTGAAAATTGGTATACAATGAATTCTAAATATATACCACTAAAATGAAAAAAAGTTTAATTGTGAACAGAATTGTAAAAAAATAAGACTATTTAATAACAATAAGTTGATGAGCAAATAATAACCTGTATATGTTTAGACAGTCAGAATCACAGGCTTCTTTTTTTGAATAAAATTTTCGCAATTATTTTGTCGCAAACACAAATTGAAATTGGTATTAAAATCCCCTATACTTGTCTCAAAGCTGAGGTGCGGATGAGCCGTGGCTCCGGCGAAAATAGATATGGGTGGGATGAAAACATGAATGCGGCAATGATTGGAGACAACTGCATTGATGTCTATGTGCGCATCAATGGCGAGGAGGTCAACCGCCGTTATCCCACAAGGTGCTGCCCGCTATCAAGGCCGCGGGGTGTAAGGCTATCAGCTTTGACTACGCCGACCGACTTGATCATCCGCTGGTGGAGAGCCCCCTTCCCTTTGTGGATTACGGTTTCTATTCCTACCATAAGGAGCGGGATGCCTTCATTGAGGGCTTTCTGAAAGACAAGGTGGATCGTGGCATGAAGATCGCGGTGGCTACCTTCGGTGACAAGGGAAGCCTTGCTTCCGGCGGAAGAGCGTTCACGTCCTTCGGCATTTTCCCGGCACCGACCGTGGTCAATACGGTGGGCGCAGGAGACAGCTTTATTGCCGGGTTCCTGTATGGTATTTTGCAGGGATGGCAGGTGGAAGACTGTCTGCGCAAGGGCGCGGAGGTTGCCGCCCAGGTAGTGCAGGTTTTTGAGCCATGGGTTAATACATAATGAGGGGGAGATTCAAATGAGTATGCAGATCGGTATGTTTACATCCGGTTATCAGCGCAATCCCCTGGAGCACTGCTTTCAGGACGCAAAGGAATACGGCTATGATTTTATCGAGCTGTGGGGCGGGCGGCCCCATGCTTACGCCCCGGACCTGAAGGCTGGAGATATCTGTGAGGTTCGGCGGCTCATCGATCAGTACGAGATGCCCGTCCGTGGCTATACCCCGGAGCACAACGCCTATCCTTACAACTACATGATTGGTTCCGAAGCACAGCGGGAGGATGCTGTGAATTATCTGAAGCTGTGTCTGGACATGGCCAAGGAGATGGGTGCGGAGTTTGTGCTGACCAGCCCCGCCAATGGCGGATATCTGGGCACCTATGATCAGCTTTGGGCGCGACTGGAAAAGACCATCCGGGAACTGGGCGATTACGCCGCCAAGCTGGAAATCAAGCTGACAGTGGAAGCGCTGACGCCTTATGAGTCAAACTTCTTCACCAGAGCCAACGATCTGGTGGAACTGTTCCGCCGCATCGACAACCCCTATGTGGTTGGAATGTGCGATGTGGTGCCGCCCTTTGTCCAGCACGAGTCCATTATGGCCTATTTTGATAAGCTTGGTTCCAAGATGGATCATATGCACATCATCGACGGCGACAACGGCACCGACAGCCACATCATGCCCGGCGAAGGTTCCATGCCCCTGCAGGAGATGATGCACGAGCTGAAGCGGATCGGCTATGACGGAACCGCTACGCTGGAACTGGTCACCGGATACATCAACGAGCCGAGAATGTACGCAAGACGGGCGGTAAATAACGTCCGCGCCATGATGGCGCAGGCCGGTATGGAATAAGGTGCACGTTTATGACCATTGACATTCATGTGCATCCGGCGTTTTATGCTCCGATTAACGAGGATCCGGCACGGGAGGAGCTGCGCCACCGGCAGCTGGATATCCACAAGAACGGCACTGCTCCGCTGGAACACATCTTCAATCAGATGCGCTGTGCGGGACTGGACAGGCTGTGCCTGCTGCCGGAGGATTATTCCGCCAGCGCGGGATGTCTTGTGGAAAAGGAGGAGATCAGAAAGCTTGTGGATATGGCACCGGACAAGTTCATCGGTTTTGCCGGCGTGGATCCCGGGATCATGCCGCCTGCGAAAAGCTGGAGGATGCCTTCACCCGCCTGAAGCTCAAGGGGCTGAAGCTTCACCCCGGACGGCACCATGTGATGCCCTCCGATCCCGTGATGGAGCCGATATACGCCATCTGCGAACAGTACAATCGACCCATCATCTTCCACGCGGGTTTGAGCTGGGAGCCGGATACCCTGACCAGCTATTGCCAGCCTCTGGCCTTTGAGACCGTGGCCGCGAAGTATCCCAGGCTGCGCATCTGCCTTGCCCACTTCGGATGGCCCTGGGTGCGGGAGACCGCCATGCTGATGATGAAATATCCCAATGTCTATGCGGACACCGGCGCCCTTTATTTTGACAACGCGAAAGAGTTCTATACCCAGATGCTGACTCGGGATATCCCCATTACCTGGATTGACCGAAGCCTGCGGCATCAGGTGATGTTCGGCTCCAACAATCCCCGGTTTGAGCAGATCCGCATGACCCAGGCCATGCGGGAGTTGGGCTTCCGGGAGAGCACGCTGGAGCTGATCATGGGCGGCAACGCCAGGATGCTGAGGGACTATGGCTCCACCGCCGGAAATCCCACCGGGCATCTGAAGGCCATGCTCACCGGCACCACTGCCATTTTATGATTTGCGATGGCGTTCTTCAGCGGGGCGGCGCCCAGGATGTCTATTTCTGCGAATTTGACGGCCCCGCTTCCAGAAATGTCCTTGTCATTGTTGAAGGACAATAACCGATTATGACAATGACCTCCGTAATGCAGGTCTTGTTGTGATAACCCTGCCGGGAAGGGCAGGAAAATACCGAGCAGAGCATTTCCCCAAAAGACTCGCTGCGGATTGCACAGCCGCAGACGAGGAAAAAGTGAAAGGAGAGACATTCATTATGTCACAAAATCTCGCGGAAAAGACCGATCTCGGTCGAAAAGTGGGCCTGGGCGCCGTTGTGGCTGTTGCCACCGGCCCGCCCGTGTACTATATGTGGGAGAAGCAGAACCGGAAGGCAGCCTGATTCCGGCTTGACAGCGATGCGAGTCCCAGTGTAAAATTTTCCTGAGGGCTGTACGGTCCACAAAAGCAGAAAGGAGATAGGATTTATGGAACAAAAGCAGCGTGTCCGCCATCGTGAGGAGGCTGTTGAACTGATTGAGTGCTATCTCCAGGCAAACGATATTCCGCCCCGCGGGAAGCTTCCCGCGGAACGGGAAATGTGTGAAATGTGGGGGCTGAGCCGCACAACGCTCCGCGCTGCCATCCGCCGTCTGACGGAAATGGGCAGCCTGTACAGCCTGAAGGGATCAGGAACATATGTTGCGCCGCCCAAGCTGGAGCGCAATCTTCAGGATGCAAAGTCCACCACGGAATCCGTCAGAGGGGATGGGCGTCAGCTGAAAACCACGGTACTGGAGTCTGAGGAGATTCTTGCAGACCACTATATTTCAGAAAAACTACAGGTTCCGGAAGAAACAAGGGTTTTGTTTATGCGCCGGCTGCGGATTATGGACGGTGTTCCCTACATGATTGAAACGAATTATGTAAACCTATCCCTTTGCCCGCGCCTGATCGACCACGATTTTACCAACGAGTCATTGTATCGGGTGCTGAGTTACTATAATATTTTCCCCGCCAGCGGGGAGGAAAGCATCGGAATTACCTACGCCACAGGATCGGAAGCAAGGCAGCTTCGCATAGAGGAAGGTGGCAGCCTGTTCTTCCTGACCGGCATTGCCCGGGATTACAATAACGTTCCGGTGGAATTCTTCAAGTCGGTGGCACGGCCGGATATGGTTCGCTTTTCAAGCATTCTGCGCAAGCATCGGACGGAACCTGAAAGGAGACAACCTCTATGAAACTGGCAGCAGTTGGAAGTAACTGCGTTGACTTCTACAGCAATATTGAAAACGGAAAGGCCTATCCCGGCGGCAGCCCCGTCAACATGGCGGTCTATACCGTTCGCCTGGGGGGCGAGGCCTCCTATACCGGCCCGGTGGGCGATGACGCCTACGGAAAAATCATGCAGGAGGCCATTGCGGCCAAGGGTGTGGATACCTCCCATCTGCACGTCAAACCCGGCAAGACCGCCGTCTCTCAGGTGGAGCTGCTGGAGGGTGAACGGGTACTCGGCGATTATGAAGAGGGCGTTCTGGAGGACTATACCCTCTCCGAGGAGGATATGGACTTCATCCAGACCCATGACATGGTGGTCTGTGACCTGTGGGGCAAGGTTGAGGGGCAGTTCCAGGCGCTGAAGGCCCGGGGCATCCCCACTGCCTTTGACTGCGCCACCCGCCCCGAGGACGAGGCCAGCCAGATCGCCATGCCCTATACAGACTACCTCTTCTTCTCCAGTGATGACGGCGACACACCTGCCCTCCGGGATCAGATGAAGGTCTACCACTCCCGGGGTCCCAAGCTGGTCATTGCCCTGCTGGGCGTGCATGGCAGTCTGTGCTACGACGGAAGCGAGTTCCATAAATTCGGCATCGTTCCCTGTGAACACCTTGTGGACAGCATGGGCGCGGGCGACAGCTATATCGCCGCCTTCCTGTACGGCATTGTGGAGGGGTTGCCCATCGATGAGGCCATGCAGAAGGGAGCGGCCAACGCCACCGAGACGTTGAAGTATTTCGGCGCCTGGTAAGAAAAAAACAATTTCGGAGGGATCCCAATGGATAAAGCAAGCGGATTGATGCCCCTGTATATGCAGCTTCGCGAGATCATTCGCTATAAAATCGAGACCGGGGAATTTGCGCCCTGTACGGCGCTGCCCTCCGAAAATGAGCTGGCGGATGAGTATGCCGTGACCCGGCAGACGGTTCGCAACGCCATTGACACGCTGGCGAACGAAGGTCTGCTGCGGCGTGTGGCGGGAAAAGGCGTCTTTGTCCTGGGAAGCCACATCGAACGGGATCTGGAAGTACTGAAAGGGTTTACCCAGACCATGCTGGATCGAAATGTGATGCCCTCTATCAAGGTTCTCAAGAAAAAGATACGCCCTGCCGGAGCAAAGTACGCCATGATGTTTGGGATTCATCCGGAAGATGAGATCTTCTATATCAAGCGGATGTGCTATGGCAATGGCGAGCCGGTTTCCCTGGAAGAGATTTTTGTTCCGAGGAACCTGGTGCCCAAGATTCAGGGCATTGACCTTTCGGTGTTTTCCCTGTACGAAATCTACGAGCTGTACGGAATCAAGCTGGAGCAGGCACGGCAGACCTTGGATCTGGTGCATCTGGATCCCAATGACGCCAATCTGCTGGGCATTACCACCCAGACGCCGGTGCTTCTGTTTGAATGTACCAGCTATGATGAGCAGGGACGCATCATCGAGCAAAGCCGCAGCTATACCCGGGGAGACAAGGGTCGGTTTACTGTGCACTTCCAGCGATAATGCGGGAGGAGAAAAACAACGGGATTGTTTACGGGGGATTTTTACTCCGAAAGTCTGGCAATGACCACCCAGCTGCGGGTGATTTTTCCGGAACTGCTTCCCTGTCCGGTGTCCTGAACTATCCGAGGCTTGCACGGCAGGTGATGTCCGGGCAGTGGCCGGATCTTCTGCCGCAGGAACTGCGCGCTCTGCACGGGGCTGCAGGTCTGCCTTCCGGGGATGAGGATGTAATTTCTCTGGCCTGTCAGCAGGCGGGCAATCCCCAGCGCCCAAGGCTTATCCAGTTGTGCGGCACCTCGGATTTTCTCTATGAGGATAATCAGGCCTTCCGTCGGGCAGCGGAAGCGGCGGGCTATGGCCATATGTATCTGGAAGCACCGGGGGATCATGAATGGCCCTACTGGGACAAAGCGATTCAGTACGCTTTCCAATTCTTCCGCAATATGGATATGAAAACCACACCAATTTATTAGCAAGTCGCCTTTTGATAGGAAAGGATCGAATATAGTATGAATTACGAATCGAAAGCTTGGGCCGAGGCCAAGGGTGCCTGCCTGAGAAACTTCAACGAGCAGGGCGATATCGACAGTGTCAATGGTGCGCTGGCTCTGCGTCCCCAGATTGAGAAGATCGTGGATCAGATCTGGGAGGAAGGCTTTGACAACATCTATTTCATCGGTATCGGCGGCACCTACGCTTCCGCGATGCAGGTTGAGGTCTATATGCGGGGCAAGTCTTCTCTGCCTGTATATGTGGAGAATGCTGCGGAGTACCTGACAACCGGCAACAAGCGGCTGACTGACCGCTCTGTGGTCATCTACTCCACCGTCTCCGGCAACACCAAGGAAATGGTGCAGCTCATTGACACTGTGAAGGCTCAGGGCGTGCGGGTGCTCGCCTTCATCGACACCCCCGGCTCCACCCTGACCCAGGAGGGCAAGTGGGATTATCTGGTGCTCTACCCCAAGAACGAGCAGCTGAAATTCTTCATGGTCGCCAACTACCTGATGTACAAGAACGGCGAATTCCCCGACTATGACCGCTACAATCAGGAGATGGAAGCCCACCTGGCGCTGGATCTGGTGAATATTGAAAAAATTTCCGACGCATGGGCCTACGACTACGCGGAAAAGAAGGTTGCCTTCCTGAAGGAGCATCCCGATCTTCCCCACTACTTTGTGGGCGCCGGCAACCAGTGGGGCGCTACCTACTCCTATGCCATGTGCTACTGGGAAGAGCAGATGTGGATTCGCACCAAGTCCATTACCTGCCCCGAGTTCTTCCACGGTATGCAGGAAATCCTGGTGGCAGATACCCCCGTGACCCTGTTCATGGGTGAAGACGAGCAGCGTCCTCTGGCAGAGCGGGTAGCCCGGTTCCTGCCTAAGGTCTGCGGCAACTATACCATTATCGACACAAAGGAGCTGCCCATGGAGGGCATCAGTCCCGAATTCCGGGGCTCACTGTCCCATCTGATGATGCACGCCGTGAACAACCGCGTGGATGCTTACATGGAACTGTTCCTGCGCCATCCGCTGTCCATCCGCCGTTACTACCGGCAGTTTGATTATTGATAGCCTTCCTCTCCCTACTCCCCGCTGCGGGGGCTTCGGCCCCCAAAGCGGGCCGAGCGAGGGATTGTTAGCTCCCGGCTGTGCCTGGGAGTTTTTTTGCAAAGGAGCATGTGCATGCTTTGGACCGAGCAACTGTTTCATATCAAGAAACCCATCATTGCCATGCTGCATCTGGATCCCCTGCCGGGAGATCCCAGATTCCACTATGGGGATTCCATGGCAGCGGTGGTGGCTCACGCAAAAGCCGATCTGGCGGCTCTGCAGGATGGTGGCGTAGACGGCATCCTGATTTCCAATGAATTCAGCCTGCCCTACCAGCGTCATATGAATTTTGTGACACCGGCAGCCATGGCTTATGTGGTGGGCTGTTTGCGCGGCAGCATTCGTGTTCCCTTCGGCGTAGATTGCATATCCGACGGGGATGCTACCCTGGAGCTGGCTGCCGCCGTAGATGCGGACTTTGTCCGGGGAACCTTTAGTGGGGTTTATGTGGGTGACGGCGGCCTGTATAACAACGACTTTTCCGCGCTGCTGCGGCGAAAGGCAGCACTGCATCTGGATGCACTGAAAATGCTCTATTTTATCAATCCGGAGTCAGACAGGAATCTGGACACACGCCCTCTGTCAGAGATTGCCCGCTCCACGATCTTTAAGGCCCACCCGGACGGCCTGTGCATCAGTGCCAACGCCGCCGGTCAGGATGTGGATGATGCGCTGATCGCCAGCGTAAAGCAGGCAGCGCCGGAAGTGGCGGTGCTCTGCAATACCGGCTGCCGGCCGGATACCATCGCCCGGAAGCTGCGCCTTGGGGATGCCGCCGTGGTAGGTACCTATTTTAAGGAGGGCGGCAAACTGGAGGATGAACGGTTGGAGAATCTACGGGTGGACATCCAAAGAGTTCGGGAATTTATGGATGTGGTTTATCGGCTCCGGGCAGAGCTGGAGGAGTGCGAAAAATGAAGCTGCTGGCCATAGATCTGGCTGGCACCACTGTGAACCGGCAGGGTCATCTGGGCGAAAAGACCAAAGCGGCTCTGACCCGGGCCAGGAGCAGGGGGAATCGGGTGGTATTTGCCACCGGACGGCGGGACATCGATATGTTCTCCTTCTGGCCTGAGAGCAGGTACGCGGATTATCTGCTGTTGAACAACGGCGGAAAGCTGATTCGCACAGCAGACAACGCCGTGCTGTTCAACCGGATCATTCTCCCGGAACCCGCCAGGGCCTGATTCAGCGCTGTCTGGAAGAGAACTGGCAGCTGCACGTTATCAGCGGCGACTACTGGGGCGTCAATAAGTGGAATGACGGCTTACAGGATTACATCGATTATTTTGGCACTGCGCCGGTGCGCTATCACCGGCTGACGCAGACGCCCTGGCAGTCCGTGGAGGGCTTCATGGCCACGGCGGATCGGATGCCGATTTGCGAATGGATTACGCAGCAGGCACTTCCGCTGAGTTTTGCACCCTCCGAGGATAACTGTACCGATATAATGGCTCAGAATATCAGCAAGTGGAGCGGCTTGCAGCGGTTGATGGCGCTGCTGGGAATTTCTGCGGATCAGGTCATTGCGGCGGGGGACTACACCAATGACCTGCCTATGATTCAGGGAGCTGGTATCGGTGTGGCAGTTGCCAACGCACTGCCGGAGGTAAAGGCCGCGGCGGACTATGTGACGGAACGGGACTGCGATCACGACGCGGCGGCGGAAATCATCGAACGCTTTTTCTAAGGAGGCGAGAAAAATGCCTCAGGCGTATTTTGTGGGAATTGACACAGGAACCAACTCCAGCAAGGGTGTGATTATAGACGATAGCGGCAATGTGGTTGCCGTCTGCACTACCCAGCACGAAATGACAAATCCGCAGCCCGGCCACTATGAGCACGATGCGGAAAGAGATTGGTGGGGAGACTTCTGCACCATCAGCCGGAGCCTTCTGAAGCAGGCCGGCATTGATCCCAAGCAGATCAAAGCCGTGGGCGCAAGCGCACTTGGAGCGGACTGCCTGCCGGTGGACGAGCATTGCAGCCCCCTGCGCAAGGCCATTCTCTACGGCATCGATGCCCGGGCTACCGATGAAATGGAACAGCTGACCCAATTGTATGGGGAGGAACAGATTCGCAAATGGTACGGCAGGCCTTTGTGCTCCAGCGACGTCATACCGAAAATTCTGTGGATTAAGAACAAAGAACCGGAGGTCTATGCAAAAACCCACAAGTTTATTACCGGTTCCACCTATATCACCGCAAAGCTGACAGGCAACTATGTGGTGGATCGTTTCCTGGGTCTTGCCAGCTTCAATCCCCTGTATGACCCACAAACCTGGGAGCCGGTACCGGAGCTGTGTGCCTCGATATGCCGCCCGGATCAGCTGGCGAAGGTGCAGGAGGCGGCAGATATCGCGGGCTTCGTTACTGCGGAAGCTGCGGCAGAAACCGGTCTGGCAGAGGGGACACCGGTTATCACCGGCACGGACGATTCCGGCGCGGAGGCCATCAGCTGCGGCGTGGTCAGCCCTGGTCAGATGATGCTTCAGCTTGGTTCGTCGGTATATATGATTCTGGGAACGGAAGGTTTGGTGGACGACGAGCAGCTTTGGCGGGAGGAATTTATCGTGCCTGGTCTGTGTGACATCTCCGCAGGAACCAACACCGCCGGAAGCCTGACAAAATGGTATCGGGACACCCTGTTTCCTGATGCAAAGGTGCTGGAAGCGGAGGGCGGCCCGGATGCCTACCAGACCATGCTGGCAGGCGTGGCAGAAATTGCCCCCGGCAGTGATGGCCTGATTACTCTGCCCTATTTCGCCGGAGAGCGCACCCCCGTCAACGACCCCCTTGCCCGGGGTGTCCTGTTCGGCCTGACGCTGTCGCACACCCGTGCGCACCTGTATCGCAGCGCTTTGGAAGGCGTGGGCTATTCCATAGCCCAGCAGATTGCGCGGATGCGCAGCCACGAAAATGTGGAGATCAACAGAATCATTGCCGTAGGCGGCGGAACGCTGAACCCGGTGTGGATGCAGATGATTGCGGACATTCTGGGGATGCCGATTTGCTCGCCGGAGATTACTCTTGGGGCTTGCTTTGGCGACGCCATGATGGCAGCCCTGGCAGTGAAACACCGGGGGTTTGACAGCTACGATAGCCTGACTCGTTACATCCGGGAAGGGACAGTTTATACGCCCAATCCGGAAAACCACAGAGTTTACGCCAAATATCAGGTGCTGTATGACCGGCTATATCCTGTCACCGCAGAGCTGGCTCACAGGCTTGCGTCGCTTGCGGAGCAGTGCATCCCATAGGAAAGAACTTACGCTACATGAAAACCATCTCACGATTGCTGACGTTGCTACTTACGCTGGCAGTGGTGTTCGGTGTGATGACCCTCACTGCTGGGGCGGCGTTAAGTGAGGAGGATGCAGCCGCATACCTCGACGACTACGCCTCCAACGTTGGCTCCGACCCGGATTTTGACGCCAACATTGCGGATTCCATCCGTGTGGTTCGGGGGAGCATCGGCAGCTACGCCACCATTCTGTCCCTGCTGCCTCCTATCATCGCCATTGTGCTGGCGCTGCTGACCAAGGAGGTTTATTCGTCTCTGTTTGTGGGTATTCTCTCCGGCGCACTGATCTATTCCAACGGCAAGGTCTACTCCAATGTCATCGCCAAGGAGCGGCGAGGAGAGTACCTGGGCAGCACCGTGCAGACCATTCCCCATATCACCGATGAGATCAAGCGCTTCATTTATCGGGTTGGAGAGCGGACAAGTGCGGATGTGGTCATCACCGAGATCGGCGGCACCATCGGTGATATCGAGAGCCAGCCCTTTATCGAGGCTATCCGGCAGGTGGGCCATGGTCTCTGCCATCAAAAACCGCAGCAAGTCCGTGACCATTGGCCTTGTGGGGAAATATGTGCAGCTTCACGATGCCTATCTGTCAGTGGCGGAGGCGCTGCGCCACGCGGGCTTTTTCCTGGATGCCAAGGTCAGCATCCGCTGGATCGATTCCGAGCTGGTCACGGCAGAAACGGTGGAATCCACTCTCGCCGGTCTGGATGGCATCCTGGTGCCCGGCGGCTTCGGCAGCCGCGGCATTAAGGGGATGATCCTGGCAGCCCAGTATGCCCGGGAAAAGAACATCCCCTATTTCGGCATCTGCCTGGGCATGCAGGTGGCAGTGATCGAATATGCCCGCCATGTGCTGGGCATCGCAGATGCCAGCTCCGGCGAGTTTGCTCCGGCGGCGCTGCACAGCAGAGAATTTGTCATGGCCGCCATTTTTCTCAGCGTGTTCTGCTCTGTGTCTGCCTGCTTTTCTCCGCATTTGGGCTATGGCTTGAGTCAGACTCCGTGACGGTGCAAGGCGGGATAAAGCTATTTCATAAGCGCAGAGCCCGACCATGCACGGGCAGGAAATGGCAGAAACGAGACAGTATGAGACATCCTGTTGCCGCCATAATTGCGCTATGAATGGACTGCCCGAAAAAGCCTGCAGACGGAGTCGATGGAAGTGCATTCCTATGGTAGAATCAAAATAAAACACTTTTGGAGGTGCGACCTTGAAAACGGATCCTCTGGCGCAGCTGCGCACAGGTGCACCGCTGACTACCCGTCAGCAGATGTCCCTGACGCTGCAGCTCAGTTGGCCGGCCATTATGGCTCAGCTCGCCACTATCATCATGCAATACATCGACGCAGCTATGGTGGGCCGTCTGGGTGCGGCTCAATCGGCGGCGGTGGGGCTGGTGGCCTCCACCACCTGGCTTTTCGGGGGATTGTCTTATGCGGCGGCTATGGGCTTCAATGTGCTGACGGCGCAGCGGGTGGGCGGCGGTCGTTTGGCCGAGGCACGCAACATTCTCAAGCAGGCGCTGGTGCTGTGCTTGGCGTTCAGCGTAGTCATGGCAGCGCTGGCAGCAGCACTGTCCGCGCCACTGCCCGGGATACTGCGGGCGGATCAGAGTATCTGGAAGGATGCCTCCGCCTATTTTCTGGTGTACAGCCTGTTCCTGCCTGCCCTCCAGCTCGACAATGTGGCGGCTGGACAGCTGCAGGCCACAGGCAATATGCGTACGCCCGGTATCTGCATGGTGGTCATGTGTGCGTTGGATGTTGTCTTCAACACTCTGTTTATTTTCCCTTCCGGCACTGTCCGGCTCGGCTCGTTAGCCCTCCCCGGTGCAGGGCTGGGCACGGCAGGTGCCGCACTGGGTACAGGCCTTGCAGAACTGGTGGTGGGGCTGTACCTGTTGTATTTTGTCCTGCGCCGCAGTCCGGTGCTTCGTTTGGAGAAAGGGGAACGCCTGCATTTTGATCGGCCGCAGCTGTGCACAATACTCCGCATTGCCGCACCTGTGGCATCAGAAAAGGTAATATTGTCCACGGCACAGGTCGTTTCTACCGCTATTGTAGCGCCCCTGGGTACTGTGGCTATCGCCGCCAATTCCTTTGCTATCACGGCGGAGAGTCTGTGCTATATGCCCGCCTACGGAATTCAGAGCGCCGCGGCTATGTTGGTGGGACAGAGCGTGGGGGCAGGGCGGCGGCACATGGCGCGCCGGCTGGGCTGGGTCACGGTGCTGCTGGGTGTAGCCATCATGGTCATCACCGGCGGGCTGCTATATATCTTAGCTCCGCAGATGATGGCAATATTGACACCGAACCCAGACATCATCGCCTTGGGTACGCGTGTTCTGCGCATCGAGGCTTTCTCCGAGCCTATGTACGGCGCGTCCATCGTGGCCGGCGGCGTGTTTCAGGGCACTGGCAGCACACTGATGCCTACACTTTTCAATTTGGGGACTATGTGGGGTATCCGTATACCGCTGGCGTGGCTGGCCGCGCCCCGCTGGGGGCTGCCCGGCGTATGGGCAGCCATGTGCCTGGAGCTGTGCGTCCGGGGCATACTCTATCTGATGCGGCTGGTCGGCAAGCGCTGGCTGCCGCCCGGAGATCAGAATGAGCAGGCATAGATGCACCAGATGCCGGTGACGCCGATGGCGGGGATGGCGGACAGCAGATAGGCCAGTGCAACACGGGTGCCTAACGAGATGACCGTAAGCACCACGCTCATGCCCGGCTTTCCCAAGGCGCGATCCAGGCCGTAGAGCAGAAACAAGCATCCGATGCCGCAGTAAAACGCGCCTTCTATACGCAGATACCGCACACCCTCCAGTATGACTTCGGTTTCTCCGGCATCCACAAAAATCGCCATAAGGGGTCTTTCAAATGCGAAGACGAGGGCGGATATGACCACGCAGAAGGCCATGGAAATACACACGGCACTTTTTAGCCCCGCGCGTATTCGCGCGCTCTCTTTTGCGCCGTAATTCTGTGCGATAAAGGTGGAAAATGCGTTGCCGAAGTCCTGCACCGGCATATAGGCAAAGGCGTCGATTTTTACAGCGGCGGCAAAGGCGGCCATCACAATAGGGCCGAAGCTGTTGACAAGCCCCTGCACCATAAGGATGCCGAGGTTCATGATCGACTGCTGCACGCAGGTCAGCGTGGAGAAGGAGACGATCTCCCGGATGCACCTGCGCCGTAGGCAACTGACCTTCCATACCGAACGCACCTGTGGGAAGCGCATAAACGCATAAGCCGCGATGCCGATCCCCGAAACATATTGGGCGATCACCGTTGCCTCCGCCGCCCCGGCAACGCCCTATTTACCCCGATGACAAACCAGAGATCAAGGGCGATGTTCAGCACAGCGGAAACAGCTAAAAAAGACAAGAGGAATGACGGAATTGCCGATCGCCCGCAAAAAAGAGGCGAAGTAGTTAGGACCTGTTGACAAAAGCAAAAATTCTGCTGAAACCCACAGTGGTTCCAGCAGAACAGTAAATTTGGGGATAGCGAAAGA
>OLRS01002394.1_pt1 | contig 14842 bp, 14 predicted proteins | sample 1673171 | NCBI WGS metagenome assembly OLRS01 (sample SAMEA3136762, study PRJEB25190) | human gut metagenome | biome: human gut; feature: human-associated habitat; material: faeces | place: Austria | collected 2013
AATTGAGATACTCTATTTACTTAATATTGGAATTATCATTTAATTCATAACCGTACAGTGATGAACTTAAGAAAAAAGATTGTAATATGGCAAAAAGAGAATTAACAGCCCGTTATCTGTTTTTCATCGCGGGCTTATTTGTAAATGCGTTTGGTATTAGTTTAATTATTAAAGCAAATTTGGGCTCCTCGCCTATATCGAGCCTTCCTTACACACTGAGTTTAAAATTTCCCGTCACACTGGGACAGTTCACGCTTCTGCTGAATGCCGTGCTGATAGCCGGACAAATATGGCTTCTGAAAAAGGACTTCAGAAAAGAGCAGTTTCTACAAATTCCCGTAGCAATACTCTTCAGTTTCTTCATAGATTGCTCGATGGCTTTGCTGGGAGGATTCATTCCTGCGGGCTATGCCTCGCAGATTCTATCACTGATAGCTGGCTGTGCGATACTTGGCCTGGGAGTAAGTATGGAGGTAATTGCCAATGTAGTGATGCTATCCGGTGAAGCCTTTGTGAAAGCCATCACTCTGCGCACGGGAAAAGAATTCGGAATTACCAAGATCGGCTTTGATACTACACTGGCACTCCTTGCCTGTGCAGCTTCTCTGATGATAGCAGGAAGCATAGAAGGTGTACGCGAAGGTACAATCATTGCCGCATTGATCGTAGGACTTTTCGCACGCTTCTTCAACAGACGGCTGGGGTTTGTCAATAAAATGATTACCTTTGCACCGAATAAAACACCCATTCAGCCCTATGAAGACAATTGCAATCACCGAACTGACGGAAATTGAAGCAATCATTTGCAAATGTCCTTACTGCACGGTGGGCATCACCGATCTGGAAGGCAACCCTTACGTAGTCCCCATGAACTTTGCTTACCGGGACGGCATCATCTATCTGCACTCCGGTCCCGAAGGCAGCAAAGTAACGATGGCAGAAAGACATCCTCGTGTCTGCATCACCTTCTGCGAAGGACACGAACTGGTGTATATGCACCGGCAGGTGGCATGCAGTTACAGCATGAAGTCGCGCAGCGTGATATGCCACGGAAACGTCCGTTTCATCGAAGATATGGATGAAAAAAGAGAGGTGCTTGATATAATCATGCGGCAATATACAAGCGATGAATTTAAATACAGCGAACCTGCCGTGCGCAACGTAAAGGTTTGGGAAGTAAAAATAGACAAAATGACTTGCAGATCCTTCGGACTGCGCCCCAGCGAGGTCACCTCAGAGTAGTTATAACCCCATTCCAGGATGGCTACACCCTTTCCCCCAGATAGCTACACCCTTTACTGCAAATAGCTACACCCTTTCACTAAAAGGGTGTAGCCCTAATATTCTACAACGGGTATTCATCAAATGCATACAGCAACGTTGAAAGATACCGTTCGCCTGTATCCGGCAATAATGCAACAATAGTTTTCCCCTCATTCTCCGGAAGAAGTGCCAGACGAGTGGCTGCACTGACTGCCGCCCCGGAAGATATGCCTACCAGCAGGCCTTCTTTCTGAGCCAACTCGCGTCCTGTACGGATAGCATCGTCATTTGTTACCTGCAATATTTCATCCACTACTGCCGGATTGTAGTTCTTGGGAACAAAACCGGCACCGATACCTTGTATCTTATGTGCTCCCGGAGCACCTCCCGAAAGTACAGGAGAGTCGGTCGGCTCTACCGCTACCACCTTTACAGCCGGCTTATGTTTTTTCAGGGCGACGCCTACTCCACTTACCGTTCCACCAGTGCCTACACCGGCAACAAAAATATCAACATGACCTTCCGTATCCCGCCAGATCTCCTGTCCTGTAGTACGTTCGTGCATGGCAGGATTTGCGGGGTTGTCAAACTGCTGAAGAATCACCGCACCGGGTGTAGCCGCTTTCAGTTCTTCAGCACGGGCAATAGCTCCTTTCATACCATTGGCACCGGGCGTAAGCACCAATTCGGCACCCAAGGCTTTCAGTAAGTTGCGACGCTCAACGCTCATGGTATCGGGCATGGTGAGAATCAACTTATAACCTTTTGAAGCGGCCACAAATGCAAGTCCTATTCCGGTGTTTCCACTGGTAGGTTCTATGATGGTTGCTCCGGGTTTCAGCAAACCGGAAGCCTCGGCATCTTCAATCATCGCCAGTGCCACGCGATCTTTCACGCTTCCAGCAGGATTAAATGACTCCAGTTTCACGATCAGACGGGCTTTCAGCCCCTTTGATTTATTGTAATTACTCAGCTCCATCAAGGGAGTGTTGCCCACCAGATCCGTGAGCTGTTTTGCTATCTTTTTCATAACATATTGGGTTTTAAATTATACTCTTCTTTCTAAATGACAAAGATAGAGGGTTAACGGTTCATAGGAAATACCATATTTGTGGGATTTTCATACTATAAATGAGGGATTTTCGCTGAGAATAATTACCTTTGTACCCACCTTATTATAAAAAGGATATCCCAATGAGTCCATTGAACTTTACTCACATTTTGACACAGGCAGTCGATGAACTATCGGAAAGCTCATCTTACAAAGGACTGTTTCATCAGCACACGGACGGCACTCCATTGCCTTCGGCTAAGGCACTGCAAGATATTGTAGAGCTATCGCGTGCCATCCTCTTCCCCGGTTATTTTGGTAATTCCACAGTCAACAGCCGCACCATCAAATATCACATCGGCGTAAACATCGAACGCTTGTTCGACTTGCTGACCGGTCAGGTACTTGCAGGGCTTTGCTTCACCGGAAACGGAGAATGTACCTGCTGCACTGAACTTCAGCGTGAAGAAGCGGCACTGATTGCCGCTAAATTCATCAGCAATTTGCCGGGAATGCGCCGTGTGCTGGCCACTGATGTGGCAGCCGCCTACAATGGAGATCCGGCAGCACACAGTTTCGGAGAAGTAATCAGTTGTTATCCCGCCATACGTGCCATCAGCAATTACCGCATTGCGCATGAGTTACTGAAACTCGGTGTGCCCCTTATTCCGCGTATCATCACTGAAATGGCCCACAGCGAAACAGGAATCGATATTCACCCGGGTGCCGCCATCGGCAGCCACTTCACCATAGACCACGGAACGGGTGTGGTAATTGGGGAGACGTGCGTCATCGGAAATAACGTGAAGTTATATCAAGGCGTAACTCTGGGTGCCAAGAGCTTTCCATTGGATGCGGACGGTAAACCGATCAAGGGCATCCCACGCCACCCGATACTGGAAGACAATGTCATCGTCTATTCCAATGCCACCATTTTAGGACGTATCACTATCGGACAGGGCGCCACGGTAGGCGGTAATATCTGGGTGACGGAAGACGTTCCGGCCGGAGCAAGAATTGTACAGACTAAAGCCAAGAAATGACCGGCTTTAACAGATAGTTTCCGGGGTATACAAGTGATGCGTATCAGATATATAGATGCAACCTGTCGGATATATAGATGCAACACGTTGGATATATAGATACAACACGTTGGATATATAGATACAAGACGTTGGATATATAGATGCAAGACGCTGGATATATAGATGCAATAATCTGCCGGATAAGAGAGAAAATCAATATAAAACAGAATAGTCAAACAGTAATAAATAGATGAACGAACAATTTCAAATGATTGCCAAGACCTTTCAAGGTCTGGAAGAAGTATTAGCACAAGAACTGACTGCATTAGGAGCAAACGACATAGAAATAGGCCGGCGCATGGTGTCTTTCAGTGGAGACAAGGAAATGATGTACAAGGCAAACTTCTGCTTGCGCACAGCAATCCGTATCCTGAAACCGATCAAGAACTTCACTGCCAAAGATGCTGATGAAGTCTATGAACAAATCAAAGCTATCAGCTGGGAAAACATCCTGAATGTGGAGAAAACATTTGCTGTAGATGCCGTTGTGTTCAGCGAAGAATTCCGTCACTCCAAGTTTGTATCTTATAAAGTAAAAGATGCCATTGTAGATTATTTCCGCGAGAAATTCAACAAACGTCCGTCCGTACGAATCAACCGCCCGGATGTACTGCTGAATATACACATTGCACAAACCACGTGTACGCTTTCGCTCGACTCATCGGGTGAGTCACTACACCGCCGCGGTTATCGCCAGGAAGCGGTAGAGGCTCCGTTGAACGAAGTTCTGGCTGCCGGAATGATCCTCATGACGGGCTGGAAAGGAGAATGTGATTTGATTGATCCGATGTGTGGTTCGGGTACCATCCCCATTGAGGCGGCACTGATTGCACGTAACATTGCTCCGGGAGTATTCCGTAAGGAATTTGCTTTTGAGAAGTGGAATGATTTCGACCAGGATTTATTCGATACGATTTACAACGACGACAGTCAGGAATGTGAGTTTACACATAAGATATACGGGTACGACAATAATCCGCAGGCCAACGAAATAGCAACACACAACATCAAGGCAGCAGGTGTATCGAAAGACATTGTCTTGAAGTTGCAGCCCTTCCAGCAGTTTGAACAGCCGGCGGAAAAGTCCATGATTATCACCAACCCGCCTTATGGGGAACGCATTTCTACCAATAATCTGCTGGGACTGTACCAGATGATAGGCGAGCGTCTGAAACACGCTTTCACCGGAAACACGGCATGGGTGCTCTCTTATCGTGAAGAGTGCTTCGACCAGATAGGGCTGAAACCGACTGCCAAAATACCTCTGTTCAACGGTGCACTGGAATGTGAATTCCGTAAATACGAGATTTTCGACGGTAAATACAAGGAATTCAAGAAACAGGAAGGTGAAAGTGAAGAGGGAGAAGACTCTAAAGAATCAGGCTTCAAACCGAAAGAAGGACGGGAGTTCAGACCAAGAGAACCACGTGAATTCAGACCGAGAGAGCCCCGCAAACCAGGAGAATTCAGATCCAGAGATGACAAGCCAAGGGAATTCAGACCAAGAGACAGTAAACCCCGGGAGTTTGGTTCGAGAGAAGACAGGCCCAGAGGGGAATTCAAGCCAAGGGAATTCCGCAAGGATGGAGGCAGGGAAAGAAAACCGTTTGACAGAGAACGTCGTCCGGAGGGAAGCGGAGAGTTCAAGCCGAAAAGGGAATTTAAACCGAGAAAGCGGGAAGAGGGAGAGTAAGTTGCTGAGAAACAGTTACAAGAAACAGTTTGACGAACTCTTCTCTGCCTTTGCCAAGCTGAGTGCCGCCGTACAAGTGAAAAGTACACCAATGGGCAGAATAGAAGTGAAAGGTTTTAGAAAAGAGAATGACTAACAAAAGACTATGAACATGAAGATAATCAGTAAATGGATGGGAGTGGTATTATTGGCATCATCCGCTCTCTTCACAACGAACGTTATGGCACAAGATTTAAAGAAACCGACGCTGGAAGACCTGATCCCCGGCGGAGAAACCTATCGCTTTGCAAAAAGCCTGTACGGACTGCAATGGTGGGGAGACACGTGCATCAAGCCCGAAATAGACTCTTTGTTTGCAGTGAACCCTAAAACAGGAAAGGAAACCCTACTCCTGACGCGTGAGAGAATCAACCAGACACTGGAACAGGAAAAACTGGGTAAACTGAGTCATTTATATCAGGTGAGCCTGCCTTGGGCTGAAAAGACTCAGTTGCTTATCACCCTGCCCGGTAATTATATCGTTTACGACTGGAAAGCGGATAAGATCATCAGCAAACAAGCCTTGCCAGAAAAGGCAGCCAATGAGGATTATAATACCGTAAGCGGCCATATTGCTTACACTCTGAATAATAATCTTTATGTTAACGATCGCGCCGTAACCAACGAACCGGAAGGGATCGTATGCGGACAAAGCGTACACCGTAACGAGTTCGGCATCAGCAAAGGAACTTACTGGAGTCCGAAAGGTGACTTGCTCGCCTTCTACCGCATGGATGAAAGCATGGTAACACAATATCCGTTAGTGGACATCACCGCACGGGTGGGCGAATTGAACAATGTACGTTACCCGATGGCAGGTATGACGAGCCACAAAGTAACTGTAGGCATCTACAATCCCGAAACGCAGAAGACAATTTATCTGAATGCAGGTGATCCTACCGACCGTTACTTCACCAATATAAGTTGGGCACCGGATGCCAAAAGCCTTTATCTCATAGAACTGAACCGTGATCAGAACCATGCCAAGCTATGCCAGTACAGCGTAGAAACAGGCGAACTGATAGGAACTCTTTTTGAAGAGACACATCCCAAATACGTAGAACCCCAGCACCCCATCGTATTCCTGCCGTGGGACAACAGCAAGTTTATCTACCAAAGCCAACGCGACGGCTTCAACCACCTGTACCTCTATGGCACAAACGGTAAGCTGGTCAAGCAACTGACTTCCGGCAACTGGCTTGTGCAAGATGTGCTTGGATTCAACAGTGGAAAGAAAGAAATCATCATAGCTTCCACGGAATATTCCCCGTTGCAAAGCAACCTCTTCAAAGTAAGCATAGCAACAGGCAAACGTAGCCCGCTGGGCACACCGGAAGGTATACACCACGGCACACTGAGTGCAAGCGGCAGTTATCTCATAGATACCTATTCCAGCCCTGAAGTACCACGCAGCATCAACCTCATCGCCACACAAAACGGGAAAAGCATCAATCTGCTGACAGCAGAAGATCCATTCAAGGACTTCACCATGCCGAGCATCGAAGTAGGCACCATCAAAGCTGCCGACGGTGTGACTGATCTTTACTATCGTCTCATAAAACCTGCGGACTTTGATCCGAACAAGAAATACCCCACCATTGTCTATGTATACGGTGGACCGCACGCCCAAATGGTCACCGGCGGTTGGCAGAACGGTGCACGTGGCTGGGATATCTACATGGCCAACAAAGGTTACATCATGTTCAGCCTCGACAACCGTGGAAGTGACAACCGCGGACTGGAATTTGAAAATGCTACTTTCCGACATCTTGGCATTGAAGAAGGAAAAGACCAGGTGAAAGGTGTGGAATTCCTGAAAAGTCTGCCTTACGTAGATGGCAACCACATCGGTGTACACGGCTGGAGTTTCGGTGGTCACATGACTACGGCATTGCTGCTCCGCTATCCCGAGATATTCAAGGTAGGCGTTGCAGGTGGCCCGGTCATCGACTGGGGATATTATGAAATCATGTACGGAGAACGCTATATGGATACCCCACAGAGTAATCCGGAAGGGTACAAAGAGTGCAACCTGAAAAACCTTGCCGGCAACCTGAAAGGGCATTTGCTATTGATCCATGATGATCATGACGACACCTGTGTACCTCAACACACACTTTCGTTCATAAAGGCTTGTGTGGATGCACGCACATATCCGGACTTGTTTATCTATCCCACACATAAGCACAATGTTAGGGGACGTGACCGGGTGCATCTGCATGAGAAAATAACCCGTTATTTTGAAGAACATCTTTGATGTACAATTTACCATTTACAATGTACAATTTAGTGCATGAGTAAAATGGTAAAGCACAGAAGAAGAGAAAGAAATGTAAATTGTTAATTGTACTTTAATTGTACTTTGTAAATTGTAAATTGTAAATGAAACCATGAAAGTATTATTATTAGGAAGTGGTGGCCGCGAGCATGCCCTGGCATGGAAAATAGCCCAAAGCCCGAAAGTAGAGAAACTTTTTATCGCCCCCGGTAATGCCGGCACCAGTGCGGTAGGCGAGAACGTATCCATCAAGGCAACCGATTTCCCTGCCTTGAAAGCCTTCGCTTTAGAACAAAAGATAGACATGATCGTGGTAGGTCCCGAAGATCCGTTGGTAGAAGGTATCTACGACAGCTTTACCGGAGATGCCTCCACCCAACATATTGCCATCATCGGCCCTACAGCTAAAGGTGCACAACTGGAAGGCAGCAAAGAGTTCGCCAAAGGCTTCATGGAACGTCACGGTATTCCCACCGCCCGTTACAAAAGCATCACTGCTGCTAATCTGGACGAAGGCCTTGCTTTTCTCGAAACCCTCGAAGCTCCCTACGTGCTGAAAGCCGACGGTCTATGCGCCGGAAAAGGTGTGCTCATTCTCCCTACATTGGAAGAAGCCAAGCGGGAACTGAAAGAAATGCTCAGCGGTATGTTTGGTCAGGCCAGCGCCACAGTTGTTATCGAAGAATTCCTCAGCGGCATAGAGTGCTCCGTATTTGTGCTGACAGACAGCAAGAACTATAAGGTTTTGCCTGTTGCCAAAGATTACAAACGCATCGGTGAAGGCGATAAAGGCCTGAATACCGGTGGCATGGGAAGTGTAACCCCCGTCCCCTTTGCCGATGAGGTATTCATGGAAAAGGTACGTACCCGCATCATCGAACCTACCATCCGCGGATTGCAGGAAGAAAACATCCTTTACAAAGGCTTCATCTTCCTCGGCCTGATCCGTGTGAAAGGTGAACCAATGGTGATAGAATACAACGTCCGTATGGGCGATCCGGAAACAGAAAGCGTCATGTTGCGTATACAAAGCGACTTTGTAGAACTTCTGGAAGGTGTACGCGATGTCAACCTCGACACCAAGACATTGGTAATGGACCCACGGACAGCCGCCTGTGTCATGCTTGTCAGCGGTGGATACCCCGAAGCTTACGAAAAGGGCAAAGTAATGACCGGGTTTGAAGCAGCGGTAGCCACGGACAGCATTCTCTTCCATGCCGGAACCGCAATGAAAGACGGACAAGTGGTAACGAACGGCGGACGCGTGATTGCCGTATGTTCGTATGGTGAAACCAAGGAGGAAGCCCTTGCCAAAAGTTATAAAGTAGCGGATATGATCCACTTCGACAAAAAGTATTTCCGCCGCGACATCGGGTTCGATCTCTAATCACCCCATCACCCAACCACCTTTATTATAATGATACGAAGTAAACGATTACAGAACCGGATTACAGCGGGGCGCTTCACCCTCCCCGCTGCTATCTTTCTATCACTGTTCTGCTGGGTACTGACTTCCATCTTATTACCCGAGATTCCAGTGATGAAAAGCAATTATCCATTGTGGGAAACCATCTGCAGCGATTGGATTCCGACATGGGCAAGTGCGCCCCTAAGCTTTCTGCTTTACGGTATAATCGGTTACTTCCTGATAGAACTGAACAACACCTTCGCCATTATCCGTATGCGGGCATCCGTGCAGACAGCCATTTACTTCCTGCTGATATCTGTCTGTCCTGTCATGCACCAGTTATATGCCGGAGACATTGCCTCGACAGCGTTTCTGATATCCTTGTTCTTCCTGTTCAAGGGCTATCAACATCCACGTCCGGCGGGCATCCTATTCTACTCGTTCCTGTTTATCGGGGCGGGCAGTCTGTTTTTCCCGCAACTGACATTGTTCATTCCCCTTTTCTGGATCGGTGCATACAGTTTCCAGGCACTCACTCCTAAGAGCTTTTTCGGAGGTCTGATCGGTTGGACGCTGCCCTATTGGTTCCTGTTTGGACATGCCTACTTCTATGGTGAAATAGAATTATTCTATCAGCCGTTCATAGAACTGGTGACGTTCCATCCCATTACTTTATGGAACTTCCCATTATGGGAAATCGCTACATTGGGCTATTTGTTCCTGTTGTTCATAGTAAGCTCCGTTCACTGCCTGGTGGCAGGTTACGAGGATAAGATACGTACCCGTAGCTATCTGCATTTCCTTATTTTCCTGACGTTCTGCATCTTCGTCTATATCCTGTTGCAACCGGCACAAACGTTTCACCTCCTGCCCTTGCTGCTGATAGGCGTCAGCATCCTGACAGGACATTTCGTGGTACTGACGAACAGTCGGGCTTCTAATGTGTTTTTCATTTGTGCCCTTGCCGGGCTTATACTCTTATTCGGATTTAACGTATGGATGCTTTTGTAGACTCATTGGTTCAACTCCTGACAGACTGGGGCTATCTCGGTTTATTTATCTCCGCCTTACTGGCAGGAAGCATCGTTCCGTTCAGTTCGGAACTGGTGATGATAGCACTGGTAAAGGTAGGGCTCAGTCCGATGATGTGTGTACTCTTCGCCACGTTGGGTAATACGATTGGCGGTATGACGTGCTACTACATGGGGCGTCTGGGTAACGTAGTCTGGATAGAGAAATATTTCAAAGTAAAAAAAGAAAAAGTAGACAAGATGCAGACTTTCCTTCAAGGTAAAGGAGCATTGATGGGCTTTTTCGCATTCCTGCCCTTTGTGGGCGAAGTAATTGCCATTGCACTGGGTTTCATGCGTAGCAATGTATGGCTGACTACTTCGTCCATGTTTGCCGGAAAGCTGATACGGTATGCCGTGATGCTGCTGGCATTGCAGGGAGTAATATCTATGTTTTAAGTTATGAAACGAATTATAGAACGTACGGAAGATGGAAGCGCAACACTGTTTGTGCCCGAACTGGATGAACATTATCATTCGGTGAAAGGGGCGCGTACAGAGTCGCAGCATATCTTTATCGACATGGGGCTGAAAGCCTCTGCCGCACCGCAACCGCACGTTCTTGAGATAGGCTTCGGCACCGGACTGAATGCTTTGCTCACACTGGAAGCCGCCGAACAGGATGCGCGTCCCGTACATTATACCGGTATCGAGCTCTATCCCCTTGCCTGGGAAGAAGTCGATGCACTAGGATATAGCAATAACCCGCTGTTCAAGCAGCTGCACACCGCCCCGTGGGAAGAAGACGTAATAATATCCCCGCACTTCACCCTGCGGAAGATAAAGACAGATGCGATTAGTGATAAGTGGTTAGTGATTAGTGATAAGCATGAGGCAAACCACTCATCACTAATCACTAACCACTTATCACTAAATCCCGATCTCGTTTATTTCGATGCTTTTGCCCCTGAAAAGCAACCGGAAATGTGGAACGAGCAATTATTTCGCTCTCTTTACGTTTATATGAATACAGGGGGAATATTGACGACGTATTGCGCTAAAGGCGTCATCCGCCGTATGTTGCAAGCTGTAGGCTTCCGTGTGGAGCGCCTTCCGGGACCTCCGGGGGGAAAGCGGGAGATACTGAGGGCAACGAAAGAGAAACCATAAAGAGTAATCAATTATAAAAACCATAAATATAATAATGAAACGAACATTCCTGTACATCCTCGCTGCCTTGCTCGCCGCATCCTGTAAGAACAGCAGCGTCCAGAATAATAAGAATGAAGGCGATAAGCCCGTCATCACCGTCACCATTGAGCCATTACGCTATTTCACCGAAGCCATTGCAGGCGATCACTTCAACGTTATCAGCATGGTTCCCAAAGGGAGTAGTCCGGAAACCTACGACCCTACCCCCCAGCAACTCGTAGACCTTGCCAAGAGCAAAGCCTACTTCCGGATCGGCTACATCGGTTTTGAACAAACCTGGATGGACAAGCTGACGGATAACGCTCCGCACCTGCAATTCTTCGATACTTCCCGCGGCATCGACCTGATTTATGATTCCTCGCACGCCCATCATCATCATGATGCCAACGCCCCCCACGCTCACGATTCTATCCAAGACGACGAGCATCAACATCTTTTGGGTGTGGAACCACACGTTTGGAGTTCTGCCTATAATGCACAGATCATTGCCGGAAATATCGTAAATGCACTGTGCGCCATCGACAAAAGCAATGAAGAAGTCTATATGGAGCGTTACAAAAGTCTCTGCAACCAGATTGAACATACCGATAGCCTTATTTGTCACATGCTGTCGGCTCCCAATGCGGACCGTGCTTTCATGATTTATCATCCGGCATTATCTTACTTTGCCCGCGACTACGGTCTGCATCAGATTTCCATCGAAGAAAATGGTAAAGAGCCTTCTCCCTCCCACCTCAAGAATCTAATAGACACTTGTAAAAAGGAGAAAGTCCGTGTTATCTTCGTACAACCTGAATTTGACCGTCGCAATGCGGAGATCATTGCCAAACAGACGGGAACGAAGGTAATCCCTATCAATCCGCTTTCTTACGATTGGGAAGAAGAAATGTTGAACATTGCCAAGGAATTGGTCGTTAAGAACTAAAGACATCGTCAAGTAGTAAACAAATGGGTACGCCTCTTATTGAAATAAAGAATCTCAGTGCCGGCTATGACAGCCGCACGGTATTACGCAACGTAAACCTCACCGTTTACGACCGGGACTTTCTGGGCATCATCGGCCCTAATGGCGGCGGAAAAACAACTCTCATCAAATGTATACTTGGTCTGTTGAAACCTACTGGAGGGGAAATTCTTTATAGAGGTGGACGAGCACTCAAAATGGGATATCTGCCACAATACAACAGTATAGATCGTAAGTTTCCCATTACAGTGGAAGAAGTAATCCTTTCCGGACTCAGCTCGCAAAAGTCACTTATTTCACGCTTCACCGCAGCACATCGGGAGAAAGCCCGCCAAGTGATTGCCCGTATGGGATTGGAAGGATTGGAAGAACGTGCCATCGGCGCACTAAGCGGCGGACAATTGCAACGTGCTTTGCTAGGGCGTGCCATCATCTCCGATCCTCAACTCGTTGTCCTAGACGAACCCAGTACCTATATCGACAAGCGTTTCGAAGCCCGCCTTTACGAACTATTGGCAGAGATTAACCACGACTGCGCCATCATTCTTGTCAGCCATGATATCGGCACAGTACTGCAACAAGTGAAGTCCATCGCCTGCGTGAATGAAACACTGGATTATCATCCCGACACGGGTATAAGTGAAGAATGGTTGGAACGGAACTTCAATTGTCCGATAGAGTTATTAGGGCACGGAGCACTGCCCCATCGTATATTGGCAGAGCATAAACATGGCGAGGGATGCGGGTGCTGCCACTGCGAAAAATGAAATGAATGAGTTCTATGTTAAATCAAAAGCATTATTTGCTTTAATGCTATAAAGTCATTACCTTTGCATAAGAATCATCACCCAAAGGGTGAAGGATATGGCGAGAGACTTGTTCTTCCAATCGCATTGCCTAAAGTTGCGTACCTCACCTGCGAAGTGAGGTTTTTTTATTTTGATATGCTTCATACTCACTTTTAAACCGCCCTTCCTCTGTAGCATCTACACAATATCCAGTCACCAGAAATAAATCTGGTTGTTTCTCTCTCAGAATAACAATATAGCTTTTATCCTGATACCAAAGCAAAATATTATTATTACCATCTTCATCTACTTTCTCAAAGCGCCTTATTAAAGGACTTTTGCTATTTTCAATGATTACTTTCACCCAATGTATTTTGTTGGCCCGATCTCTATCGTACCGCCTCTTACCAGAATACTTATTTTCCCGGGTTACAATATGATCAAAAGACTTTTGCTTTTTCATAAAATAGCCATCCCTTTTATCACGTACAAGAACATTATTAACTGTTACTTTTCGCCCTTCAAAATATAAAGTCGAAGAAACAAAATCATTCAGATAAATGCCATACATCTTATATAACTGATCTTTCGTAGGATTGTCGATATCCAAGTCTTCAAATAAATCATCTAAATCTTCTAGTTCCATTTCCCTATCATTTAGCTAACTGAAAATCCCAAATCTTAAATTTATTTTCCCAAGGAGGAGTACTCTCTGTTATAGAATATCCGGATTTATGTTCTATATACTTAATTATTTCATTCTTTATCTCACTCTGTTTCTCTATATCCCCCCTTTGCTTGTATACAATAGCACCTATAAAAAAGTCCGTCAATTGGATAAATTGGCTTTCTTCCGAACGTATATTTTGGAAATAAATATACTTATTCATTCCGCATACTCTGTTCAGTACTCTAGAAAGTACATTGAGACGAGCCTTACCCCGATTATCCTTAATATCCATATAAACCTTATAAAGATGAGAACTTTGGAAATCGCGAATCAAATAAAACATAGCCTTATAATAAAATATGTTATGATCACCACTATTGTAACGTTCATTATTAATGTTTTCTTTATGCTTAATCAACAAAGCACTAAACTTCAAACTCTTCTGCTCAAAGAAAAAATCTATTAACGCTTTATACAAAGACATACGCGATGAAGAAACTTTATTCCATTTCAATTCAGTCGGTGAATGGTGTTTTAACTTTAGCTGCTTTATTTTAGCTGATAATTCTTTCCAATTCTCCTCCTCTACATACAAGCCGCCCACACACATCACAGGAAAACCATCATTTTCCAAATGACAACTTTCATCTATATAAATCCTCTTCGTATTCGACATAAGTGTACTATCAATTAAAAATTATATGCAAAAATAAAGATTATATCACAAAGAATTACGGAATTCTCTACAAAAAATCAATGTATATCTTTTAACCTATCCTAATAAATATGCCTTACCTCCACGCATTTAGCAGTTAAATCACTATATTTGCGGCCGTATATACCAAAATACAGAGCTATAACTTAAAAACATAACGAATTCTTTCCGAATGAAACAGTACAGAACCGTAAACAACCTTGTGGGTTGGATTACTTTCCTCATTGCAGCTACGGTCTATTGCATGACTATTGAGCCGACTGCAAGTTTTTGGGACTGCCCGGAGTTCATCACTACCGGCTACAAACTGGAAGTAGGACACCCGCCCGGAGCACCTTTCTTCATGCTGGTAGCCAACCTGTTCTCACAATTTGCCTCCGACCCGAGCACCGTTGCCAAAATGGTAAACTATATGAGTGCACTGATGAGTGGCGCTTGTATCCTGTTCCTGTTCTGGAGCATCACGCACCTGGTGCGCAAACTTGTTGTTACAGATGAGAATAATATTACCCGCGGACAACTGATTACCATCATGGGTAGCGGCCTGGTAGGCGCACTGGCATATACATTCAGTGACACCTTCTGGTTCAGTGCCGTCGAAGGTGAAGTTTACGCATTCTCTTCTCTTTTCACAGCCGTTGTATTCTGGCTGATACTGAAATGGGA
>OLRS01002398.1_pt1 | contig 14828 bp, 17 predicted proteins | sample 1673171 | NCBI WGS metagenome assembly OLRS01 (sample SAMEA3136762, study PRJEB25190) | human gut metagenome | biome: human gut; feature: human-associated habitat; material: faeces | place: Austria | collected 2013
CCGGATGTCCGGACTTTGCGCTGTGAACGGCAGTAACGATATCCTTGCGGACTTCATTCGCCGTCTTCTGGAGTTCTAAATTCGTCATGTTTGTCCCACCTTTATTTTATTTTTGGAAATTAAATTTTGCTTCTTTTAGTATACAGACACTTTCAGATCTGGTCAAGCCGTTCTTTGTGAATTCCCGTCAGTTCTTGTCTGAAATTCAGCATTTTTACAGCTCTACCCGCCCCTCCAGCGCCCGGAGCAGCGTCACCTCATCGATATATTCCAGATCTCCGCCCACCGGTACGCCGCTGGCAATCCGGCTGACCTTAATTCCGGTCGGTTTGATCAGCTTACTGATGTACATGGCCGTCGTCTCCCCCTCCAGGCTGGAGTTGGTGGCAATGATGACCTCTTCCACATCTCCCTGCAGTCTGGTCATCAGCTCCTTGAGACGGATATCTGCCGGGCCGATTCCAAGCATTGGGGAAATGGCTCCGTGGAGCACATGATAGACGCCGTCGTATTTGCCGGTCTTCTCGTAGGCGGCCAGATCCCGGGTATTCTCCACCACCATAATCACCTTATGGTTCCGCTTAGGATTGGCGCAGATGGGGCAGAGCTCCTGATCCGTCATGGTAAAGCATTCTTTACAATAACGGACATTTTTCTTGGCATTGATGATGGAATCAGACAGTGCCTGCACCTTCTCCAGAGGCATATTTACGATGTGGAAGGCCAGCCGCTGAGCCGTCTTGCCGCCGATTCCCGGAAGACTCGACAGCTGCTCAATTAATTTACTGATTTGACTGCTGTAATAGTCCATTAGAACGGAAAGCCTCCGCCAAGACCGCCGGTCAGGCCGGACATCATGGACGCGGAATCCTCTTCCTGCTGGCGCAGCACTTGATTTACTGCGATCTGGATCATTTCTTCCAGAGTCTCCACATCTTCGGGATCAATAGCATCCGGATCGATTGTCACTTTTGTGATCTCTTTCTTACCGGTCATCTTGACCTCGACTGCTCCGCCGCCTGCTGCCGCAGTGTACTCCTTCTCGTCCAGAGCCTTCTGGTTCTCCTCCATCTGGCGCTGCATCTTCTGGGCCTGCTTCATCAGATTGTTCATATTGCCGGGCATGCCCATGCCTCCCGGAAATCCACCTCTTTTTGCCATTTTTTACTCCTCCTTATTCGTCTTCAAATTCTATTTCTGTATGAATGACCTGTTCGATGTCAATCGCTCCCACTTCCGCGTGGGGGTCATTTTCCATACAGGCTACCAGAATCTCCATGTCCTTTCCGGTATCCTGTAAGATCACGTTTTTAATCTCCTGAATGTGACGGGTCTCCTTCAGGAAAGCCTCGCCGGTGGGCGTGGCCGCGATGATGCCAAGCTTCCCGTCGCCGACTGCTTTCAGCTGCGCGTCCTTTAAGTAGGTGCGCAGGAGCGGGTGCAGGCGGTTCAGCACGTTGTGCCAATTCTTTACCACATTCTGTACGTCTTCGGGCAGGGACTTGGGCGCGGGAGACGCAGGCACAGGTTTCTTCGGCTCTGCCGGGGCACTTGCGGGCGCTCCATTTTGCCAGCTGCCTCCGTAGGAAATGGCTCCGCTTTCCAGTTCTTCCATCTTCGCCTCGAACTCCTGTTCCAGCACGCGGATGCGATCCAGGAGCACGTCTGTCTTCGTCTCCATGGCGGGACGGCACAGCTTGATAAAGGCCACCTCCACCTGAACCCGCTTCTGGGACGCATAGCGGATCTGTCCGCCCAACTCCGAGAAAATACGGATATAGCGCATCAGGGTGTCGTCCTCGATCTGCAGGGCTTCTTCCTTCAGGCGGGCCAGGTTCTCGGTGGAGACGTCCAGAATGTCTTCCATATTGTCATTGCTCTTTAACAGGAGCAGGTTACGCAGATACCAAGTGAAATCGGTCACGAACTGACCAAGCTCCCGGCCCTGGACCACCAGCTCCTCAATCTCCGCCATGACGCCGGGCAAATCCCGTTCCAGCGTCATTCGCAGAAGCTTGCTGTAAACTTCAGTATCCACCGCTCCCAATACATCCAGCACATGATCATAGGTCAGCTTCTGATTCAGATAAAAAGCAATGCACTGATCCAGAAGGCTTAAGGCGTCTCGCATGGAGCCGTCCGCGGCCTTTGCGATATAGCGCAGGGCCTTCTCCTCCGTCTCCACGCCCTCTTTTTCCGTCAGCTCCTGCAGTCTGGCGGTAATGGTGTCCGCCGTAATCCGCCGGAAATCGTACCGCTGGCACCGGGACAAGATAGTCACCGGAATCTTGTGGGCCTCGGTGGTTGCCAGAATGAAAATGACATAGGAGGGCGGCTCCTCCAGAGTCTTTAACAATGCGTTAAAGGCTCCGATGGAGAGCATATGCACCTCGTCGATGATGTAGACCTTGTATTTACCCTCAGTGGGCGAGTAGGCTACCTCGTCGCGGATCTCTCGGATGTTGTCCACGCCGTTGTTGGAGGCGGCGTCGATCTCTATCACATTCATGGAAGTGCCTGCCGCTATAGAGCGGCAGGCCGCGCACGTTCCGCAGGGGTTGCCATCCACCGGGTGTTCACAGTTCACCGCCCGGGCGAAGATCTTCGCAACCGTTGTTTTTCCGGTACCGCGGGTACCGCAAAACAGGTAGGCATGTCCGATTCTGTCTGCATTGATTTGATTTTTCAGTGTGGTTACAATGTGATCCTGTCCCCGGACGTCACTGAACTCTGTAGGTCGAAACTTCCGGTAGAGGGCCATATACGACATGTATCAATTCCCCTTTGTTGTTTTAATCTCCGAAGCTGATGCCTATCATCTTCGCCTCTGATATAATGGAAGAATTCGGGTCTACAAACTTCAGCTTGCCTGCGGACTCCTCCAGCGGGATCCGCTGGCATTCCCCATTGACAATACCAATCATGTATCCATAAGCGTCGTCTACGATGGCCTGTGCAGCAGCCGCGCCCAGTCTGGTGGACAGGACCCGGTCGTAGGGGCAGGGACTTCCGCCCCGCTGGGTGTGGCCCGGAACGGTGACGCGGACCTCGGTGCCTAAGCGCTCGGTCAGCTGAGCCGCGATCTCGTAGGACACGGTCGGATACTTGTAGGTCTCCATGAATTTCTTCAAATCCTTCTTGCTCATTTCCGCGCGTTCCTTGGGAATCGCGCCCTCGGCTACAGCCAGGATGGTAAAGCCCTTTTTCTGCTTGTTACGGGCTTCGATGGCCTTGCAGATGCTGTCGATGCTGTAGGGGATCTCCGGAATCAGAATGATATCCGCTCCTCCGGCGATACCTGCGTGCAGGGTCAGCTGTCCTACCTTGTGTCCCATAACCTCCACGATGAATACACGGCCGTGGGAGGCTGCCGTGGTATGGATACAGTCGATGCAATCCGTAGCGATATCCACTGCGCTCTGGAAACCAAAGGTCATATCCGTGCCCCAGATATCGTTATCGATGGTCTTCGGCATATGGATAATATTCAGGCCCTCTTCCCTAAGAAGGTTGGCAGTCTTCTGGGTTCCGTTTCCGCCCAGAATCACCAAGCAGTCCAGGCGCAGCTTGTGGTAGGTGTGCTTCATGGCCTCCACCTTGTCCAGTCCGTTTTCATCCGGCACCCGCATCATTTTGAAGGGCTGGCGGGAGCTTCCCAGGATGGTTCCGCCCTTGGTCAGGATTCCCGAAAAATCTCTCGGGGTCAGCATCCGGTAATTTCCGTAAATCAGGCCCTTATAGCCTTCTTCAAAGCCGTAAAGCTCTACCTCGTCCAGTGCGTTGCATACACCCTTTACGATTCCACGCATGGTCGCGTTCAGTGCCTGGCAATCTCCACCGCTGGTCAGCATTCCGATTCTTTTCATATTGCATGCCTCCATATATTTAATTTGCGCGCCATGCATCTGTAGTGTGTGCTCCGATGCTGAGGGTGCATGGCAATACTTATGGTTAGTTTAGCATAGATTGGGGATTCTCACAAGGGGTTGAGACGGATCGCCCGGGCAGATTTTTATGCCAGTTTTTAAGAGAAAAATCATATTTTCTTCCTGAAAATGCGTTATAATTAAATTATATTCTTTCGAAAAAGGGTGATAATTATGACTGAACTGACTACCTATTATCAAAATGTAAAACGCGCTGTGCGTCAGAATCTAACTTTGTACTTTGCGGCAATTATCGTGCTGATGATGCTTACGAGTGTGTTGCTGGGACCGCCGTTTTCGCGGACAGTGACGACAGCCGGATTTACTTATCGAGTCGACGGGTGGTTTTGGGAGAAAAACTGGCTGATGTATCTGATTATTCTGGTTTCCGGGCTGCTGGCTGTGATCCGGGGCGGCGCTGCAGGGGTGAAAAATTTTAAGGCACTCCGGAATATTCTGTATATGGACTGTGACGCCAAGCGCCTCCTTCGTATCGCCGATGAAGGAACGCGATATGTCCCCTACGATATATACAAAAATCAGAAGCAGGCTCGGAATGTAGCCAGACGACAACGGCGCTTCTTTGAGCAGCTTTATGTAGAAGCGCTGCTGGCCTGCGGACAGGTGGATGTGGCGGATCTTTATATGAAAAACGGCTGGAGGTCCAAACGAAATGCCCTGATTTACCGGCAGCTTTCCCTGAATATCCAGGCACATTACGCTTATCAGGATAAGGACGCCGTGCGCTACCGCAGTATCGTGGAACAGGGCGGACGGCTGCTGAAGCGAAGCACGGCGCTCTGGGCCCGTCTGGACTGGCTGGAAGGGCGGCAGGAACAGGCCGTGGAACGGCTCAAGACTACGCAGCCGCGGGTTCCTTATGAACAGGTGATGTTCGCCGGAATGCTCAGCACTTATCTGCGAGAGATCGGACAGGTCGAAGAGGCACGGGAATATGCGGATTATGTAATCGAGCACGGCGGAACGCTGGCTTTGCGGGAGACTGTTATGGAGGACTGGACTTGAAAATTTATGGGAAATATATCCTGACTTTTGCAGGTAACTAAATACAAAACACCAGTCAAACCCAGTAAATCAGACTGCATTCAGCTTTTGACAGAGATTCCAATCAATGGAGCAATGCAATCACACAGGAACAGGCTGACTATCTTCGTGAGAAATACTTATAAGCAGCATGATTGACCGCCATGAATTGAGAAAACGGGTTCAAACCCAGCGTTGCCGGCTTGTACCCGTTTTCTTTTTTTACTGTTAGAACTCAGTATATACGATATGGTTTCTTATGACTTTTAAAGGACGCTATCTGGGAACATATCTCAGACAGGTAATCGTTCCGTCCGGATTCAGCGTATAGGTCTCCACCCAGGCATCGTCCATGGCGGCCGTATGTTTTTCCATGATGGCACTCATTCCGGCGCCGTTCGGGAAATATTCCTTCATAATTGCAGCTGCCGTATCCGCGTCAGCCGATGTTTCTCCGGATTCCTCAAAGATAAATTCCTCTGCGGTAACGGTTTTTCTGGAGTCTTCCACCGGTTTGGCTTTTTCATTTATATTTTCCGTCGTAAGGCTGTTGAGCCACCGGTCGCCCTCCGATAATATCCAAAGATATCCTCCGTTCGATTCCGAATCATTGATGTCGGCAATAATTCTGGAAGCTTTTACAGAATCTGCTTTTGCAGTGTTTACCGGCAAGTCAAACAGGGCATTTACCCCTTGATAGGTCTCGCTCCTGAGTATTTCACCGGTATCCGTATCATAGATGTATGCCTGATTATTATACATATCGCCATCGGACACTCCCACATAGATGCCGTAGTCCGCAAAGTATTCCACATTGTCAGTCTCCACCAGCCGGTACTGGATCCCGTCTGAGACAAAGCAGGTGACACCGCCGCTTAAGGTATAGGCATTATATTTTTCCGGATTGAGGCCATGAATATAGGGGGATACAAAAAATTGTGTGCGCTCGAAGTCGTCGCTCTGCACATCCGGCATGGGCTTTCCGTCTGCGTAGGCGATAGCTACCGCAATATAGGTCTTGTCTCCATCCACCTTGCCCTGATCATCCTTGGATAAATGTTCGGAGATTTCGTTACCGGAGACCACACCCAGAAGTGTGATATCATAATCACTGCAGTGCTGTGTCTCATATTCTGAAAGCCAATTGCTCTGCTCAAAATGCGAAGCCAGCTGCTCGTCCGCATTGGCCATTGCCACGTCCCTGGCAGAGAGATAGCGCCAGGCAGCAAAGACAGTAACAGATGAGGCTATGAGAAGTGCTGCCACAGCCACTGCTGCCGGAAGGTGCCTCCGATTTTTTATCGTTCTTCTTGGAACAGTTTTATGAGTTACAGATGAACTTCTTGTCTTTCTCTTCATTTTCAAATCGTCCTCCTTAATTTCAGGAATAAGGGCCTGCTTTAAAAGCTGCTCCAGTCTCTCATCGTTCATAACCGAGTGCCTCCAATCTGGCTTTTAATAAATTTTTCGCCTTTCTGAGCCTTGTTTTTACCGTCCCCTCCGGAATGTGCAGAATTTCTGCTATTTCAGAGATCCGCATATCGGCAGAATAAAACAAGTAAACGGGCAGCTTATATTTCTCAGGCAAAGCAGCAACAACACCTCGTACCGTCTCCAGTTCATTTTGCTGCAAAAGCTCCTGCTCCGGGGAAATGACACTGGCCTGAGCCGGACACTGCCAGCCGGTATCTTCCAGCGCCTCCACACTTTCCATAGGAAGTATGCGGTTTCTGGCGGCGTATTTTCTTCTGCTGTTTTTCCAGAGAAACAAGGCTGTGGATAAGGCATAACTTTTCGTGTGCGGGCCAAGCAGTAATGTCTGCTTTTTTTCAGTCAGCTTCAGCATGGTATCCTGATACAGATCGTCTCCTGCCTCGCTTCCGCCGGCAGTCATCCGGCAAAAACGCAGAATATCACAGCCATATGTAAGGATAAACTGCTCGATTTCATGATCATTCATAAATGGTTATCCTTTTACCTTTCTTCTTTAAGTCGACTTATAAGAATTTTATCTTACACTTATAGAATGTAGTGAAGCACCAAAATGGTTTTCTTTTATATAAATCAGATCCTCTGTACCATAACACAGGCAGGCGATTTTGAAATCCCGCTCTTGAAATGCACCGGAAAATATATTATACTATTAGTCGCTGGTTCTCAGCAATGGAGGAGTACCCAAGCGGCTGAAGGGTCTGGCTTCGAACACCAGTAGGTCGGTAGCACCGGCGCGAGGGTTCAAATCCCTCCTCCTCCGCTTCTTTATAGCAAAAAGCAAGACAAGACGTATCCTGAATTTCCATGATACAGTCCTGCCTTGCTTTTTTTACATCTTCAGTTCTGCCGCAAACTCCTCTACCGCCGCATACACTTCCCGGATCTGTTCTTTTGTAATCCCATCCACGTGAAATCCTCCGCTGCAGGCCACCACCGCATTTTTTCCAGCAGACAGCTGTTCCGCCAGCAGGCGGCAAAGGGCTTCGTCCTTATGACCCGGCAGATTCAGCACGGAAGCCGTGCTGCTGCAGGCCCCACTGCCTGTCAGGGAGGGACGGGGGACAGCCAGCACCGTACAGCCGATGTGGGGCCGCTCTCCACCCTGAAGCAGGATCTGGTAATCCTCTCCCACACGCCCGATCTGAATCGTGAGCTCCGAAAAGGACAGCTTTATCTTATACTTTTTCATTTGGAAGTCCCTCCCATCTCTGATAGGCAGGCGCTTCGATTCCAAAGGGCTCCAGAAGCTTCGCCGCCATGTGATAGCTCATTTCCTCAATGGTCTTCGGACGGATATACCAGGTCAGCATGGGCGGAATGATATGAACTCCCGGAATCATGGCCAGCTCCTGCATGTTCCGCAGATGAATGGCACTTAAAGGCGTCTCCCGAACAGCCAGCACCAGGCGTCTCTGTTCCTTCAGCGTCACATCTGCGGCCCGAAGCAGCAGATTATCCGCATAGCCGCTGTGAATCCCGGCTAATGTTTTCATACTGCAGGGTACAATCAGCATTCCTTCCGTCCGGAAGGAGCCGCTGGCCGGTCCCGCTCCGATTTCCTCCAGTTCAAAAACCTGATCTGCAAGACTGTAAATTTCTTCCAGCTTTAAATCTGTCTCATGCCGCAGGGTAAGCTTTGCACTGTCACTCAGGATCAGCAGGCTTTCCCAGCCGTCCGTTTCCCGGATAATCCGCAGGCAATCGTACAGCAGGGGCAGGCCGCTGGCTCCGGTAGCCCCTACTACAATTCGTTTTTTTATCTGGTCCATTTTTCCGGATCTACCTCCATGAAGCGTGCCCGCCGGAACCGCTCCTTCTGATCGTAGGGTACAGTGCAGTCAAAAGTGGTTTTGCAGGCAATTCCGTGATCCCGGATACTGGGCGAACAGGCAGGATCGTTGGAGGGATCCAGCGGATGACACCGCACACCCGGTATGGTAATGATGTCCGCGTCTCCCTGGAACCTGGTATTCATGGCCCACAGCACATCACTGATATCAAAGCAGTCCACATCTTCATCTACCAGGAAAATGTGCTTCAGCTCACTGAATGCGGAAAATGCCAGCAGCGCCGCCTGCCGCTGACGTCCCTCATCACTGGGGGAAAGCTTCTGGAACTGCAGGACTGCCATGTATTTTCCGCCGCCTGCGCTGGCGCAGTACACATTTTTCAGCCGGCCGGGCATGGCCTTTTCTACCATTCCGTAAATGCTGGCCTCCGTGGGAATTCCCGCCATGGATACATGCTCCTCGCTGGGTCCGATACAGGTCTGCATAATCGGATTTTTCCGGTGCGTCACCGCTGTCACCTTGATCAGCCAGCACTGATTGCTGGCCGGGCCTGTATAGCCCGGGAATTCCGGCATGGCATAGCCGGTATGACGGTTCTGATCCTCCTGGACACGCACATGAGGGAGCACTTCTCCCTCGATGACGTACTCTGCATTGGCGATGGCCCGCTCTTTTACGGTCAGGCACGGACACAGCTCTACTGGTCTGCCCCGCAGAGCTCCGGCTACAGCCAGCTCATCGTAACCCAGAGGCGTGGTCGGCGCTTCGAAGCAGCTTCCGATCTCGATAGCCGGATCCACACCGATACTGATGGAAATGGGCAGCTTCTGATCCATGGCCTCCGCACATTCTGCCATGGCCCCGATATGCCGGGCTCCCGGTGTAAAGAAAATGGACAGCTCGTCCTTTCCCTGAATGCAGAGCCGGTGAATCGTCACATCGCTTAATCCCGTCTTCGGATGGGTCGCATAGCACATACCCATGGTAATATAAGGGCCTGCGTCGTCCGGTGTATTGGTCGGCGCCGGAATCAGCTTATATAAATCAAAATCCGCATCACCGGCTTTATGTACCACCTCCTGGCAGGGTGCTTTTTTTTCCGTCACAACTGGCGGAATCGGATGATCCACACTGTGGTACAAAAGCCTGCCCAGGTTCTCCGGTTCCGTGCCCAGCAAAGCGGCTACCCGCTTTCTGCTGGCCAGAAGTCCGATGGCCACACTTGCGTCCGGATGTCCCTTTACCTTGTGGAAAATCATAGCCGGACCCTCCTTGGTCGGCCGCATGACGGTTCCTCCGGCTCCCACATGCCGGTAGACACCGGAAAGCTCTGCCTCCGGATCAATTTCCTCCTGTGTCTCCAGAAGCTGTCCCGGTATGGTCTTCAAAAGCTCCAGCGCACTTCTTAAATCTGTTACCTCCATCGTTCAACTACCCCTTTCTTTTCGGATTTACAAAGTTCAACTGCTTTCATTATAAGAGTCTGTGATTCTATAAACAATTCTTTATAGACTTAGAATAATTCCAAAATAGAATTATTGACAGGGCTGTCCTTTTCTTTTAGAATCTTCTTATCTATCGTTTCTATCGTTACATTTTTCAGGATGGATCTTATGGAACTGGAATATCTGAAAGAATTTTCTGTACTGGCTAAAACCTTAAGCTTTTCCAGAACAGCAGAACGGCTTTTTACCACCCAGTCTACCATTTCCAAGCATCTGCGCTCACTGGAGGCAGAACTGGCCTTTGTCTGGAACCCGAATCCGGTGCTTCCCCTTGTGCCGGAGCTGATTACCAATGTGAGTCTCACCTGCAAAAAGGACCGCCTGTTATCCTCGGCGGCCCTGCATTTTATACATTGTGTGGAGCAGACAAAGCGGTGCTAAATGTCTTTTTATGATACGGGTGTCAGATACTCTGAGTAAGGAAATGGCACTCCCTTGAATTTACACTCTCCAACAAGATATTCCTTTGCCTCTCTGTCTATACCCAGCAGGTCAATCTCAGCTTCTGCCGTCCGCAGACCACCCTGTGCTTTTTCGTCCCGAACCGTGGTTTTACCAAACCATCGTCCCATTTTGGCATATCGGAAAGGCAGTTCATTTTTCTTCTGCATTTCACGCACAAATTCCCGGCAAACATCCTCAAGCTGAGAGAAATTCGCAAAGCCAAAGGCATACCAAAAGCGGAAGAAGTTATCTGTCAGCCGATAGATTCCACTGACGCAGATAATGCGGAATGCCGCCGAGAACAGCATAGGCCAGCACCTTATCCCGATCCGAATAATCAGGAAAAAACTTTGCAGCATCGTAGAAGCCCATTTCTCTCATCCTGTAAATGCCTGTGGCTCTCCCATAAAGAGGATTTTTTTCCGACAAACATAGGCGTGCCCTCCTTCATTACCAAATCGCGATTTTGAAAATCGTGATTTGGTAATGTTGTACCCATATCCAGTTAAAAAATCAAGCGGTTTTCAGAATATCACATTGAAACGGGCGGTATCCAGAAGAGTTCCGGTACCGAAAATTTTGCTGGCCGGGTAATTGAACTTTTTCTGGGCAATATAAGTCAGAATGTCCAGAGCATTCATCCGCAGCACCGAATTCAAAATGGTGCTTCCCACATTGCCTTCAGATGGTTCTGATATTCACGGAGACCGTACAGGGCATCTCTCTGATTGACCAGCTCAATTTTGTTTTTCTGAATCCATTCCTTTACTCTGTCATCACACAATGCTTCCACATCCTTCACTCTCTGAAGGGTGCAGCTGGATTCCCCCAGCACATAATCATCCAGGAAGCCCGGATGTCTGGAAAATATATAGGTTTTATCCTCCACCGGAATTTCCATGATCGCATCTGCCGGATGATAAGCCGGGAAATCCTCCAGTTTCATGGATTTGATATGCGGACTTCCCTTCACAATATACTCTTCTATTTTCAGATTCCGGTATCTTGGATCACAATATTTTTCTTTGCCATCATAGCCCTTGCCGCCAAAATAGTCATAGACAATTCCATATTCATCACAGGCCGTCCGGACAGCATCCTCCAAAGGACTGGGTATGCCATGCATTGCCCAGGTATCCGGAACTCTTCCTAGAAGTCTCTCGCACCGCTGCAGCTCTGCCCTGCACTCCTTCAGCGCCTCTTCAAATACAACCTCTTTTACCAGCTCCTTGTTTTTTCTCCACCGGAATCTTCCGTTCTCGTCTACCATACTCGGCACTTCTGATACCGGCAGAACCGGGCTGCCCCAGAAATGTGTATGCCAGCCAATGCTGATCCACGGAAACTGCCGGAGACGTATACAGGCATCCTCTGTTCCCGGACAATCCAGCATCAAATCTGCAGAGGTTGTAATTCCTTCCTCTATTGTCTTCATCGTTCCGTCATTATGCGTAACGGTATATCCCACATCGTCTGCTCGAATGATAAGCTTCATGACTGCCCCCTGTTTTATAATTTTTTCAATGCTTCTGCAATGGCATCGATATAATGCTCTATTTCCCCTTTGGGATACAGACTGTCCAGATCTTCCATTCCTTTTCCATACTCCTCTGCCGGCATCATGTAATGCTGAAAGCCGTTGGTATAGCCTGCTATCACGACACATTTATCCGGCCGGATTCCCTTTAATTCCAGTCCGAATTTACTTCCCAGCTCTCCTTCCGAGGTCACAAAAATCAAATCTCCAAAGCTGATCAGATCGCTTGTCAGCCGGATATCTACCTGACGGTTTTTCAATTTCTTCTCTATGAGAATTTTACAGAATCTCGGCGATATTCCATGTACCTTCGCATCTTTGACATTCATCAGCTCCTCACATCGCCTAAGCTCCTCTTCGTAGGCAGGTCTGTACTGATCCATGTCATAGCAAATGCGATAGGAGGCCTCCTCCGTCTTCTGATATTCGGCTTCCAGCTTATCTGTTACCGGTATTTCTGCTATTTCCTTTCCTAGATAAAAGGAAAACTTTTCCAGTTCCTCGAAATCCTTTTTTTCAGCATAATTTCTGGTACTGCAGTCTCCTGCTGCGCCCAGCAGAAACAGCGGCCGGTAAGAAAGCCTCTTTTCCAGTTCGGTTGCTGTATTTCCTGCCAGCTCTCCGGAAAGATATGGATTGTCCGGTGACAGCAGTGTCGAATGCACGGCCCAGTTCACAATGCCTGCCACAGCCTTCCCGTCTGCCCGGAATTCGATGCGAATGACCTCATTATCTGCCAGCTGTCCCTTATGATCCCGGTTGCCGTAATACCCGGTTATGACCTTCCGGCCATAATACACCTCTACCTCCCGCAGCTCTGCCTTACATTCCACATAAGCTTTCTTTATCGTCTCTTTTAAAAATTCCTCATAAGCCGGACGATAGACTCCGGATTGCCAGGTGTGATGATAATCCCTCACAGACTGATGATTATGTGTTACAGAGAGCAGGATATTTTCCTTCCGGATTCCATATTTCTCTGACAGCTCCTGACGCATTTGATCGCAAAACTCCTCTTCCAGCTCTATCAGATCCAGACTGACCACAAACACTTCTGTCTGATTGCTTTCCAAAAGAAGTGCATTTGCATAAATCGGATCGTGAACCCCTCTGGCCGGAGCTTTTCTGCTTTCCTTATTTGCATATCCGATCAGGTAAAAGGGTGCATCAGGCGTCAAATCATAAACCTTCTGTCCCGCTCTCATACCAGCCTGTCCTCCAGCCCCTTTATCTTTTTATTCAGCAGAATCACTTCCTCTGCCAGATCAATTCCTTCAAGAGCCATTGCATAATGATCGTATGCATGCATCATGATTGCATAGACCGGCACAGGAGTTCCCTCTGCTTCCCCCTGCAGAAGACTGGTCTGATATTTGTGCGCCTCCTTCAGGTTATTTTTTGCCTCTGCGATTAATTTCTCCGCTTCCTCAAATTCGTACTGATTTGCCTTTTTTACAGCAATCTGAGCCTGTGAATGTGCATCACCTGCTGCAGCAATAATTTTAAAGCTGATTCCGTAAAGTTCTTCGTCCATAGTCTGTCTCCTGTTTTATATCCTACCGATCCATTCCCGGTCTGTTACTCCATTTCCTGATACAATTCCAAAAAGGCATCAAAACTGGCCTCTGTAATACATTTCTTTAATCTTTTCCTGTCATTTACAAGAGATAGCAGAAAATCAAAAAATTTCTCATTATTTTTCCGGAAATCTTTTCCAAACGCCATCAGAATCACCAGCTGCACCGGCTGTTTTCCCCATAAAACAGGCTTTTTCAAAACTGCCACACTCACCATTTCATCCATATCCATCACTCCGTTGGGATGCGGCAGGGCGAGCTCCCCCAGTCGTGTGCTCTGCAAAGCTTCCCGCGCCAGAATCTGTTCTTCAAACTGCTCCGGAAGCTGGCGGATTGCTGAGATTCTCTGAATCATCTTATGAATCACTTCTTTTTCTGTCTCAGCTTCTATCTCTGTGAAGAAAAGCTCACGGGAAAATATGCAATCCCGAGCCGTTTCCTTCTGCTTCTTTTCAAATACATGCTGTATGGTTCTTTCACTTCCCGCATCAAAAAAGGTATTAATCCGAAATACCGGAAGCGGAAGCTGCATATAGATGGGCACTGTCGTAAAAATGCAGTCATATCCCGAAAGATCCCGGGTCTTCAGTTCAAACACATTGCAGGTATCCAGCCTGTCTATCTGCTCACCAAACCTTCTTTGGAAATTGACCCGGAGAAGCTCTGCCGTTCCTCTTCCGCTGGAGCAGACTACCAGAATATTTTTTCTGACATCTGTCCGAAGTCCGTCCATGGCAACCTTAAAATGCAGGGTATAATATCCAACCTCATCTGCTGCCAGTGTACATCCGTATTGTTCCCCAATCACTTCACAGGCACATAAAGCAATATCATAGGCTTTCATATAATTCATCTGAATTTCCTTCAGAAGTGGATTGTGAAATACAGTATGATAGCGGATTCTCTTAAGCAGCGGCAATGTATGGTATCCCAGCATCATCTCCAAATCCAGATTATCCCGAAAATCCAACCCGTACTTTTCATAAACACGTTCCAGCATTTTATGAACCAGTGCCATCACATCCTCATCCATATTTTCATTCGTGACAATCTTTTTGGTGCTGAGATGCATGGTAATATAGCAAACCTCTTCCTGTGGCAGAGAAAGGTCACACCGTTTTTCAATTTCTTTTACAATTGCTTCCGCCAACAGGAATTCCGGCTCTGTCCGAAGCCCGTCCATGGTTTCCAGATCAAGCACGATCTGGTTCCGGCTCCCGATGCGTATCAGCGCAATATACAGATGCGTACTGAGATTCTGTATTGTGATATCACTCAGCTGATACTGGTATTCTTCCGCTTTTTCAACAATGACCTCTTTTATTTCCTCCAGCTTCATCCGAATACCAGAGCTTTCTGAATTCAGGTGTATGCAGCCATTCCGATCCACATATACATCATTTGCAATAATATTTGCATAGCAGAGCCGAATGGCCGCTTCCGAGGCTTCCAGCGTTGTTCCGTGATGGGAACGATTGATCATTTGAATTCCATATTCTTTCAGCTGACCG